>CEUN01182325.1_pt1 | contig 71192 bp, 62 predicted proteins | sample 361501 | NCBI WGS metagenome assembly CEUN01 (sample SAMEA2622801, study PRJEB7988) | marine metagenome | biome: marine biome (ENVO:00000447); feature: marine epipelagic mixed layer (ENVO:xxxxxxxxx); material: "saline water (ENVO:00002010), including plankton (ENVO:xxxxxxxx)" | depth 120 m | reverse complement strand
AAATGTATTTTCTTTTTGGCCATATCCGGACCCTACCGTGTCTTACAGACATTGCAACCGCTCCTGCCGATATAGTTTCTAAAGCATGAATGGAAGAAATAGAGCGTTGGTTGCGGGGGCCTCTGGCGTTGTTGGACGTCGCCTCACAGAGTATCTCTACGGTCTCGATGACTGGGAGGTTATAGGCCTTTCGCGACGGCCTCCGGTCGGCGGCAATGTAGCGAAGCACATCGAAGTGGACTTGACTGATCCGGTAGATGTGCGCGTCAAACTCGGAGCTATGACTGACGTCACCCATATATTCTATGAGGCGCGTTTCGACCACGAAGAAGGAGCACAGGAGCCGATTGAGACTAATGTTGCGATGTTTAAGAATCTAATCGATACAGTAGTGCCTGTGGCATCAGGTCTGGCGCATGTCCATACTGGCAGTGGTCATAAGAACTACGGCCTGCACAAAGGACCTACTGCCACACCGGCGCGCGGAGATTCGCCGCGCTTTCCTGGGCCAAGCTTTTACTACGAGCAGGAAGATTATATTCGTGCTTTGCAAGTGGGGCAGCCCTGGTCTTGGTCTTCCGCCCGTCCGACCGGGCTCTGCGATACCGCACCTGGCATCACTCGCAGTATGATTAGCCTGATCTGCGCCTACGCGGCGATCCGGAAGGAACTGGGCCTACCGTTTAATTTTCCCGGCACAGAGGGAAATTATCACGCGCTTTATCAATGCACGGATGCATTGCAACTTGCTAAGGCGACGGTCTGGATGGCATCGGACCCCAATTGTGCCAATCAGGATTTCAATATCACCAATGGAGATTTTTTTCGTTGGTCATCGCTCTGGCCGAAATTTGCAGACTATTTTGGCATGAAAATGGGATCAGTGGAGACAGTCGATCTCTCTGTATACATGGCCGATAAGGACGTGATATGGCAGCGAATTTCAGAAAAGCATGGCCTTTTTAACCAGCCTCTTGACCAGGTGGGGATGTGGTCTTATTGGCGTCACCTTTGGACGCCGGATTGGGATATCATCTCTTCGATGACTAAAGCTCGGCAATTCGGTTTTCACGACATAGTCGATTCGGAAGCGATGTTCTTACGTATGTTTGATCACTTTCGCGCTGAGAGAATATTTCCGTAATAGCTCGCTAGAGCCGAGAAAGCCGTGGTGTCCAGCCGCCGACCAGAACTTCTCCCGGATGCTCGGGCGGGGCTAAATGCGTGAGGTCCAGTTCGTCTAACAATGCCCATGCAAGGCAAATGTTGGAACATAGGAACGGTTTGCCCGTTCGTTCTGTTAGTGCGGCCACAGCAGGAAGACTAGCCATGCCGGAGCCGGTGACGACGATGGCATCGGCACGCTCGGTCTCAAGCGCCTTGGATGCCTCCAACATGCTTTCCGTTCGAAGGCCATAGATATTGACAGTGTCGTCTGTGTCTTCTGGCATTGAGGCGATAGAGACAACCTCGTAGCCCTTTTCGGACCAATGGACGGCACTCAATTCGGTCAGCCAATTAGGGTAGGGACTGAATAGTGCTAACCGAGTCGCGCCGAGCTGTTGCAAGGCGCGGTGGATTGCCTGCGAGGATGAAATAATTGGGTACCCCATTTTTTTTGACATGGCGGCAAGTCGTTTATCTTGGTCGACATCGGGTAAATAGGCTGTGGCGGTAAAGGAGAACCCGAAGACGTCAATCCGGGCCTTACCAAAGGCCTTCAAGCTGGTCTCGAGGTTGTCGATATACTCGTAGAACCGCAAACGCGCGTCATCTGCCTCGCCCGTCAATCGTGTTACCAGCATGCCAACGCCATCTGGTAGGAGGGCTGAAAATTCCGCCTCGACTACAGGGTTGGTCTGCGGCGGGGCGATGCCGATCAGAGCGTGGCGGGCATATTCACGGTCGGGCATTTTATCTTCCTTGGGCCAAGTACAGTTGGACCACTACTTTAGCCCTATTTTCTCGCTAAGGGGAGTATGGTGAGGGCACCTTAAAGTCGCGCCAATCTTGCTGACCAACCACCGATCAGGGCCTCCCACGGTTCACACGGTGATGCTAAATCTGCAATCCCAAGCTCGTCGAGAAGCGCCCAGGCGAGGCAATTGTTTGAGCACAGTATTGGTTTCCCTGTCCGCTCAAACAAAGGTCGGATTGCTGGCAGGACCGGCATACCGGTCCCAGTAACGACTATGACGTCAGCTTCTTCCGTTTGCAGTGCTTCGGATGCGTCTAAAAACCTGGCCGAATTCAGGCCATAGATATTAACGGTGTCCGATGTGTCGTCCGGCATTGTGCCCCACGAGACGATATCGTAGCCGAGTCCCGTCCAATAATCGCGACTCGCTGTGGTCAACCAATCTGGATATGGACTGAACAGTGCGATCCGCTTGGCGCCAAAGCAGCACAAAGCACGCTGAATTGCCATAGCCGAGGAAAGGATGGGCACGCCGCGCGCGACCGATGCGGCGCCAAGGGTATCGGCTTCATCGGTTCCGAATAGATAGGCGGTTGCCGTACAGGCAAAGCCGATGGCGTCGGGCGTAGCTTTGCCATAGGACGTGAGGCTCTGATTGAAGTTTTCTAAATACTGATGGAACCGGGTCTTTGGGTCATCTGCCACGCCCGTAAGCCGTGTTACCAGTTTACCGACCCCATCTGGCAGCAAGGCGGTATATTCGGCCTCCACCACTGGGTTAGATTGCGGCGGCGCAATGCCGATTAAAGCGTGGCGGGCATATTCGCGGTTGGGCATGGTGGCATCTCACCAATTGTCATTACTTCAGAGTCGAGCATCCAGTATTCCGCGGCATATTATAGATTTGTGCTCCGTTAATTAGCCACTAACTCTTGAGCTTCGGCAAGACTCACCTTGCGCTGGGCGAGAAGGGCCACGGTTATTGGGTCTTCGTCCTGCGGAATGGCGAGCGGGTCCTGTGGGCTGAGACGATGGTCGATGACCATACGGGCCAAAATTAGCCGCCGTGCATCTTGGTTCTGTGTTCCGAGTTGTGCCCCCTCGCGGGCGAGTAGTGATGCGCTAGTTACGTGATATAGCGCGTCTGAGGCCTTGCGGGCCATGGTTTCGTTACCCGAGGTCGCAATCTCTTCGGCCATCGTCAGCGCCCGCTCCGCCGCCAACTGCAGGGTGCCGCGGAATTGGCCCGGAATGTCGGGGGTGTTGGCGGTCAAATCCTGAAGACTGTCGCTAAGGGCCTTGTGCGCGCCGGCCTTAGCGATTGCACGGGTTGTGACGTCAAGCGCATTGATATTGGAGGTTCCCTCCCACAGAACTCCGAGATGGGCATCACGGACGAGTCGACTGTTGACCCAGTCCTCAATGTAGCCGTTGCCGCCACGGATCTCCATGGCGTCGGTGGCGACCTTGATATTATCGCGACAGGTTCGAAACTTCAGCAATGGTGTGAGGATGCGCAGTAGTTTGCTCGCCTGCGTGTTGCCGGTGTCGGATAACTCCAATTGGTGGCCCGTGTACATTGCCATAGAAAGCGCTTGTTCCGTCGGCACCATGATCTTCATCAACTGACGCCGTAGGAGCGGTTTCTCGATGAGGGTCGTACCGAAAGCTTCCCGGTTACGGGCGACGGCGAGCGCTTCATTTAGGCAGCGGCGCATCATGGCGGCGGCGCGCACGCCATGTGACAAACGCGACATGTTTACCTGATCCATCATCTGCTTCAAGCCGGAGTTTTTACCAAGGCCGACCTCACCTAAAGGATAGGCGACTGCCCCTTCGAATATTATTTCGCCTGACGCCATTGACTTGGTGCCGAGTTTGTCCTTGAGGCGAACAATTCGGTACTTGTTGCGGCTGCCGTCGTCGAGGTGGCGCGGCAATGCGAATAGGCCAAGGCCACCGGTGCCATCGGCCGCGCCTTCTGGGCGGGCCAGCAGCAACGCTACATCAGCATCGGCGCAGGAGCAGAACCATTTATCGCCGTATAAACGCCACTCGCCGTTTTCATATTTGGCGGTGAGCTCGATCTGGCCGACGTCGGAGCCGCCGGTCTTCTCGGTCATAAACTGGGCGCTCTTGATAATCTTAGACATATCTTGGGTATGCATGCCGGGAAGAAAACGCTTCTTCGTCCTGTCATCGGCGTAGCGCTCGATTAAAACAGCGGAAGTGTCGGTTACTGAGATGGGACACATAAGGCCAAACTCAGACTGGACGAAGAGGTATTGGAAGACATACTTCGCGAGCGCGGGGACTTTGTTTTTCCAGCCGTGCACTCCCGAGGTATGGGACATGCAATGAATGCCAAAATCGCCAAACCCAATCTTCTCCATTTCTCGATAAGCGGGATGAAATTCTATCCAGTCTTCGTCGCGGCCGAAGGGGTCGCGGGCATGTAGGACTGGCGCGTGTTTATCGGCCGTCCGGGCCAACTCGTCGAGACGGCTGCCGGCAATCTCGCCGAGGCGATTGTAGTGCGGTGTCATATGTTCGCGAAGGTCGTTTGGCAGGTAGAGTTTAAGGAGGCCTTGCAGGCTGTCGTCTATTTTGAAGAAGTTTTCGCCGTTCGCACCTGGCGCGATCCAATCAGAATTGGTTTTCTTTTCTTCTATGTTTTTGTCGACAAGCAAGTCGTTCATGGGAGTATTTTCCTAGCGCACATGATGTTTACGTCCGTTGTAGACTTGGTGCAGTTTGCCTCGCAAATGATTAATTCATAGAATTGATTAAGTTTTAGTTACTCCAGATTCTTATGGCTTGTCGTTCGCCGCCTAAATAAGGCTAGCGATAGGACTTGAGCGCGTTTTGACCTTTAGGCGGAGTGAGGGGATTTTGATGACTGATTGTGCTGCTCGATTGGCCCGTGCCCGTGGCTATCCTTATCCTTATCCCGGCCGGTCTTACGTTTGGCAACGAGGGGTCGTTGTCGATTTCGACCTTAGACTCACTGAGGGCCGGACAGCGGTCTTGGCTGTCGGGTCGAACCGGGCACCGAGCCGGCTAGACCAGAAGTATCTTGGAAAGTATGAGGAAGCGATCCCGGTCCAGCATGGGCGTCTTAAGGATTTTGACATCGTTTATGCGGCGCATTTGACACGCTATGGTTCGGTTCCGGCGATGTTGCAGCGGGCCTTGGGCACCACGGTTGAGCTGGCGGTGACATGGCTAGATGATAAACAACTTGAGATTATGCACGCGACGGAAGGCGGGTATCATTACGCAGAGATCAAAGGCGTGGATTTGAAGTATGATGATGGTACGCAGGCGGATAGCGTCCATTTATATGTAGGCCGTGAAGGCCATCTGGTTCATAAGGAGCAACCTATAGCTCTAATCGAGATTGACGGGCGAGCACGCCCGCACGCGGCGCGTAATACGGCGGAAGTACTGGAGATTGTTCACCAGCGCGTCGCGCCCGAAATGGGGCAAGAAGATTTTATTCTCCGGGTGATCGACGACACAGCATTTCGGCGGGACTGTTCGGCTCAAATTTCGTCGGACGCCGTGCAGTTTGCCTATCCTTACGCTAAGAAGCTTGGTGGGCATGTAGACTGACGCTAACTCGTTTCTGTTGTTATGATACCGTCATTGTAGAGCGCCTTAATTTCATCGTTGCTGTATCCGATCTCACGAAGAATTGGTTCATTGTGTTCACCAAGTAGTGGCGTAACTTGGCCGTTGGGCGTATCGGTGTTTATGAAACGAATGTAATGGCGGGCCAGGCGTAACTTACCAGCGCGGGCGTGATCGTGCTCGGATACCATGTTATTGGCGATAGCGTGGGGGTCATCAAGGAAAAACTCACTGTCACCGGATTGTACTTCGAGAGCGGGCACGCCGGCATTGTTTAGAGCTTTCAACGTTTCTGTGAGTGTCAAATTTTCGAAAGCGGCGGCCATGCTTACGGCGAACAGGGTTGAGTTCGGATGGATATCCAGGGGTTCCGCTTCAGGTGCTTGGAGCCCGGCGAGCTTGCGTATGGATTTGCATTCCTCATCATTACGGGCCGTGACGTAAATCCAACCGTCTTTCAAGCGGTAAAGACGATGATAGGGATGGAGGCCGAATTGTTCTTTGTCAGCTAGAGGTCGTTCAGGTTTGCCGGCATATCGGGTGAACCAGGGCGAACTGAGAAGGACGGCACTGTTCAATAGGTTACCGTCCACGCGTTGCACAGTTCCAGTGCGAGCTCTGGCAAATAGGGCTAGTATGGTTCCAAGGGCCCCCATGGCGCCGTTTGTATAATCAGTCGGAGCTAATTGCGCTGGGAAAACGGGTGGGTTTTCTGGGCCGCCTTGTGCGCGTTCCATTCCCATTAGAGCTTGAGCTAACGGGTCTATGCCTGGTCGTTTCGAGTAGGGGCCGGTCCAGCCGTAGCCGGTGAGATGGGTTTCAATCAAGGTTGGATTAATGGCGCGTCCTATTCCCATTCTCTCGGTAGCATGTGGACGTAAATTTGCTAACAGCGCGTCAGCTGTGGCTGCGACCCTCTGCACAATGGCTTTACCGACATCGGAGCTTGTGTCAACAGAGATAGAGCGTTTGTTGAAATTGATATTGTAGAAATATGTGCGCCCGATTGGGCGCGAAAGGTCGCCGGTTAGCGGCTCCAGTTTTATAACGTCTGCACCAAGGTCGGCAAGCAAACGCCCCCCTGTTGGGCCTGCGATCAGGTTAGTAATCTCAAGCACTCTAATACCTGTTAATGGCATTGGGTCCTGCCGGTCAGCATTAGGGGCATCGTCTGGTTGTGCATTTGGGTAATTAGGTGGAAGTTTCTCATAAGCGTCAGTGATATTCATACGTGGGCCTTTCACCCGTCCTGGCATTTCGCTTAGTTGTATGGGCACTCCCATTTGATCGACCTCGCCCAAGGCTGGATCGTCGAGCGTGACAACCATCTCGTTATGAAGAATTTGCTTATCGGCCATGCCTTCTTCTGTTAGTCGTGCCGGTGCAAACGGAACGTCGGCCGCCTCGAATTCTGCGGCCCAATCTGCCTGTGGTCGGCTTGCTATAATGTCGGCTATGATTCCGCGGAGCTCCATCTCTGCTTCTTCTTCGCCGCCGCGGCCTTGGTCGAACCGCTCTTCCTGAATGAGATCGTCGATCCCCATAAGTCCGGCGGCAATAGCCATGAAACGGACGTGCACGCAGCCAAGCTGAATGTATTGGCCATCGCTACATTGGTAGACACTGTAAAAAGGTGCGCTTCCAGAAGGATGCGTCTGAAAAGTGTGTTTAGGTATGTATTCACCAAGTACTTTCGGATGGTAAAGCAGGGCGCCGGCCATCATTGTTGTCTCGACGGCGCGGCCGCGCCCAGTTGTTTCTCGAGCTAGAAGTGAAGATGTGATGCCAAGGCAGGCAAGCAATGCGCTGCCAACTGTGGGCAGAGGGTGGACAACGTGCACAGGAGCTGGTCGGAAGCCAGGCATACCACTAAGTACACCCATGCGCGCGAGCACTAGATCGTCGATTGGTGGCTCATCCTTCAAAGGACCGTGTTTTCCAAAGGCGGTGAGAGAGCAGCTGACAAGGCGAGGATTAATGCTTTTAAGCCAAGCTGCATCGACTAAATTTTGGCCGTCTGAACTTGGCTGAAAATCGTCGACTAGGACATCAGCGCCTTGGACAAGTCGGAGGAACAGTTCGGCCTTGTCTCTGTTTGCCGCAGCTTTGTCCAAATCGAGCTTGAGCAACTCCTTGCCACGATCCCAAACTATGAACCCACCTGCACGCATTTTTGTGTCGTCTGGATGAACAATGCGAATGACGCGCGCGCCGTGGTCGGACAAAAACATAGTTGCGAGGGCGGCTGGTGCGCCGATACTGAGGTCGAGAACAGTTATTCCGTCAAGTGTGCTAGCCATTTTGCCTCCTGCCGGAAAACAAAATGGCGCGGCGGCAGGCCGTGTCGATGGTGGTTAATTGTTTTCATGGGAAGCTGCCTTCCGTTTTCGGTATTTTCTTACAAAGGCGAGGCTCCAGATAAAGGAAATCCATCCGCTTAAGATGGCCCAAGGAATACAGCCGACAATCATCGCAGCGCCTGGCCCCTTTATGATTGCCAAAAACCAAATGGATGTTGCATTCCAATTGCTAAGGCTCACCTCTTGCCAACCATCAATTAAGTTTAGAAAAACCTCGTATCCTGCCAGATCACCGAAACGTCCGAGCATGAATTGGCCACTTATGAAAAATAGATAGTAAAGCGGTGGCAGGGTGAAAATATTGGATAACCAAGTCCAGGCGAGGGCGTTGACCAAATTGAAATCCCAATTAAAAAGTTTTCGGGCGATGATCCAATTAGCAAATACGAGGGGCATCTGGAAGCCAACCGTGGGAGTCATCGCCCAGGCAACACCTATCATGACGCCTCGCGCCGTGTGTTCTGGAGCATGCCGGCTGCGCTTCAACGGAATAACCAGACGATAGCGGAGCACCCGCATCAAACGTTGCCTAAGCGTGTGTTTTTGATCTGATGCCAAGTAGTCGGCTCCGCGCATTTTGACGGAAGGGAATGTGTAACAGGCCCTCCATTAATTCAAGCCGACATCTTTTTGTTGGCAAACGGGTCTGCGTCTTCAGGAAGTTTGTAAATCATAATTGTCTCCCCGCGGCCTCGGAGCTCGGCGTCACAAACTGGAAAATTAGATAGGTCTACACCAGCCCGTTTCGCTGTAACGACAGAAACAACGATGCCGCAATCGAAGTCTTTGGTGAGGCTTTCTAGGCGCGCTGCGATGTTCACATTGTCTCCAATAGAACTTAAAATGGGCTTTGTCGGCGGCCCCATCGTTCCAACGATGGCGTCACCGCTGTGGATGCCAACGCCTATCCGCAATTTACGTCCCAACTCGCTTTCGAAGCTGTGATTGAGCCGGTCCATTCGACGGTGCATTTCCACGGCACCGGCAATGGCCTCTCGGCATCCAGTCTCATAACCGCTCTCCAAGCCGTAAAGCGCCATTAGGCCATCACCATTGAAATTCGCATAATGGCCATTTGTTGCTTTTAGCGCTTCCGACATTTCGAAGAAGAACCGGTTCAAAATCAGCATCACGTCATATGGCATGCGTTCCTCCCCAAGCTTGGTCGAGCCGCGCAGATCGACAAACAAAATGGCGACTTGGCGTTCCTGCCCCTGAACACCACCTGGAAGGCGGCCATCGCGTGCTGTGGCGTTTGGGGGAAGAAGTGGGACGATGGAGACGTCGTGTTGAGGCCGGGTTTGGCAGGCAAGCCGGACGTCTTGGGGTGCACTTATACGCCCAAGTGCTTTTGCTTCGAGCTCCGATGCTTTGTCGAGGTCAGTCATTCCTTCTGTCACTTGAACCCGACACGTAGTGCAACGCCCACGCCCACCACAAACGGACGCATGTGGGATGCCTGCAGTTTGGATAAAATCCAAAATGCTTTGGCCCACGGGGCCTGACATTGTTTTCCCGTTGGCATATTTGATCTGAACCACACCAAGACGGTTGCGATAAATACGCCGTAAAAACCGGGCCACAAATACTGAGGCTAAGATTGCGGTAAAAACCCCAAACGAAATTGGTATGCAGTCGAGTACGAACTGCACTTCTCTTTGCGGAGCTTCTGTGAGGCCCTTACGCACACCTTGAAGCCAGCCGGGGTTGGCAGCCTTGCGTTCTATAATTTTGCCAGCCTGAATAAAGCCAATCCATCCAAGCAGTGGAATGACCGTGGCAGTCGAATAAAATAATGTTTCGTATTTTTCGAAATTTGGCTTAACACGAAGCCAAAAATGAAGGCCAACGCACAGGTGCGTCCACACGATAAAAATTAGCGCGGTCTGCTTCCAAAAACTTGTGTCGTTTAGCCAGAGAAAGGAAAGGGAGTACGGATAGGTTGCGTCGAAATCAAACAGGAACGGAATTAACCGTGAGCCAATGACATGTTCTAACAGCAATAAGGGCACCATTAGGCCAAAGGCCAACTGGATCGCGGTACTTAGCTTCAGTCGTAGGTGGTTTCTTTTATAGAGGGCGTATAGAGCCAGCAGAAAATGAATAATAATAGAGCCGTAGAGTAAAATTACCCCCGGTGGACTCTGCCAAATTCCGGAATGTACTTTGCGATAAATTTCCATAGAGTTGATGGAAATTAGCCCCAGTGCATGGTTGATTAGATGAGAGGTTATGAAGGCGGCTAATAACAACCCGGTAAAAAGCCGTATATCCCTCTCTGAAATTTGAAAAACTCTAAGCGCCTTTTTCTCTGACATATCGCCTCACTAGATAGGTTGGACGCATTAGCACGTCCGTCCGGCCACCAGGGAAATTGCTATTAAAATTCCTAGCCATTTGTTCGATTTGAACTTAGCAAGGCAATTCTGTGGATCTTTGATGTCAAGCCTAAGAACTTGCCAACCGAACTGAATGGTTGCGATACCGACGCCAACATAATAAAGGGTATTCATATCCGCCTGGAGCCCGGCAACAGCAAACATTATAAGAGACGCGCTATAGAAAACGGCAACCCAATAAGGGGTGTGCTGACCGAAGAGAAGAGCTGTCGAACGAACACCAATTAAGGCGTCATCGTCTTTGTCTTGAAGAGCGTATATGGTGTCATAACCAAGGGTCCAGAGGAAGCCCGCGGCGTAGAGACAGTACGCTGATGCGTCTAAGGCGCCGTTTATTGCTGAGCAACCAACAAGCACACCCCAATTAAACGTAAGCCCTAACCAAGCCTGCGGCCAGTAAGTAATTCGCTTCATCATTGGGTAAAGTGCGACCAATACAAGTGAAATTGTGGCGGTAAGAATTGTGAAGTCATTGAACTGGACAAGAACTAGCAGGCCAATTCCAGTGAGTGCTGCTAAAAGGAGTGCCGCGGAAGGTACGCTGATCTCACCACTGGCAATAGGTCGTAGCGCGGTTCTGGCGACCTTGGCATCGTAATCGCGATCCAGTATGTCATTCCATATGCAACCGGCTCCGCGCATTACAAAGGCGCCCACTGCAAACAAAAAAGCATAATAGACTAATAGCGTCGCGTTTTCACCTCCTGCTGCGGCAAGACCCCACCAACAGGGAAGAAGGAGAAGCCAAGTTCCGATCGGTCGATCGACACGTGCCAGCGTTAAATAAGGCCAGATTCGTTTTGGCGTCAGTCGGAATACCCAGCCTTTCATCTTGATATCGCTTGGATGAATAGATCGGTCGGTTTTCGTGTCCTTTGACATAAGTTAAGTTTGCCGGATACCGGTAAAGCCGACAAGCAAGGGGATTATGGTTGTGAATGCAGGCGTAAGTGCGAGATTGCACGTGGATCAAATGCTCGATACAGGGCGGTCCATCGATCTTAGTCGGCATCAATCCCATTATTTCAAAAATGTTCTTCGTTTGTCACTCGGCGCTGAAGTGGCGTTGTTTAACGGAAGAGATGGCGAGTGGCTGGCCCGTATCGACCGCGTCAGCCGGAACTCCATTTCTCTGGTGGTTCGCCGATTGTTACAGGCGCAAACCGTGGAGCCGGATCTCTGGCTTCTCTTCGCGCCTATAAAGCGTGCTCGTCTCGATATACTTGTCCAGAAAGCCGTCGAGCTTGGTGTATCGCGCCTTATACCTGTGTATACCGAGCGGACCGAAGTGAAGCGTTTGAACTTGGAGCGGCATCGAGCGAACATCGTCGCGGCGGCAGAGCAATGCGAAAGACTCACTATTCCTGAAATCGTTGAGGCGCAAGCGATTTCTGAGACTCTCGCCGATTTTCCCAGAGATCATTGCCTTTTGGTATGTGTTGAAAGAGGTCATGCGGATCCTATCCATCAGGTACTTCAGGAGGACCCTGCTTGCACTGAGCGGTGTGCCATTTTCTGCGGACCTGAAGGTGGGTTTACCGACACAGAACTTGACGCCTTTGGCAAACTCTCTTTTATAAGGTATGTGAGTCTTGGACCTCGCATCCTAAGAGCAGAGACTGCCGCAATTGCGGCGGTTACATGCTGGCAGGCGGCATTGGGTGATTGGCGTAGGCGTCCGCCGGATCGGGACTTAGTTTAATTTTGCGGCGCCGTAAGAAGGGGAAGAGCAATCCCATGGCCGCAGATTCTCAATCTGACTTTGAGCCGATCACCAGCAAGGCACAGCTCGTTGAATATTTTGAAGGCGGATGTAAGCCGAAAGATCAGTGGTGGATCGGAACGGAACATGAAAAATTTGCCTACAATTTGAAAAACTTTAGCCGATTGAAGTACGACGGTACGCCTGGAATTGCGGGATTGTTGGAAGGATTGATGCGGTTTGGTTGGGAACCTGTGCGCGAGGGTGAAAACGTTATTGCCCTTCGGAAGCTCGATGGAGCGACGGTATCCCTAGAACCGGGAGGGCAGTTCGAGCTTTCCGGCGCTATGTTGGCAACGATTCATCAAACATGTAACGAGGTACATACACATCTCGATGAGGTTACCACTGTTTGTGAAGAAATTGGGGCCGGTGTCCTCGGTCTTGGGTTTGATCCGCAATCTCGGCGGGAAGATATTGGCTGGATGCCGAAAGGTCGTTACAAAATTATGCGCGAGTACATGCCTAAAAAGGGAAATCATGGACTCGATATGATGCTTCGAAGCTGTACTGTTCAGGTAAATTTAGATTACGCCTCCGAAGCCGATATGGTTCAGAAAATGCGGGTCAGCTTGGCACTGCAACCGATTGCGACAGCACTTTTTGCCAACTCACCGTTTGTAGAGGGTAAACCGTGTGGATACGAGAGCTTCCGCAGTTTTGTGTGGACCGATACGGATCCTGACCGGACAGGAATGCTACCATTCGTCTTTGATGAAGGCTTTGGGTTTGAAGCACATACGGATTATGTGCTCGATGTGCCGATGTACTTTATTTATCGAAACGGCGAATATATCGATGTGAGCGGCAAGTCGTTTAAGGACTTCATTGCTGGCAATCTACCTGAAGCCGTGGGCATCACGCCGATGATGAGTGATTGGGAAGACCAGTTGACTTTGCCGTTCCCAGAAGTGCGTTTGAAACGTTTCTTGGAAATGCGTGGCGCTGACGGTGGGCCCTGGCGAAGCCTGTGTGCGTTGCCAGCGCTATGGGTTGGTTTGCTTTACGATCAAACCGCGCTGGATGCTGCATGGGATTTGTGTCGTGATTGGAGCGAGGAAGAGCGACAATATCTGAGGGATGAAACACCGAGGACCGCGTTGGATACGTCTTTCCGGGGGAAAACTGTTTTGGATGTCTCGCGCGAAATGCTTGAGATAGCAGAGGTGGGACTCAAACGCCGCCACGAAACGAATGGAATCGGAGAAGATGAAACTATCTTTTTAGCCGAGCTCAAAGAGATTGTTGCGAGTGGAAAATCGCGGGCCCGACAAATGCTTGACGCATTTGAGACGCGCTGGGATGGAGATATTAATCGCGTATATAAGGAATTGTCCTACTAAGTGAGTTTTTTGGGCATCAAATCGTGCGTTTAGTCATCCTCTTCATTGTAATATTTTTCTTTAATTCAGAGTTAGTAAATCAGTCTGCAATTCTTGCTGATAGATCGCGCTAAAGGCTTTATTTGTAGTTATACGTGAATTTCTAACCGTCTTTTATCGGGCGGAGCATTTTAATTTTGGTCGAGTTACTCCGCTTGCAATTTTAAAGATTTTTCTAATTAAATTTGAAGTGGATGGTGCAGCTAGACGGGCCTTTATTCAGTAAAAAAATTTTCGCCGGTTACTTTTAATTTGTGCATGACCCGGACGTTGTTACCGGTATCGTCCTTGCCCCAGTATTCAATCGTGATTGTATCGTTACTCAGGCGTGTGGCTACGTGGTGGCCAGATTGCACCAAATTCTTCCCGCCATCTATGCGATAATTCACACGTGCGCTTAAGCAGGTTTTTCCTCTTTCGGCGCATACTTTCCCCGCGTTAAGCGTCACACCATTACCTCCCGACTCTGTGAACTGACGTTTGTGAAAGTATGTGTGTCGGCCGTCGATGAATTCATAGCGAAGGTCGTTAAGCTTAAGTTGTAGTTGTGCCTGTCCGCGCTCAATTTGTCTGGCTGGTTCCTCTTCCTCGCAGGCTATTAACGGAATTAGGCATATCAGAGGTATGATTAATTTCGAGATGCGCACTATACATCTCCTTATGCGGAAGTTCCCCCGACCGTCAGTCCGTCAAGACGCATAGTAGGTTGTCCAACGCCGACCGGCACTCCTTGGCCATCTTTGCCGCAAGTGCCGATACCAGGATCTAATTCCATATCGTTGCCGATCATAGAAACACGAGTTAATGCATCGGGGCCGTTCCCGATAAGCGTCGCCCCTTTAACTGGAGCGCCTTTGCGACCACTTTCGATCTGGTATGCCTCGGTGCAGGTGAATACGAATTTTCCATTTGTAATATCAACCTGTCCACCACCGAAGTTCACGGCATAGATACCATTCTTGACAGATTCGAGGATTTCGTCTGGATCTTTATCACCCGGTAGCATGTAAGTGTTGGTCATACGCGGCATTGGTGCATGCGCATAGGATTGGCGCCTGCCGTTTCCAGTCGCCACCGTTTGCATTAAACGAGCGTTCATACGGTCCTGCATGTAGCCGACCAAAATACCATCCTCAATAAGCGTTGTACTCTTGGTCGGCGTCCCTTCGTCATCAATCGACAGGGAACCTCGTCGGTCTTGTATCGTGCCATCGTCAACGACTGTGACACCTGGAGACGCGATTCGTTCTCCCATTAAGCCGGCGAAAGCAGATGTCTTTTTGCGGTTAAAATCGCCTTCCAATCCGTGACCGATCGCTTCATGAAGCAAAATACCTGGCCAACCTGGTCCCAGCACAACGGTCATTTCCCCGGCAGGGGCCGGCACTGATTCGAGGTTTAGGAGGGCTTGTCGCAGTGCCTCGTCAGCGGATTTGCGCCAATTATTCGGGTCTAGATACTCATGATAATTATTTCGTCCACCGGAGCCATAGCTGCCACTTTCCATACGTTCACCACTCTGCGCGATCACTGAAATGTTGATCCTAACGAGGGGCCGGATGTCGGCCGCTCGGTATCCATCAGGCCTAATTATTTGAACGGCTTGCCACTCGCCAGAGATACTGGCCATGACTTGAGCTACGCGCGGGTCCTTCGTCCGTAAATAGGCATCAATATCGCGAAGAACATCCACCTTGTCTTCGAACGCGCTCTCACCAAGCGGATTGCCTTCGGCATAGAGTTTTGCGTTGGAGCCCGTCGGAGCGTCTGCATAAACGCCACGATGACCAGAGTTCACCGAATTTACGGTTGCGCCGGCTCTTCTGATTGCATCTTCTGATAGTTCGGCGGAATGGGCGTAGCCGGTAGCATCACCGGCAATTGAGCGTAACCCGAAGCCTTGGGAGGTGTTGAAACTTGCGCTTCGGACGCGACCGTCATCATAAGAAATGCTTTCCGATTGACAGTATTCCAGGAAAAGTTCGCCGTCGTCTGCGCCATCCAGTGCGTCTGATGTCAATTTCTCCACGCGAGACCTATCAAGTCCGGATTTTGTGAAAAAAAGTTCGTCGGTGGTTGTTAGATCGGTCATGCGAATTTGCCCATACCGTTGTATTCGTTGCCAGGAAGGAGAATGTTTGGCGCTGGGGTGCATTGCGCTAAACTCGATGAACCTGCCAATCTAATACAACAATTGGCGAAGGAAAATTAAGCCACCCCGAAGCCTTTGCCCTCCAATTAACACAGCGTATAAAATTTCTCCGTAAACGGCACGCATAATCTAAGAACTGGTTTTGTCGTTCAAACTAGGGCAAAAGGGGTCTGAGGCTTGGCAATTCTAGGCATTTTGCGACATAGTGTCGCTATAGAGGCAAAGGCTTCCGGTCGATGCTATATGATCTCCGCGCGGAGCTGTTTCGGCGTCTTTACCTGTTGATTGTTAAGGTAGGGCTAAGCGGTTCTTGCGGTGGAGCTTTGTATACCGGTGTTTGGGGTTAGCACATCGTGCACTGGGTCCTGAAAACTAATATGACCCTAGAATGCGGTGGTTGTGGGAGATTGATAGGGTGAAAAGGCTTTTCGTTACGATTTTGGTCCTAATGGGTTCTTCGATTTCTTGTTTGTCTTGGGCTAGTGAACCGACCCCTTGGCAGATCGGATTGCAGCCGCCGGTGTCACCGACGGCCGTCATGATAGATGATTTTCATGATATCCTGAATATCATTATTACGGTTATAACGGTCTTTGTTCTAGTTCTTCTGTTGTATACGTGCTTCAGGTTCCGCGAGAGCAAAAATCCTACGCCCTCTCGGACAACCCATCATGCAGGGCTGGAGATCGCTTGGACTGGGATACCGGTTATCATTTTGGTGGCCATTTGTATCCCCTCTATGAACCTTCTTTATTTCGCAGACCGTACTGATGATGCTGACATGACGCTGAAAGTTATTGGGCATCAATGGTACTGGGAATATCAGTACCCAGATCATGGTAATTTTACCTTTGACGCGAATATGATACCGGAAGATGAAATCAAAGAGGGCCAAAAACGGCTGATGGACACAGATAACCCGGTTTATTTGCCCACGGGTAAACGCATACGGCTGCTTTTCTCATCCGTTGATGTTGGCCACAATTGGTCAGTCTCTTCTTTCGGAGTCAAGGTTGACACGTGGCCGGGCCGTTTAAACGAAACTTGGGTCCAAATTGACAAGGCTGGCACATACTATGGATTTTGTTCTGAGCTTTGCGGCGTAAACCACGCTTACATGCCTATAATGGTCAAGGCCGTTCCGCCAGCTGAGTTTGAAGCTTGGGCAAAAAAGGCTAAACAAGAATTTGCGCGGCTCGATGAGCCCGACGCGCCGGCGTTGCCGTTCTTAAACGTGGCACAACGCATAACAAACAAATAAAGATAGGATCGAGAGGTCATTATGGCTGAGGGTACAGCGGCGCACGCGCACGGACACGACGACCACACCCCGACGGGTTGGCGTCGTTTCGTTTACTCAACTAATCATAAGGACATCGGCACGATGTACCTGGTGTTTTCCGTTATTGCGGGCCTGATTGGTGGTGCATTCTCGGTTTACATGCGAATGGAACTCATGGAGCCGGGCGTTCAGTATATGACGTTGCCAGACGGTTCACCTGATGGGCATCAATGGAATATGTTTGTGACGGCGCACGGTCTCATAATGGTATTCTTTGTTGTTATGCCTGCGGTGATAGGTGGTTTTGGTAACTGGATTGTTCCGCTTATGATCGGGGCTCCAGACATGGCGTTCCCGCGCATGAATAATATCAGTTTCTGGCTACTCGTACCGGCGTTCATGTTGTTGCTTGGTTCCGCAGTACTTGGCGGTGGTGCAGGAACTGGGTGGACAGTCTATCCGCCGCTCTCGAATACTGGTGGCTATGGGCACGACGGAGCGGCGGTTGATATGGCAATTTTTTCGCTACATTTGGCTGGTGCATCCTCAATCCTTGGTGCGGTTAATTTTATAACTACGATTTTTAATATGCGGGCGCCGGGTATGACGCTCCATAAAATGCCTTTGTTTGTATGGGCAACGCTTGTAACGGCGTTTTTGCTGCTGCTATCACTGCCAGTTCTTGGCGGTGCTATAACGATGCTTTTAACGGATCGTAATTTCGGAACGGCGTTCTTCAAACCTGAACAAGGTGGTGAGCCAGTTCTCTTCCAGCATCTATTTTGGTTCTTTGGCCACCCGGAAGTGTATATCATGATCCTTCCGGGATTTGGTATAATTAGCCATATAGTATCTACGTTCTCCAAGAAACCTGTTTTCGGTTATCTTGGGATGGCCTATGCCATGGTTGCCATTGGCTTCGTTGGGTTTGTGGTGTGGGCGCACCATATGTACACCGTCGGTATGGATGTCGACGTCCGCGCATACTTCACTTTGGCTACAATGGTCATCGCGGTGCCTACAGGTATTAAAATTTTTAGCTGGATAGCAACAATGTGGGGTGGTTCAATCCGCTTTGATACGCCGATGCTGTGGGCCATAGGTTTTATCTTTCTCTTTACTGTTGGCGGTGTAACCGGTGTCGTGCTTGCGAATTCGGGTGTCGATCTTGTATTGCACGATACTTATTACGTGGTAGCGCATTTTCATTATGTTTTGTCCTTGGGTGCGGTTTTTTCAATTTTTGCTGGTATCTATTACTGGATTGGAAAGATGAGTGGCCGCCAATATCCGGAATGGGCTGGAAAGCTGCATTTTTGGACTACCTTCATAGGCGTCAACGTGACATTTTTTCCACAACACTTTTCTGGCCTTGCGGGCATGCCGCGTCGCTACATAGATTATGCGGATGCATTGGCAGGATGGAATTATGTTTCGTCCATCGGTGCATTTATCTCCTTTGCCTCGACACTCTTCTTTGTTGGCATGTTGATTTACACGTTACGTGCGGGTCGTCAGGTTGGAGAAAATTATTGGGGTGACGGCGCCACCACACTCGAGTGGACTGTGGCATCACCGCCGCCATTCCATAGCTTTGACGAGCTGCCGCAGGTCAAATAGAGACCAATTTTGGCGGAGTGCAAAATTTGACGAGTACCGCTTATCAAACCGTCCGGGTGCAAGGCGATATCGGCGATTATTTTGCACTTTTAAAGCCGCGCGTGATGACCTTAGTTGTCTTCACTGGCTTTGCAGGACTGGCTATCGCACCTGGACAAATCCACCCCCTTCTTGCGGCTGTGGGTATATTCTGCATCGCGCTCGCTTCCGGAGCGGCTGGTGCCATCAATATGTGGTTTGATCGAGATATTGATGCGGTAATGAAACGAACGCGTGATCGCCCAATACCAATGGGTCGTGTGGAGCCCGCAGAAGCACTGGCCTTTGGGGTCATTCTATCCGTTTTCGCCGTAATGATGATGTTTCTGGCTACCAATGCAATAGCTGCGGGTCTTTTGGCAACTGCCGTGCTATTTTATGTTTTCGTTTACACGGTTTGGCTGAAACGCAGGACGTCGCAGAATATTGTTATAGGTGGTGCGGCTGGTGCATTTCCACCGACCATCGGCTGGGCCGCCGCGACTGGCGATGTAGGTTTAGAAGCGATTATCTTGTTTGCGTTAATATTCTTCTGGACACCGCCACACTTCTGGGCCCTGGCCCTTTACCGTTCACAGGACTATGCCGCGGCGGGTGTGCCGATGCTTCCAGTTGTTCGTGGCGCTCGGGTCACGCAATGGCACATGCTAGGCTACACAGTTATTTTATTGCCTCTGGCGTTAATGCCTTGTGCTATCGGGATTGCCAGTTGGATGCTTTACGGAACTATCGCTGGCATTTTGAGTGGTCTGTTTATAATGAGTTCGCTGAGTGTTCTGAAGGATGCGACAGAGCGCAGTGCTAAGCGAATGTTTAAATTTTCGATTTTTTATCTTTTCGCTTTGTTTGCCTTTTTGGTGGTGGATGATGCGTTGGCGTTAGTAGCCTGAGGACGCTAGGGGATGGCAGATTCAGTCATGGATGGTCCAGACAACAACGATCTAAGCGCAGATAAATTACGCCGAAAGCAACGCCGAAAGAATTTGGCCATGCTGGTTATGCTTTTCGGCTGGGCTATTATGCTCTACGTAGTAGCCATCTTAAAGATGGGAGGCGCATCGTGAATGAAACGGCGCGCAAAAACCGTCGCGTTGGTAGCGTGCTTTGCGGCATTGTTTTAGGCATGGTTGGTATGTCGTATGCTGCCGTACCGCTCTACGATTTGTTTTGCCGAGTTACTGGCTATGCTGGGACCACGCAGGTGGCAGACAAACGAAGTACAACCATCACGTCACGGCCGATGAAAATTCGTTTTGACGCGCTGGCGAATAACATCGATTGGGCATTTCAGCCGACGCAGCTTGAAATGGTGCTGAAGGTTGGCGAAAACGGCCTAGCATTCTACAGGGCTACAAATCGATCGGACCGGACGGTGACGGGGACAGCGACATTTAATGTAACACCGCTCAAGGTTGGCGCCTATTTTAATAAGGTTGAATGCTTTTGTTTTACGGAGCAGACGCTCAAGCCAGGAGAAACCATTGAAATGCCGGTGGCGTTTTTTGTTGATCCCGAAATCTCGGTTGATCCAAATTTAAACGATGTTAAGACTATTACGCTCTCCTATACTTTTTTTCCGGTGAAAAAAAAGTATCAGGATGAAGGAGGGCAAAAAGTAACTACCAATGTTGCGTCTTTTGGCAAAATACGGTCAATACAATAGAGAAGATTTAAAGAAGCGAAGGACGAGGAAACGAGATGAGCGCATCGACAGACGAACATACCGAACATGGCCACGACTATCATCTCGTCGATCCGAGCCCGTGGCCGGCACTTGGCGCATTCGCAGCCTTTTTGCTGACGTTTGGTGTTGTCCTGTTTCTTCACCCGGACATGCTGGGCGAAGGCCTTGAACCAATGTTAACCTCCCTAGGGGCATTTATTTTTGTGCCAGGATTTTTACTGGTTCTATACACCATGTTTGTCTGGTGGCGGGACGTCATTTTGGAAGCGGAATTCGACGGACACCATTCGCCGGTAGTGCAACTTGGTCTGCGTTACGGCATGGCCCTTTTCATTTGTTCCGAGGTAATGTTTTTTGTTGCTTTCTTCTGGGCGTTTTTTGAATCCAGCCTTTTTCCAAAAGAGTTCCCATACGAACTGGCCGGCGGGGTTTGGCCACCACAGGGTGTTGAAACGTTTGCACCATTTGGTCTGCCATTTATGAATACCCTGATTCTTTTACTATCTGGCTGCACTGTTACATGGGCGCACCACGCTTTGCGTGAAGGTGACCGCGATGGCCTCATCAAGGGCTTGGGTTATACGATTCTGCTTGGATTACTTTTTACCGGTGTCCAAGCTTACGAATATAGTCATGCAACGTTTGCTTTTACGGGTGGTATCTACGGTTCCACGTTTTATATGGCCACGGGCTTTCATGGCGCACATGTGATTATTGGGACGACATTCCTTATCGTTTGTTACTTCCGGGCTCAAAAAGGTCATTTTAAACCTGAACACCATTTTGGCTTTGAGGCGGCGGCTTGGTATTGGCATTTCGTTGATGTTGTTTGGCTATTCCTATTCTGTTGTATCTATTGGTGGGGCGCTTAATAAACGGGCTTCGGGGCCAGGAAGATTAATGAGCTTTCTTTTCTTTCGGTTCTATTATGCTGTAGAGGAAGTGGGGTACCCTATAGTGCTTCCCCGAAACGGGTTACCGGCCTATTTGATCTAAAATTAAGTTTAGCATGCGGGTCGCGGCGATAATTGTAATCAGTGCGAGAAATCCCTTAAGTTTTCCCTCAAAGGTTGTGCTCATTGCACCAAAAAATGCAACCCATTAGGTGACGGCGGCCTGGGCTAATTTGGAGTAGGCAAAAGATGTTTATACGACCACAGATTTTGCCTACCTTATTCACAGTGCCGGCACTTATAGTGTTGGTCGCTTTAGGAAGCTGGCAATTTCAACGTCTATATTGGAAAGCCGAGCTCATTGAAAAGTTACAAGATCGCATTGCCAAAGCGCCAGTAGCGTTACCGAATGAGCCAGAGAATCTTGAAGCTTTGGAATTTCGTCGCGTTGTCGTGACAGGCGAGTTTTTGCACGAACACGAATTCTACCTCGTAAACCGCTCGCTCAAAGGTAAAGCCGGTTTGAATATTGTAACATTGCTGAAACGTGCAGATGGTGGTGATCATGTGTTGATCAATCGTGGTTGGGTGCCATTCGATCAACGGGCACCGAAGTTGCGCCCTAATAGTCAGCCAAAGGGTGTCGTGACCGTGGAAGGTCTTGTGCGATTGGCAAAAGGACGAGGTTTCTTTACGCCAAATAACGAACCGCACAACAACACATGGTTTTATCTTGATCCCAACGGCATGTCCGCCGCTGCTGGAACATCCCCACTTCAATCTTATTACATACTGGCGGCGAACAAGGCCGATGGTGGGCTGCCTGTTGGTCATCAATGGCGCTTTGATGTGCGGAATGATCATCTGCAATACGCCATCACCTGGTTTGCATTAGCGCTCGGTCTTTTGGCAATCTATCTGTTGTATCATCGTCAGCGATCCGGCAATTCAAAAACAGAATGAGCGTATCCTATCAGACGTTGGAAGCTAAATTTAGGCGGCTTTCTCTGATTGATGAGGCTGTTGCCATGTTGCGGTGGGATATGTCTGTCATGATGCCGGATCGCTCGAGCGCAGCACGTGGTGAGCAAATTGCGAACTTAAAACTCACTGTGCATGAAATTCTCTCATCAAGCGAAGTCGCCGATTTGCTGACGGACGCAGAAAATGCTTCGGGGGAACTCGATGAATGGCAGATTCGAAATCTACAGCTAATGAAACGCCGTTGGCTTCATACAACAGCAGTGCCAGAGGATCTTTTGGACGCGTTCACGCGATCTTGTACGAAGACAGAATCGGTATGGCGGATTGCCAGGAACGAAAGTGATTTTATGTTAATTTTGCCAGAGCTGGAGGATCTTTTGGGGCTGGTAAGTGAGGTGGCGAAGGCAAAATCCGAAGCGCTAGGTATCCCGCCGTATCAGGCTCTCCTCGATTCTTATGAACCGGATATCAAAATCGAACAGTTGGATGCGTTGTTTGATGACTACGCGTTGTTTTTGCCACCTTTTCTAGAAGATGTTCTGAAGCGTCAATCGGGCTGGCCGATCCCACATCTGCCGCAGGGTCCCTTTTTAAAACCACGGCAAGTGGTACTTTGTCGACGCATGGCGGAAGCGGTGGGCTTTGATTTTTCGACCGGCCGCCTCGATGCGACCTTACATCCTTTCTCCGGAGGTATACCGGAAGACAGTCGTATTACGACTCGCTACGATGAGGCGGACTTCACATCTGCGATGATGGGTGTTCTGCATGAAACTGGACACGCGATGTACGAACGCGGTCGCCCTTTGAAGTGGCGTTATCAGCCAGTAGGTGAAACCGCTGGTCTCGGAATGCACGAAAGCCAGTCTTTAATAGTAGAAATGCAGGCGAGTCGTTCGCGATCCTTTTTTAGGTGGGCGGCGCCGGTAATCCGCGATTCCTTTGCAGGCAGTGGGAAGGGTTGGGATGCTGATAACCTTTATCGCCTTGCAACTAGGGTCGAGCGAAGCTTCATTCGGGTCGACGCCGATGAGGTTACGTACCCCGCGCACGTTGCTCTAAGATATCGCTTGGAACGAGCAATGATCGATGGTGACCTGCTGCCAAGGGATCTTCCCAGCGCGTGGGAAGATCAGTTTAAACAGCTGTTGGCGATTAGTCCGCCAAATGATCAACATGGCTGCCTGCAGGATATTCATTGGTATGACGGCGCTTGGGGATATTTTCCAACATATTCCATTGGCGCCATGGCGGCAGCCCAGCTATTTGCTGCCGCTCGCGAGAGCGACTCCAACATTGTTTCTGCTCTGGGGAGAGGGAATTTTTCCCCTCTTATGCGATGGCTTCGAAAAAATGTTCATGATCTGGGCGCCCGTTTTACAACGAATGAAATTTTGCAGCAGGCGACTGGTCAGACACTCAAACCTGAGGCATTCAAAGCACACTTGAGAACCAGATACTTAGATGAAGCGTGATTAATGAAGTAATCTTCAAGATGCAAAATAATTTTGGTTCGATGATTGAAATCAATATTTCATACAGCAACGATGTTCGAGGCTGCCATCAACGGCACGAAGTTCAGTATGCAACGGCCGTATCGCAACCGCTAAATTCAATACAATTGTCAAATACGATTACTGTTGGCACAGATTGGTCAATGGCAGACATCAGATATTGAAGTATCGGTAGCGACCATGATCTCAGTTTGCAGAGGCATACCCGACGCTCGTCTATTTTGAAGTCAGGAATCGTTTGTAGTTCGTTGATCGGGGGACGCGCAAAGGCTAGTGTTTTTCCCTGCTGCCGTTGCATGGGTACGCTTGCCTGAGCTTGGCGCGGAAGATACGTTAACCCTGGCATCCGGGGGCGAGAGAAGATTGCAATATATTAGTACACGTGGCGACGCGCCGGTACTTGATTTCGATGATGTCCTGCTCGCGGGACTAGCGAGTGACGGTGGATTATATCTGCCTGAATCTTGGCCGAGATTTGATACCGCAGACATTCGTGAGATGCGGGACCTCAACTACGCCGAGCTGGTGGTTCGTGTCATGACGCCATTCCTTGGCAGAAGAATCGGGCCAGATGTTTTTGCCGGCATTGTTGAAGAAACATTTAAAGAATTTTTGCACTCTGCGGTTGCTCCTCTTAAGCAGCTTGAGACTGATCTGTGGTTAATGGAACTTTTCCACGGCCCTACACTGTCGTTTAAAGACTATCCAATGCAGTTGATAGGCCGATTGTTTGACTATGTTCTCGCCCAAAAGGGGGAGCGTGTGACGATTGTTGGAGCGACATCTGGCGATACTGGCTCCGCCGCTATTGAAGCGTGTAGGGGCCGTAAGTCAATCGATTGCTTTATTCTGTACCCCCATGGGCGCGTTTCTGAGGTGCAGCGGCGTCAGATGACGACGGTGGGTGCCTCCAATGTCTACTGCGTGGCAGTTGAAGGCACTTTTGATGATTGCCAAGATCTTGTGAAGGCGATGTTTGCTGATACTGCCTTTCGCCAAAACGCCCAACTAGCCGCTGTTAATTCGATCAATTGGGCTAGGGTCGCCGCGCAAATTGTATACTACTTTCATGCAGCTTTATCCGTGGGGGCGCCGGACCGGCCGGTATCGTTTTCGGTTCCGACGGGGAATTTTGGAAATGTTTTTGCGGCTTATGCCGCAAAAACGTGTGGATTGCCGGTAGATCAACTCATCATCGGGACCAACAGAAACGATATATTGACCCGCTTCTTTGCGACGGGCGAACTTTCGATAGGAGAGGTCAGCCAAACAATTTCGCCAAGTATGGACATTCAAGTCTCTAGCAACTTTGAGCGTTTCTTGTTTGATCTTTACGGGCGCGACGGCGTCTCTCTGACCAAGGCGATGGCAGCATTTCGGCGCGAAGGAAAGCTTACTCTTGGCGAACATCAGCATAAGCGTGCGGTAGATTTAATTTCTGCTCATCGATTGGATGACCAGGAAACTATGGCCGAAATGGCGCGAACGCTTCAAGTCTCTGGTGAGTTAATTGACCCACACACAGCGATTGGAGTTGCTGCGGCCCGTGAGTGTCGTCGTGGCGCGACACCTGTAATCGCGCAAGCAGTGGCTCACCCAGCAAAATTTCCCGATGCCGTCGAAAGAGCGACAGGTATTCGTCCTCAATTGCCGATAAATCTCGGTGATTTGTTTGAGCGTGAAGAACATTTCACTGTTCTTGCGAATGAGATTGAAATTGTCCAAGGATTTGTCCAAGAAAATATCATGCTACAAGGTGCTGTATGAGCGTACAAGTTTCGATGCTCGAAAACGGTATGCGTATTGTTACGGAAGCAATGCCACGAGTTGAGACGGTTTCCTGTGGTGTATGGGTTGGCAGCGGTTCTCGAAACGAGCTGGGTGAGGTGAATGGGGTCGCTCACTTATTGGAACACATGGCGTTCAAGGGCACAGAAAAGCGGAGCGCGAGGGATATTGTTGAAGAAATTGAGGCGGTTGGCGGCCACCTTAATGCGTATACAGGTCGTGAACAGACGGCTTATTACGCAAATGTCCTAAAGGAGAATACTGGCCTCGCTCTCGATTTACTCTCTGATATTTTACAGAATTCTATTTTTGATGCAGAAGAGCTAGAACGTGAACGTGCGGTCGTTATTCAGGAGATCGGTCAAGCTCAGGATACCCCGGATGATCGAGTTTTCGACTCCTTCCAACTAGCCGCATTCCCAGACCAACCTCTGGGCCGCCCGGTCCTGGGTAGCGTCGATACGGTCGGTATGATGCCGCGTGAGCGGATCATGGAGCATATGAAAAGCGGATATAGTGGTGACCAGATGGTGCTTGCTGCGGCTGGAAATATCGATCACAAAACGTTTGTTGGAGAAGCCCGCCGGTTATTTGATTCTATTCCAGAATCTAGCGACGTCGTAATTGAGCCAGGCAAATATAAAGGCGGTGTCCATCTCGAAGACCGGGACTTGGAGCAAGTTCACTTGCTGCTTGGTTTTCCTGGTTTGTCCTATAAAGATGATGAATTCTATTCGATGTCGGTCATGTCGACACTGTTGGGTGGCGGCATGTCGTCTCGTCTGTTTCAGGAAATTCGCGAGAAACGTGGACTCGTTTACTCGATTTACTGTTATCCCTCATTTTATCGTGATTGTGGTTTATTTGGCATCTATGGCGGGACCAGCCCCGATGACATTAATCAGATGATCCCTGCAATTTGTGCTGAGATCAATCGGCTTTCGGCGACGATCACGGATCGCGAAATTGCGCGTGCACGGATGCAGTTGAAGGCTGGAACGTTGATGTCCCTTGAATCGACAGGGGCCCGCTGCGAGCAGCTTGCACAGCAAATGTTAATCTTTGGTCACCCATTAACCTTAAACGAACAGATTGGGAAAATCGAATCGGTGGACAAAGATGCTATTTGCGGCATCGCCGAACGAACTTTTTCTGGAAAACCAACAATTGCCGCAATAGGGCCGGCGAACCAAATCATTGAGTATGATGAAATTGCAGCGGCGTTAGCGATATAAATCTGCGAACTTCCGATCGGAGATGTTGGCTGTGTGTAGCCTCCCGATTTTTAAGAATACAAAGACTGTTCTCCGTGGTGAAAATGTTTACATGCGTGCGCCACACCGCCGCGATCAGCGTCAATGGGTGGAAATTCGCGGGTTGAGCAAGGATTTCTTGCAGCCATGGGAGCCTACATGGCCGGAGGATGGTGCTGCGAAGACGGCATTTCGTCGTCGTTTGCGCCGGTTTAAGCAAGATTGGAAGAATGGGACGTCCTATCCATTTTTTATTTTCCATTGTTTAACGGACGATCTCGTGGGCGGTATTACGCTGTCAAACTTGCGTCGTGGGGTCACGCAGGCGGGAACGATTGGATACTGGATGGGGAAACCCTATGTTCGGCGAGGACATATGACGGAAGCGGTCCATCTGATTTTAGACCTAGCATTTGAAGACTTAGGGCTACACCGCATTGAGGCGGCTTGCTTGGTCCACAATGAACCGAGCAGAAAATTACTTTTGAAGGTAGGTTTCTCTGAGGAGGGACTTGCGCGCAATTACCTTCGTATTGATGGGCGATGGCAGGACCACCGGACCTTCGGCATTCTTAATACGGATCCTAAAACAAAGGACTAGGTGTGCAGGTTATGCATGTCCGGCTTCGCCGGACAGCAAGCTTGGGTTCACTCCAATTTTCGCAATAGCTTCCTCCCATTTGCTTTCATTATCTTTACTAAAGGTGAGCTCGGGGTCCGCTGGGACGTGCAGCCACGCGTTTTTTTGCATTTCGCCATCGAGCTGACCTGCGCCCCAACCTGCATATCCAAGTGCTAATAGGAATTTTTCCGGTCCTCGTTCCTGTGCGATGTCTTTTAGAATGTCTATCGTCGCCGTTAAGGACACACTGCCGGTCACTTCGATCGTGCCATTTTGATTGTATTCGGACGAATGCAAAATGAAGCCGCGTCCGGTCTCGACAGGGCCACCGATATGTATCGGCAATTGAGGGGTTTCGCTAAGATTTTTGATTCCGAGTTGAGTTAACAATTCTGTGAAGGAAAGCGTGTCTGCCAATTTGTTTATGATCAGGCCCATTGCCCCTTCCTCATTATGCACGCACATATAAATAACGCTTCTAGAAAATCGAGGATCACCCATCGCTGGCATAGCTATTAGCAATTGACCAGTCAGATAATCTGGGGAACTAAAGTCGGTGAACATCTTTCAGATTTAACTCGTTAACATTGGGACCTTTATTTCCTATATAATAGAGATTTTAATGACGTTTGAATAGTTCGGTAATGCAACCGTCTTCGCGTACAATTGTGGCCTGTTCTGCGTTTTTCTTCATTGGCCGTTCGTTAATAAGAAGGTGAAAATTGAATAAGGTCAGTGGTCAAATTATTCGATCGTTAACTTTAGGTTTACTTTCGGCGATTGGTTGGCTCGCCGCAACTGGAGCTGCAAGCGCGGTCGGTGGCGAGTGGAGCCGCAACGATCATGTGGAAATGCGCCTCGTTTCGGGAGTATCTGGAGTGGGCCATTTGACGACTATTCCAATTGGCCTTCAATTTCGGATGAAACCAGGTTGGAAACTTTATTGGCGGACGCCGGGCAATGCCGGTTTCCCACCACGCGCGGATTGGTCATTGTCTGAAAACGTGACCAAAATCGAAATAGAATGGCCCTTGCCGAAACGCTTCTCGATTTTTGGTTTAGAAACAATAGGTTACGAAAATGAGGTCATCCTCCCAATTAATGTTGCTGTAACAAAGGTTGGCCAGCCGGTTCAACTCGCCGCGGAAATTGATTATCTAACATGCAAAGAAATTTGTATTCCTTACAGCGGGACAGCAAACCTATCGATTGGTAGTGGTCCGATGGCCGCCACTGAGTTTGCTTTAGAAATTGAGAAGTATCGGGTCCGGGTGCCGGGCGATGGGGAGAGGCACGGCCTACGTATTCAAAACCTGGAAGTTACGTCTAAAGGTGATGCTGTTGAATTGTGGCTCGTTGCATCCTCTCTTAAACCTTTTCATGCACCCGACGTTTTTTTGGAAGGGCCGGAAGGGTCGTATTTTGGAAGGCCGGTTATCAACCTCTCTGAGGACAGAATAACTGCGACCTTGAAGATTAGTGGAGGGGGCTTCGAGAAACCTGTGACAGCGGCAGGTATACCGATTACCGTGACTTTGGTTGATGGCGAGCGAATGATGGAAGCACGCCTAATAGGAAAACCCGGCGACGTCAGCTCACTTTCATCGATTGCAACTAACGGATATTCCCTCTCGGTTATTCTACTTTTCGCATTGGTGGGAGGGTTGATTTTAAATTTGATGCCGTGTGTTTTGCCGGTACTTTCCATCAAATTGCTTAATGTTGCTGGCCAAGGTGGGCAAAATCCAAATCATGTGCGTCGCGGATTTATCGCCTCAGCAGCCGGAATCGTCTTTTCCTTCTTATTAATTGCAGGCGGCATAATCGTTGTCCGGTCTGCCGGCGTTGCAATTGGTTGGGGTATGCACTTTCAGCAGCCGGTATTTTTGGTTGTGATGACCATAATTCTCACTCTCTTTGCCTGTAACCTTTTCGGTCTTTTCGAGTTTTCTTTACCTAGCCAATTAATGGGTATTGCTGGCTCAGCTGGAAATTCACATTCACTCGGCGGCCAGTTTTTGATGGGCGCCTTTGCTACCCTTCTGGCAACGCCATGCAGTGCGCCGTTTCTGGGCACTGCAGTTGGTTTTGCTTTAAGCCGAGGTTCCACGGAAATCTGGGGTATATTCTTTGTGCTTGGAATTGGTTTGGCTTTACCATATTTGGCCGTTGCGGCATTTCCCCGTCTTGTAACTCAATTACCTAAACCGGGCAATTGGATGAAATGGCTGCGATTTATCTTGGCGATGGCACTTATTGGGACAGCTGTTTGGTTGGTGACTGTGTTATCGGTTCACTTGGGGGTAGAAGGTGCCGTTTCTATTGCGGCGCTTTTGGCTATGATTGTTGCAGTTCTTGCATTGAGGCATTTGCCGGATTCCCGCCTTGGACAACATGCAAGTAAGACTACTTGGGTTCTCAGCATCGCAGCTGTGTTTGTTGGACTGTTTGTAACGCCTCCAATTGCATCCGTAAATACTCGCGTGGGCGGATGGGAGAAATTTGATGATGCAGCTATTTCCCGCTATGTGTCGGGGGGCAAAACGGTAGTCATTGATGTCACCGCTGATTGGTGTTTGACTTGCCAAGTGAATAAGAAGTTTGTTCTTGATTCAGCATCTCTTGCTGAATGGCTTGCTGAAAAAAAAGTTGTCCGAATGGAGGCCGATTGGACTCGCTTTGATCAAGTAATATCGGACTATATGACTCGGTTTGGCCGCTACGGCATTCCGTTTAATGTAGTTTATGGACCTAATGCACCGGAAGGCATCCCGCTACCTGAACTTCTTACGGAAGCCATCGTAAGGACAGCGGTGGAAAAAGCCGGCTCAGCCCCAAATCTGATAAAAAAATAAACGCATTAGACCTCATCTATATAAAGTTTAAGCGAGGTATTGAGTTTTTAAAAGATATGAATATTGACCTCGCGATTACAGTCGACGGGTTGCCTGCCTGCGATAAAACGCTTTGCTGTTATTCCCGAACACATTGTTTTCAAAACAAAAACACCAATGGATGCCTTCGAACTAGGAACCTAAGGTGTGGAAAAAGAATCAATGGTACTCCAAGAATCGCAAATTCGGGATATCTGATATAAAGCCTCGGATGTGGCAGATAATTTTTGCTATTCGCACATTAAGGCGATGGGACGGCAGATTTTGCGAGACCGTCGGCACGTTCGTTGTCTGGATGTCCTGCATGCCCTTTTACCCAATGCCATTCAATATCATGATCTTTCATCGCTTCGTATAGGTCTTTCCAAAGATCAACGTTTTTGACGGGTTTTTTGGCCGCGGTTTGCCAGCCGTTGCGTTTCCAATTGTTGATCCATTGCGTGATACCGTTTTTTACATAGGTGCTATCGGTATGGATGCGCGCTCGGGTGGGTCTCTTAAGAGCTCGCAGCGCTTCAATCGCGGCGGAGAGTTCCATACGGTTATTTGTCGTTTCGGAGACGCCGCCAGAGAGCTCCTTCTCGTTTTCGCCATAACGCAGAAGTACTCCCCATCCGCCTGGTCCAGGGTTTCCGTGGCAGGCGCCATCAGTATAAATGTCGACGATCTTGTCGTTTTCTGACATTAATCGAATCCGTAATCATTGGACATAGACACACTCTGGTGAAACCGAAGTATTGAAAGATACTCGTGCGGATCCTTTGGTTTAACCAAAGCACCGGCTGGATGGTTAAGCCAGTCGAAGAGCCGTGTAAGGAGGAAGCGAAGTGCAGCACCACGCGCAACGATTGGTAAAGTTAAGATTTCAAGGTTCGAAATATCACGCTCTTTGCGGTAGGCCGCTAACATACTCCTTGCTTTAGTAATATTGAAACTGCTGTCCCGCTCGAAGCACCATGCGTTTAAACAAATGGCGAGGTCATAAATCAGAAAATCGTTGCAGGCAAAATAGAAGTCAATCAATCCGGAAAGCGACGGCCCTAGGAAAAATACATTGTCTGGAAATAGGTCTGCATGACAGATCCCCGTAGGAAGGTTTCTCGGCCAGTTGTTTTCCAGGAAGTCGAGCTCGTTCAATAGAAATTTTTCAAGCCCGGGTTGGAATTTATCCGCCTGCGCCGCAGATTCATTGAAGAGTGGCCTCCAGGCATTAATGGATAATCCATTTGGTCGTGACATGGTGAAATCGGCACCGGCTGTATGTAGGCGAGCAAGCGCGGTACCAAGCTCTGCGCAATGAATTGTTTTAATTTTTTTTGGCCACATTCCATTCAAGAATGTGACGATTGCGGCCGGCCGTCCGCAGAGTTCGCCCAACACAGCGCCATTCTCTGCATGAAGTGGGACAGGACATGGGATACCTGCATTTGCTAAAAATATCATCAAATTTAAGAAGTACGGCAGATCTTCAGGTGATACACGCTTTTCATAGAGTGTCAGGATGAATTGATCCTTCTCCGTGTGCATTAGGTAATTCGTGTTTTCGACACCTTCGGCGATGCCTTTAAACGACAAAACCGAACCGATACCGTAGCTAGAGACAAATGCTTCTAGGTCTTCATTGGAAACTTCAGTGTAGACAGCCATATCAAATCGGGTTAATCCCGTCACTCCATTTGGGTAATGTACGTATCATGCAGGTTTGTTTATCGCTATTGGGAGAGCCCCCCTAATATACTGCCGAGCCAATTTAGTTGGTGGAGATCAGTTTGAAACCACCCTTGCATATTACGTCACAAACTCAGAAGGAAAAGACTTATGGAAAATGCGGTAATCGCACAAAGAGTGATTTTTGGCGTGAGTATTGAAGAAGGTAACTGCTGATGGTGCGCTTGTGGCAAAAGTAGTGAACAGCTACTTTGTTATTATAGTAATGAGGGTAAAGAAATTGTATACTTAATTACTGTGTTTTTTAAAGGTGTTAAAGTACAAAAGACGTTCCGGTTTGCTATGAAAAAAGCTTTAAATCTTAGAAAGATTATTCGATGGTTCGGTGTTGTACAGCCGTTGGATTTCTGCTCGTCTTTGCTCTGACACTAAGCAGTTGCAGCGATGGGGGGCCGGCGCAAGGCGGCGGTCTCTTAAAAGGCGGGCTTTTTGGTGGAAGTGGCAAGTTGGTGGGGCGCGCCTGTCCACAAGTTGCTATCCTTAAAGCGCCTAGCGAATTGATCCGCTTTTCAGAGAGCGCCAGTCGCGAATTGTCGGATATTCTTTTTCAGATAAAACTCGAGTTAAATGGAACAACCTGCGAAATTGAAGAAAAAGCTGTCTACGTTACCGGACACGCGAGCCTGAGTGTTGAGCGAGGTCCTGCGAATATAGATGGCAAAGCACCGTTTTCGATTTTTGTTGCCGTGTTGAATGGAAAGCGCGAAATTATACTTCGACAAAATTTTCCTATCGTCGTTGAGTTTAAAGCAGGGGAATCGCGAATTAATTTCGAAGATTCGGTGACGTTAGAAATCGACAAAAAACCAGAAGTTGATGCCTCAACTTACACGATATATGCAGGTTTAGAGATGTCGCCAGAAGAACTGGAATTCAATCGTCGCAGACAGCGCTAATGGGCGGACGATCGCTTTTGCAGACAATGGGCGTTTAAGTATAACAGGAGAGGGGCTTCGACTTCTAAATGCAATCAATATGCGTGGTTTTACTGCAATTTCTGCGGAATTTCCGAAATGGTTTTATCGATAAGTCGGCTGCCTTTATCACCCACTAGTTTTTCCGCGAGTAGCTTCTCTGACGCAGATATAGCTATGTCGACAGCCAACAATTTTACTTCTTGAACGGCTGCAGCTTCGGCTTGAGCGATTTTCTCGCGGGCCTGATCTTCTAGCCGCCGAACCATCTCCTTCATCGCTTCATCGGCCTGAGCGTGGTAACTTTTGGCTTCGTCTTTGGCACGTGCAACAATATCTTCTGCCGTTTGCAAGGCTTGGCGTTGTTGGCGCTGATAATTTGCTAGCAAACTTTGAGCTTCTTCACGAAGCTTTTCGGCTTCTTCCACCTCTTGGCGGATTTCTTTAATCTTCGCGTCGAGGCCCCCGATTAATGCAGTCTTAATTGGCTTGAAAACTGCAATTACGAAAATGACAAAAGCGACTGCGACCCAGAAAGTTGGATCTTGGAACATGATCAGGCTCCTTCACCCGAGGAAGCATTGACAGCTTTTTGAACGTCGGCGGCCGCAACATTCTCCCCGGTCAAACGCTCTACAGCGGCACGAGTTACATCGTTTGCTACTTCGGGGATCGTATTGCGAGCAGCAGCTTGTTCATCCTTGATTCGCTGTTCCGCTACCTGCAGCTCTTCCGCGAGACGGGAAGTCGTTTCTTCTTGGAGTTTTGTCCGGGCCTCCCCGACGGTTCGGGCCGTTTCTCGATGAATACCTTGGGCTTCCAGTGCTGCGTCTGCGTGTGACTTTTCTAGCGAGGCTAGTAGTGCTTGGGCCTCGCTCCGCAGTGTTTCGGCTTTGCCAAGGTCGTCCTCTATGCGCCGTTGGCGCGTTTCGCGGACGTCGACGATTCGCGGCAAAGCGACTTTCCACACAACGAGGTACAAGGCCAAGAATGTGATCAACAGCCAAAAGAGCTGCGGTGGATAGGTCGTAATATCGAGCTGTGGCATGCGCCTACTCTCGGTCTACCGGGTATTACCCGTTAACCAAACAGGATAAGTAGCGCGATGACGAGCGCAAAAAGCGCAATGGCTTCAACAAGCGCGAAACCAAGCATTGTCATCGTGAAGACCTCGCCACGTGCAGCCGGGTTGCGGCCGACAGCGATAATGAATGACGAGAAAACGCTGCCAATACCGATTCCCGAGCCGATCATGCCAATAACAGCAAGACCCGCACCGATAAGCTTTGCAGCTTCTGCTTCCATGTTGTTGTCCTCTTCTTACTAATTATGTTGTTCAACAAAGGGGTTTATAACGCATTCCTAATGCAAGTGAATCGCGTCGTTGATGTATAAGCAGGTTAATATCGCAAAGACATAAGCCTGCAAGAAAGCGATGAGAATTTCCAAACCGGTCAATGCAACAACGAGCGCTAACGGCAGTACACCGAAGATTACACCGAGCACCGGTATGAAGCCGGCAATTACCTTAATCAATGTGTGGCCAGCAAGCATATTCGCGAATAGCCGGACAGAGAGGCTAATTGGTCGCGAGAGATATGAGATAATCTCAATGGGCACTAGCAGGGGTAACATGACAACTGGTGTCCCCGGCGGTGCGAAGAACGAGAAGAAATGCATACCGTGTTTTGCAAACCCAAGTATCGTGACCCCAACAAAGATAACAAACGCCATGCCGAAGGTTACGATGATATGGCTCGTGAACGTAAAGCTGTACGGCACCATGCCAAGAAGATTGCCTAAAAGTACAAAAATAAAGAGTGTAAAGATAATCGGAAAAAATTTACGGCCCTCCGCGCCAACTGTATCTTTTAAAAGGCCTGCGATAAACTCATATGATAATTCTACCGCGACCTGCCAACGGCCGGGTACAATGTCGCTGCGGCGAATGCCGAGAACAAGAAACAAAGTGGCAACCAGCACCGTGATTGTCATAAAGAGCGACGAATTGGAGAAAGAAACGTCAACGCCAACGATTTCCGCTGGCACAATCGGTTTCCAAACAAATTGCTCAAGAGGGCTGTGTCCGCCTTCTGCCGTCATGATGTAACCTACTCGCTCCTCTTTCGAGCCGATTTTTCGTCCGCGTTATTTGCGTTATAACCGGCTGCGTACCCAAATCCGCTCACCGTGCGGAAGATATTTAAAAACCCTGCCGCACTTCCCAAAAGAAAAAACACGACCATCAACCAGGGCTTCGTTTCCAACCAGTAATCGAGCAATACCCCGATACCAACTCCAACCCCTACCGCCGAAACAAACTCGACGCCAATTTTAAGCGCCATGCCGAGCCCATTCTGAGCCCTAGTGTCACTTTCTGACCCTTTCGAAGGACGCTTGCCACGAGCTGCCTTAAGCTTCGCGTCGAGTTCTTCAAACGAGGAAGTTGGCGGTTCCTCAGACATCCTTCAATCTGACCGATATGACGCCAAAAAAGCGCCGAAAGCGGGCGAACCATAAAGACCGTTTTTACCCAAGTCAAGTTGCGGCATTGCGACGCATCGCCGCCGGATTTCCGCGATTTTTTGCAATTGGGGATGGTTATGCTGAGTCGCGAATTTCTTCCGCTGTTTGCAGATCGACTGAGACGAGTTGACTAACGCCTCTTTCGCCCATCGTGACTCCAAAAAGGCGGTCCATTTTTGCCATGGTGAGGCGATGGTGAGTTACCACGAGAAAACGCGTCTTAGAAGCTTTGGTTATCTCGTCTAATAAGCTGCAGAACCTCTCTACATTGGCGTCATCTAATGGTGCATCAACCTCATCCAGCACGCAAATTGGAGCGGGATTGGTCAAAAAGACAGCGAAAAGCAGAGCCAATGCAGTCAAGGCCTGCTCGCCACCTGATAGCAGTGACATGATTTGCAATTTCTTGCCCGGTGGGCTCGCCATGATTTCTAAGCCAGCCTCAAGCGGATCTTCAGCTTCCGTTAATGTCAAATGCGCTCGCCCACCGCCAAACAGTCGGACAAATAGTTTTTCGAAATGCTGGTTTACCTGGTCAAATGCTGCGACTAACCGCTCGCGCCCCTCTTTGTTCAGGGTGGAAATTCCCTGCCGCAGGCGTGCGATTGCGGCCAATAGGTCTTCCCGTTCAGTCTGCATGGAGCTAATTTGCTCATCCATTTCGCTCAATTCCTGCTCGGCACGCAGGTTGACTGGGCCCATATTGTCCCGTTCACGGATGAGTCTTTCTAATTTTACTTCCACTACTTCGCGCGACGGCAGTTCTTCATCGGGATTGATTTCCGCATCTTTGAGTATCGTGTGAGGTTGACTCTCAAGGCGTTCGGCAATTCGCTCGGCCACAACATTGCAATCTGATTTGGCCTGTTCAACATGCGCCTCGATGCGGATCCGCGCTTCCCGGCATTCGACAAGTGCTGCTTCAGCTCGACGAAGGGTAGCATCAGCCTCGCTCAAGCCGTTTTCCATTTCCACAAGATGATCCGCTGCCTGGTTTCTTTTAGTCTCGGAGCCGGCGATCATTTCCATTAGGGCCGTGCGCTGTATCTCGATTTCTGTTGGTCGCGCGGCGAGTTGCTCTTTTTGTTCTGTTTCGGAAACGCCTCTTGCTTGGAGTTCCTCAATTCGGCTACGTGCGCCATTTACGCGAATTTTCCAAGATTTATGTTCATTGGCGATAACCTGAAGACGTATATTTCTTTGTTCGGCTTCGTTTGTAATTCTGTCATGAACTCTACGACGGTCCCCCTCAGTCGTGCGCAGGGTTTCGATCTCTTGACGCAAAGCGGTGATCCGCTGACGAGCCTCCACCGGATCGGTCAGTAGGGAGACCGAACGCTCGATCGCGACACGTTGTTCTTGTGTTTCGGACAAATCAACTCGCACCCGCCCAAGCAGTTCGGTTAACGATTCGATGCGCGACCGAGTACCCGCTGTTTCGTCGGCGAGCGTGGTATGAGCAGTTCGAGCTTGCGACATTAAATCATATGCTCTTTGCAGGTCGAATCGTGCTTTGCGCTCCTGCGCTGCAGCTTTTTTCGCGATATCTTGCGAATCGTAATGTGCTTGCCGAACAATCTCGAAGTTCTTCTGAACGGGCGTCAGTTGATCTCGAATTTCAGCTAGACGGTTGCGTTGGCTCAAGCGTGTTGCGGCGGTGGTTTGCGCACCGGCAGTTACAGTAAATCCATCCCATCGCCAAAGAGCTCCGTCACGGCTTACAAGACGTTGTCCCTCCCGTAAAGAGGTATGCAGATCGCGTCCGATCTCAGTTGTCTCAATGACGCCGATCGCCGCAATCCGACGCGCAAGTGCTGCTGGGCCTTTGACGAATGCGGAGAGGGGTTTGGCACCCTCTGGAAGCGGTATAGGCATCGCGATCGGTGGCAGAACATTCCAATGCACCGGTGCCGCGGTGTCTATTGGGGCTGTCAGATCGTCATCGAGTGCCGCGCCCAGCGCTTTTTCATAACCCGGCGTGACTTCAAGGGCGTCGATCAGAGGTGGGAAAAGGTCTGAGTCGTCTTCTTCTAAGAGACCGGCCAGCGCGTTTTCCTCTGCAAGGAGCCGGTCTCGGGCGGATTGAGCATTTTGGAGCCGCACGCGCCGTTCAGTCTCGGTTTGCTCTGCAGCCCCGCGTGCGGCTTCGGCCTCTTCCGAAGTCCGCCGTGCGGATTCAACAGCACTTTCTGTCTCCGCAACAGCCTTTGCAGTATCTTCAAGCGCTTTATCCTTGCCCACTTCGGCAATGAGTTCGTCCCTTTCGTGTTGGAGTGTTGTGACCCGATCGGAAAGACTATTATAGCGAAGGCCAAGTTCGTCACGCCGTTTGATTAGGGCATTTTTGTTAGCCTCCGCGGTCGCAATAGTTTGCGTCAACTCCGAAAGTTCCGCCTCCCGTTCCCTCAATATAGTAGTGATTGCTTCCATTGCCGAACGGGCATTTTCGCGGTTTTCGGTTTCGCCTTTCTGTGCGGCTTCAATTTCGGTGACTTCTGCGTCTATTCCTTGAATGGCTGCTTCGGCATCGGCGCTAAGTGATTTTTCACGGTCAATATCTTTTGCAATCAGATTGAGGCGCTGATCAACAGCAGCGAGTGCGTGGGCAATCCGACCTTTTTCAGCTTCCAATTCCCGTTGTTCCACCAAAAGACGTTGCAACTCGGCAGCGGCTGCCGCTTCCTCTTGTCTTAAGCTAGGAAGTTTTACGGCAATTTCCGCTTGTAGCCTTGCGGCCTCACTTGCGTGCATTGTTCGAACATCAACCGCTGCTTCTGCCTTTTTGAGTTCTTCGCGCGTGGATTCAAGATCAGCGTTCGCTTCCTGCCAACGTAAATGGAGTTGGATAGCTTCATGGCGGCGGATGTGGCCGCCCAGCCGACGATATCGAGCGGCCTGACGAGCCTGGCGTTTTAGGCTCTGAAATTGGCCTTCCAGTGCGACAATCACATCGTTAAGACGCTCCAAGTTCGTCTCTGCCGCTCGCAGCCGGAGCTCGGCTTCATGGCGGCGTGAATGAAGTCCCTTAATGCCGGCGGCCTCTTCCAAAAGACCTCTTCGTTGCGTCGGTTTGGCACCAATCAGTGCCCCGACGCGGCCTTGATTAACCATGGCGGTTGAATGTGCTCCGGTTGCAAGGTCGGCGAAGAGCAGCTGGACGTCACGCGCCCGGACGTCACGGCCGTTGATTTTGTAGCTGGATCCCGAGCCGCGTTCAATCCGCCGAGCAATCTCTAGCTCGGACTCATCGTTAAATTGAGCTGGCGCATCTCGGTCGGAGTTATCTAGGACAAGTGTGACTTCAGCAATGTTGCGTGCGGGACGATCGGCCGTGCCGCCAAAGATGACGTCATCCATTTCGCCACCACGCATTTGCTTTGCCGAAGTTTCGCCCATTACCCATTTGAGTGCTTCGACAATATTGGATTTTCCACAGCCGTTTGGGCCGACGACACCAGAAATACCTTCCTCGATCTGGACTTCGACCGGATCAACGAAGGATTTAAATCCGCTTAGGCGTAACTTCTGAAAATGCACTTGGACCGTGACGATCTTTTGGGTGACGTTTGAACCAGATCTTCGTCACTTGGCCTTTTTGGAGAACACTTTTTCGAATTCTTCATAAGGCTGAGATCCGACGATCTTATGATCACCGTTGATGATAAAGGATGGAGTTGCCTTTACATCAAAATTCTTCTGACCTTCAAGTCGCTTTTCGATTAGTCCGTCGATCAATGCTTGGTTTTTCAAGCAAGCTTCGTAATCCGATGGGTTCAATCCACCGAGTTTTCCAATCCTCGAAAGCTCGCCAAAGGGGTCTTGACTGCGGCTCCAATCTTGTTGTTTTCGGAACAGGACATCAAGAAATCCGAAGTAACGTTCGGGAGGTGCGCAACGAGCCATAACGGTTGCCAGAAGACCCAACTTGTCGAAGGGAAAGTCTCGATAAATCAATTTTACTTTACCTGTATCGATATAATTTTTCTTTATTTTTGGTAGTATTGCTTCGTGAAACTGCCGGCAGTGCGAACAGGTTAATGAAGAATATTCAATCATTGTGATTGGTGCATTCGGGTCGCCGAGAATACGGTCCTGTAGCGCTTCCTTGGCGGTTGGTGGTGCAGCTGATGCATCAAAAGAAATGAGTATTACAACCGAAAGAAAAGTTGGTAACAGAATTCTCTTCACGCCATTCTCCTGAAAATTCGCCCGAGGTTCTACTAGCTGTGATTAGGCCACGAAGCCTAAAAGTTAGACGTGAGTATAAGTATGCGAATATGACAGTTTCAAGGCTAACGGGTGCTCAATTTTTCGCAGATTTGCCCGACTCGGAGAGAATCGCAATTCCCAATCGATTTAACGTTTGGCGCATTTCCGGATCTTTGACTGCTTCGAGGCGGTCCGCTAAGTGAGATAATTGCACCCGACTGGGACTCGTTTGCGGACGGAGTGGATGTGTTGGTTTTCGGTTTTTGAGCGGCGTTTGAACGAGTCGAAGCTCTGTGACGGCGGCGTAGCCGAAATAGCTGTTAATGCGTTCAATGACCCGAGGTGCATCATGTTGGAGCTCCAGTGCAGCGTATGGTGCCACCCTTAGATGAAGGGTGCCGTCCCGCCGTTCGCCGCGAGGAAATGTGAGGCGATCGGGTTGGCAGATTTCCGCTTTTTCGGTACCAACAATCGTTGGCCAATCGGCCAAGATATTTGCTTCTGCAAGACCTCGTTTCCCAAGTGCTTTGCGGGTCAAGGCAGGGACGTGGCCGGCGATTGCCTGTGGTGGGCCACCACGCCTTTTCTTTGATTTGTTGTGTCCCCGGTTGTCTTCGACCAAATTTCTAGCCCTTCCGCAAAAGTAAATTATAGTAACCCGATGAACCACAGCGATGCCACCCGCGCAAAAGAAATTCTTAATTGGTATGATTGTCATCGCCGGTCTATGCCTTGGCGCCCTTTGCCCGGCCAACGCATTGATCCATACGCAGTGTGGCTAAGCGAAATTATGCTACAACAAACAACAGTGGCGACTGTCGGCCCGTATTTCACCGAATTTCTCTCGAGATGGCCGACGATTGGCGATTTAGCAGCGGCGGATCTTGATAACGTCCTGCATTGCTGGCAAGGGCTTGGTTATTATGCGCGGGCGCGGAATCTTCACAAATGTGCCCATATTGTGGTGACCCAATATGGAGGTCGTTTTCCAGAGGAGGAAAAGGAGCTCTTGTCGCTTCCGGGCATCGGGCCCTATACAGCTGCGGCAATCCGTGCAATCGCCTTCAATAAACGAGCGGTCGTTGTAGATGGCAATGTCGAACGGGTCATAGCACGTATGTTCCGAGAGACAACCCCACTTCCCAATGTTAAGCCGATTTTGCGCCAACTTGCTGATTTATTGACGCCAAATGAGCGCCCGGGTGATTATGCGCAGGCGGTTATGGATTTGGGAGCGACGATTTGCGTGCCACGACGCCCGAAATGTACGATTTGCCCGTGGGTGGACAATTGCCGAGGGCGTGGAATTGCGGAAAACCTGCCGACACGCCGCCCGAAAAAAGAAATTCCGAGGCGTCGCGGTGTGGTTTTTTGGATAGAACGGCCGGATGGTTCAGTCCTTATTGGACGGCGTCCTGAGAGCGGTTTATTGGGCGGTATGATGGAATTTCCATCAACGGAATGGCATGTGGGTTCGGAAATAGAGGATATTTCAAGTGTCTCCCGGCTTGCCCCTCTTGCGGCTACACAGTGGTCGCTCGTATCTGGCTTAGTGCGTCACAGATTCACGCATTTCGAACTGGAATTAAGAGTGTTAAAAGGTCTGGTCGCCCCAGAAACACCGGCACCTGAGGAAATGCACTGGTGTCCCATCGATTCGTTTTCAGAGCATGCGTTTCCAAATATTATGAAGAAAGTTGCGAAAATGGTCCTACTCATTGAATAAGGTTATGGGTTAGAATCTAATGTGAACATAAATTCGGATTAAGAGCGGCGCGATGGACGGCCTATCAACATATGACCTGCCAAAGGTAAATTTTAAACCGCGACGATTGGGGCATGTAAACCTTTATGTCAGCGACCTCGGTGCTTCGACTGAGTTTTATACAAACATTGCGGGGGTCGAGCTGGTACGGAGGGAACCCACAATCGAGGCAACCTTCTTTTCCAATGGTAATACCCACCACGATGTAGCACTCATGCAATGTAGGGGCGGCGCGGTACGAAAAGGGCGCAATGATTATGTGCAGGCATCTAGTTTCCGCGGCGAAATGCCAGGACTTAATCACTTGGCTTGGGAAATGCACAGTGAAACGGTCCTAATTGAGAAATTAAAAGCGGGTACTGCAAAGGGTCTGGAAATCAAATTTAGCGCTGATCATTTAATTTCGCACAGTGCTTATATTGAAGACCCAGAGGGAATTTATCACGAGTTTTACGCCGATGTGACTGAGGACTGGCGCTCCATATTCAATACAGATCGTGAAGATTTGGTCACAGCGGACTGGGATTGGCAGAACATAAAGGCGCCACTCGGCCCACGGCGGCCTGATCGGGAAGATAAAAGGCGCGTGGAATCGGCGCTTTTCCACGCCCGTTGCGTGTCCCGGGCCGTTATTGCGGTTGAAAACCTAGAACACAGCGACGCTTTCCTGACTACTGTTGCAGGTCTTACTCAGATTGAAAAAGCGGATGGTGTAGCGGCGTATTGTGCTGAGGTGTCAGCGTATGATCTTCTTATTGTATCAGAAGAAACTGTTGCGCGCCCGGGCCTCGTCGGGTTTTCACTCCTGGTAGAAGACGAGAATGACTTAAAGACGTCGATTTTGAAAGCGGATGAAAAAGGTGTCAATGTGGCATCTGTGATCGATGCTGGGCATAAAATTAGTGCTATTGTACGTGATCCAGATGGTCTCACCGTTGAGTTTTACCATCCAAGGAAGGATGATAAGCTTCACCATCTACCCTCACATGATGATGATCCGTTCTGGGTATTTGATTATTAGGAGTTTCGAATCCGCAGGCCCGCTTGGTATAGGAGAGGAATGACTCGCTTACCAAAAAAGTCGAGGTCAGGCAGAAAATCAAAAAAATTGATCTGCATACCGTCGCAACCGGCTTTCTTTAACTTAATGAACCAGTCGACAATTTGTTCAGGTGTGCCAACGAGATGGACATTGCCGCCGACGGCCCAGTTATTTTTTGAGTGCCCCTTCCATGAACTTTGATCACCGCCCATGAAGGTGGCTACAAAATTCTCTAGGGCGACGGGATCGGCTTGATCCAAGATTCGATGATATTGCGCCCAGGCCTCTTCTTCAGTGTCACGGCAGATGACATGCGGGTTTATCATGATTTTAATGCGACGTTTTTTCTCGCGTGCTGAATTGCGGATTTTTTTAATATGAGCTGGCAGGGTCTGGCATGCATCCTTTGGATCTGCGCCCCCGGGGCTAGTGACAAAAATGATATCTGAGTGGTCGGTAGCATAGTTGATTCCGGCCGGCGAGGATCCTGCGTTGACCATAATTACAGAGCGGTTAATGGGTTTTGGTGCTACATAGGCGCCATTGGTTTGCCACCATTTTCCTTTAAAGTTTAGTTCCTCGTCCTCTGACCAAAGGCGTTGCATGATTGTCGTAAATTCAGAAGCCATCTCGTATCGCTTATCATGCGCGATAGGGTCGAGCCCGAACATCCGGAATTCGCTTTCCTTATAGCCTGTAACGACATTTAAGCCCCAGCGACCACCGCTCATATGATCTATAACGGCTCCATACTTCGCGAGGTGTAATGGATGCCAGCCGTACAGAATGTGTACGGTTGCGATCAACAAGGCTTTTTTGGTAATAGGCGCTAGTCCTGCAGAAGAAATAAAGGGGTCTATGGCATTTTCGCGAAAATTAATGTCTCCACCGTAACCGCCCTTACCCATCCACTGTGCCAAGGCAAAAAGAATGTCAAAGCCGAGACGATCTGCCTTGCGGGCGCATTTCGCGTTATATTCGAAATTCCACGACGTTCCTCGCGGCGCTTTTGATGGGCTCCAAGCCCCTTCCTGATGCGGCATGAAGAGGCCTAGCATTAAAGGTTGTTCCGCAACCTGTTCAAAGGCAGTTTTTGTTTTATCGGTCTTTTTCTGGGTCATTAAGCCAGTCTAACAGAATGGCAAGCCAGACATAAAGTTATTACGGTTAACAGGTATCGTGCTTGGGGAAGAGGTCAAAATGGAAGTTGGAATTGATGTTGGAATATATGGTGCTTTGGCGATCCCCGAAAATGTGATCAACCTTGCGAAATTTGTTGAGGAACGGAACTATAGTTCGATTTGGCTCGCTGATCATGTCGTGTTCCCAGTCAAAATTAAATCACGCTATCCTTATAGTTTAGATGGCTCCTTTCCCGCACCAGATACCGACCCGATCTTGGAACCTATTGCTGCGATGGGCGTCCTTACCGGTGTGACAAAGAATCTTAAAATAGGAACAGCCGTTCTTGTGATGCCGTATCGCAACCCAGTTTTGTTGGGTCGCATGCTGGCGACCTACGATGCGTTTTCAAATGGGCGAATGGTCCTAGGCGTTGGTAGCGGTTGGATGGAGGAAGAATTCAAAGCGTTAAAGACGGCAGAATTCGCGGTTCGGGGAACTGTTACCGACGAGTATATTGATATTTTTAAAAAGGTATCAGCCGGCGGTACTGTGTTTCACCATGGTGAACACTATTGTTTTGATCCCGTACATTGTTATCCGGAATCTGTGCAGCGACCCCATCCACCGATACTGATCGGCGGCGTCTCGAATCGTGCCCTGCGACGAGTTGCCGAGAAAGGCGACGGTTGGATATCTGTTTCACTCAATTCTAGAGATATTCCATTGCGCCTCGAAAAATTGTCACAGCTTTGTGAGAAAAACGGCCGCAGTCTCGGAGACCTTTGGCTCTGTCATAAACTCTTTATATCGATTGGCCAGGAACAGCCTGACCTTCAGGGTGAGCGGAAAATGGGTACAGGCAGCGTTCAAGATATCACGGACGACATGAAACGCCTGCGGGATCACGGGTACCGTTCAATCATCTTCCGCTATCCGGAGTTCAGCATAGTGGAGCAGAACCGGCAATTCGATATTCTAGCGGATAAGATTATGCCGAAAATTTAGTGGCGGATGCTAAAGCGCATTCAATGATGTTTAAACCTAGAGACGTTTGCAGTTCGGACTCCACCGTTAAGGTTTAATTTAACTTGTAGAACTCGACCGCGTTTTCGCAGGTAATCTTCTTGATCTGAGAATCCGTCAATCCCGCGAATTGCTCCGCGATATATTTCGTCGACTCCGGCCAAATGCCATCTGTGTGCGGATAATCGGACCCCCACATAAGTGTATTTTCTGTAAGCAAGTTGTTGGTGTTTAAAAGCATTGGTCCAATAACGTCATATTGGAAAGTAGCTTTACAGTGAGCTTGCCAATATTCGGATGGTTTTTTCTTCATCAGATCACGAAAACGGTCTTCGAACTCGAAGTCCATACGGTCAAGCGCGTAAGGCAGCCAACCAACACCGCTTTCGCCGAGCGATATTTTGAGTTTCGGATAGCGGTCGAAAACCCCGGCGCCGATCATCGCCGCAACAATGTGGATCAGCCCCATTTGGAATGCGGCAACACCGGTAAACATAGCAGCGCGGCGAACTTTCCCTGAAGCTTGTTCGCGAGCTTTCGGGTCGGAGGTTGGGAATGTATGAAAATGGAGCGGTAGTTCGACTTCGTTTACTGCCTCCCATAAAGGGTCCCAGCAGGGATGCCACATAGGTTCCATATCCCAAGAGCACGAAAGCTCTAGCCCACGCAAACCCATCTTGGCGCAGCGGTGGATTTCCTTGACAGCCGCGTCAATGTCGCCATAAGGCAGACACGCGAGACCGATATGCTGCCCGGGATAGTGACTACAGAATTCTACCAGCCAGTCATTGTATATTCGGAACATATGAATGGCAGCTTCGGGGTCCTGCATTTTTGACGCGGAGCCTAGAATGCCAAAAATAACTTCCGCATCGACGCCGTCACGTTCCATCTCCTTTCGCCGCATGTGAGGATCGGAAACGCGCTGGATGCCCCTTTTACCGTCTTCGAACATGCCCGTTTTGGCCATAATATCGACCCGTTTATTTTGGCCTGGAATGAGTTTTTGGCCACCCGGGCCGACACCGTTTAAAAGGCCAAAATTTGCCCCTCTCTTTGTAACCCAATTTGGGCCATCTGGGCCGTCTTCCACATAAGGCATACGGTCCTTCATCTCGCTAGAGGCTGCTGAGACGAAGAGCTCAGGTGGCATCCAAGGCATATCCAAATGGCAGTCAGCAGAAACGCGATTGTATTGCATAATTACGCAAAGCTCCCTCCGGGCTAAACCGTCATATGACAAATAGCTAAAACTAATGTACCGCGGCTTGGCCTATGGGCAACGGCAGTATTTCAGCTCAGTTCATATTGAGATAGTTAATCCATCTCCGCGCGGAGCTTTTGCCGCAGTAAATCGATGGGTACGTCACGGCCATCTGCTGGTAAATACCAGAAGGTCCACCCGTTGCAGCTCGCAGCGCCTTGGACGGCTGCACCCACCTGATGGATTGAGCCACGGTGGTCGGCCGTAGTTAAAGTGCCGTCGGCACGGACCCTAGCGGTCCAGCGACGGCAATGGCTGTGCAGAACCGTGCCGGGTTCTAAAAAGCCGCGTTCGACAAGCCAGCCAAAGGGTATGCGCGGTTCCTTCCGCTTAGACGGAGTTTGCAGCAAACTGATATCGCCGGGCAATGGAATGTGATCGAGACGATTGCGGGCGACCGCTACATACTCTTTCTCTCGTTCGAGACCCAAATATTTGCGACCAAGCTTCTTAGCAACGGCGCCAGTGGTGCCGGTCCCGAAGAATGGATCGAGGACGATATCACCTGGTTGTGTCGCGGCCAGAATAGCGCGGTGCAGAAGACCCTCAGGTTTTTGGGTTGGGTGTGCTTTCTCGCCGCCACGATTTTTTAGGCGCTCTTGACCAGTGCAGATCGGCATAACCCAGTCGCTCCTCATCTGCAGGTCCTCGTTAAGGGCCTTCATGGCTTCGTAGTTGAAAGTGTACCTCGAGTCAGCTGAACGGGCGCACCATATCAATGTCTCGTGGGCGTTGGTAAACCGCCTACCTCGGAAATTGGGCATTGGATTGGTTTTGACCCAGACGATATCGTTGAGAATCCAATAACCGAGGTCCTGCAAGGTCGCGCCAACTCGAAAGATATTATGGTAACTTCCGATGACCCAAAGCGTTCCATCATCCTTCAGGACCCGTCTGCACTCGTCGAGCCAACTCCAAGTGAACTGGTCGTAGGCATTGAAGCCGTCAAACTTGTCCCAATCCTCTACCACACCGTCTACCCGACTGTCGTTCGGACGCCTTAATTCACCGGTAAGTTGCAAATTGTAAGGCGGGTCTGCAAAGACCATATCGACGGAGCGATCCGGCAACGAAGCGAGCAATTCAAGGGAGTCTCCCAATAAAATTTCATTTTCCGGAAGTACTCCTAAGTAATTATTTTTACTATTCATGTATTAAACATGATTCATTATTTTTATGGCGTCAATATAAAGAATTTGCCTATTATTAATTCGGCATGATGTTCTATATATTGATTTAAATGGTTCCCTAATTACTAGATATTGTGAGTAAATTTCGGATAGGGGTGAAAGTTTGCCGATGTTCTGGCGTGACGCCGAATTTTAAAAGAGCAGTGTGATGCTCCTTTGTACCGTAACCGGCGTTTCTATCCCAGCCGTACTCCGGATACTTATTTGAGAGGTCGACCATAATACGATCCCGTGTCACCTTCGCCACAATTGATGCGGCAGCGATTGATAATGACTGACCGTCGCCTTTCACAATTGTTTTGACTGCAAAGGGAAGATTGGGCGCACGATTTCCATCTATTAATGCAGACTTAGGCGCAATAGTAAGCCCGTCCACTGCGCGCTGCATTGCGAGCATTGTGGCCTGCAAAATATTGAATTTGTCAATTTCCGCAGGTGATGCGATGCCGATTCCAATATCAGCGATCGCTCTCAAATTGGCGAAAAGCTCTTCACGTTTTTCTTTCTTGATTTTCTTTGAATCATCAAGCCCGGCTGCAAGGGACGCTGGCATTGCATTGCGTGGTAATATAACAGCGCCAGCGACAACTGGCCCGGCCCATGGTCCACGTCCCGCTTCGTCAAATCCGGCAACTGGGCTAAAACTTTGATCCTCAAACTGGAAGTTAGGCATCGTCCAGGTCTCGCCTCTCCTGCTGCTCGGCTAATTTTATCTCGCGTTCGCGCCGCCGCCGCTGGTATTCACGCAAGCGCCGTCGCAAACGCTCAAGCGGAATCTCAATGCGTGTCATAACCCAGTACAGAGCGTCAAAAGTGTTTCGGCTGTAACGTCGGGTATATCGGCGTTCTCGGAAATAGATCAATCGTAACAGGCCGCCGATCGTATTCATGCGTCGTGCGGCACGGTGTTGAACTCGACGGGCACTATTTGTCCACAACGGGCTTGTTATGAGCGAGAGTACTGTGACTGCCACTACCAGACGATAGAGGTCGGAATCGATAATCGCGCTGTCTATTGCTACACCGCCAAGGATAAAGCCAAACTCACCGATCTGCGCGAGGAAAAGGCTCGACAAGAAAGCGTGTTGCCAGCTCTCGCCCATGGCTCGAAATATCATTGTATTAAGGGCTGTCTTAAAAATGGTGACGAAGGCCCAGAGCAACAAAACTAGGCTGATGTTGTTCCATAGAAATCTGAGATCTACGAGCAATCCTATGGATAAGAAGAATGTCATCAATAGAATGCTCTCGATTGGTTTAGCCGCTTCGAAGATTTCATGGCGTTGGTAGCTGCTGCCGACTACAAGACCGGCGAGAAAAGCGCCAAAAACGGCGGAAATACCAACTAGTCCAGCAACTGCGGCAGCAGTGAAGCACCAGGCGAGGGCAGCAACTGGCCGAAGGTCAACTCTGCCCAATATAAATTTGGCAAAGGTCAAGTTAAGCTTTCGGTCCCTTGCTAAGTAACGGATGAGAAGGACAAGGAGTCCTATCGTCAGGAGCAGTTTGAGTAAGATAAAAAAATCGAATCCTTCGCCGGTCATTCCGCCTAGAACTATGAGCATTGGCGCGACGGCGAGGTCTTGAGCAATAAGGACACCGACGCCGATACGACCCACCCTTTGGCGCAGAGTGCCAACATCCTCCATCATCTTAACGCTGACGGCCGTGCTGGACAGAGCCAATACGAAAGCAAAGAAGATTACATGGGTGGCGTCCCAATTGAGAAAATGACCGAGAATGAGCATTGCCAACAGGCTGACCAAAATTTGCAGCCCAGTACTGAATACCGCGATGCGCCACATCCTGCGGAAACTCCGGACGGAGAGTTCCATGCCGATGATGTAAAGGAGCATAAGGACACCTAGTTCGGCCAGTGCTTCGATTTGTCCTCGGTTGCCCACTAAGCCAAGACCGGATGGGCCTAGCAGGACGCCGGATAGGATATAACCGACTATGGCTGGCTGATTTAGACGCGCCATCGCCATGCCGCAAAGTGTGGCCGCGGCAGCAACAACGGCTAGCCCTGTGAGCTCGATCCCGTGGTCCATATTGTGGTTAGCCTATCACAATAAATTCTCATGGACAGAGTGGAAAGATGAACACAAATATGGCGGTATGATGCTCTTCCATTGAAGTTCTGTCGCAGTTGACTGAGGGCTCCTGAAGCAACAGTGAATGGCGGTTAAAAAAGGGTCAACTGATCGTCTTTTTTGGATGGTCTTTGAAATCTTCCAAGGTTCAGGTCAAGTGAGAATTTATTCTATCGCGTTGGCTTTCCAGTACAGCTTGATTTTGAAATTGAGACTGGGAGACAAATCATAATAAGCATGTGTCGGTCATGCGAAACAATAAATGTATTCATGTTCGCAACCGCGATAAGGATTGATCAACCGATTGAAAGGAACGTCAGGTGATTTGTTGCGGTTTACTATCTTTCGGGCGTTGTCTGCGGATAATGTAGTTACTATTTCTCCAGGTTAGCCAACTTCGAGAGACTATCTGTCATCAATTGTCTTAAAGCCATTCGCCTCGGATCGGCCTGCACCGTGAATAATCGCCTTTTGGATCGTTCTTGTCTGTTTTGGGAGCTTCCAGTCCTTCAAATTGGAATTTAGAATAAAATAGAACCATTAACATTTGAGCGGGCTATGTGTTTGCTCACAGCTTGTAATAGAAAGTTTCTATGGCGGAGCTAAGTGTCATTATTCCAACATTGAACGCAGGTGAGGTTTTGGGGCCAACACTTAGCGCCTTGGCGCAGATGGAAAGTATTGGCTTGATTAAGGAGCTCGTAGTTTCAGATGGCGGTTCCGAGGACGGCACGCAATCGGCTGTGATCAATGCGGGTGCTCATTTGGTTGAAGTGGCCCCCGGTCGGGGTGGTCAGCTCCGAGCTGGCGCCGATGCGGCGCGGGGGAATTGGTTTCTTTTTCTTCATGCAGACACAGTGTTAGCGAAAGGTTGGAGCGATAAAGTGCGCGAATTCATTGAACGATCTGATTCTTTTGAGACTGCTGGTTATTTTGAATTTGCTCTCGACGATACATCGCTCGCTGCGCGGCGACTTGAATGCCTGGTACGATTGCGAAACCGTCTGTTCGGCCTGCCATACGGCGATCAGGGATTATTGCTCTCAAAGCGTCTCTATCAAAGCATAGGCGGCTACCAAGATTACCTGTTGATGGAGGACGTCGATATTGTTCGGCGCCTTGGTCGACGTGCTCTCGTGCCGATTGGTTCACGGGCCACAACATCAGCGGTGAGATTCCAGCAAGATGGATATTGGTTACGGGCAATTCGAAATCTTTCCTGTCTAGGACTCTTCTACTTTGGCGTTCCGGTAAAAACGATCAAAAGGGTCTATGGATGAAACGTCGCCACCTCATTATTTTTGCGAAATCACCTCGGCTTGGCCGCGTAAAACGGCGTCTCGCCGCTGATATAGGTGCTGTCGAAGCATTGCGCTTTTATCGGCATAATCTCGCTTCGACAGTTCGTAAATTAGGGTACGATCCCCGTTGGCAGTGCTGGCTATTTGTTGATAGAGGGTTAGGGCGCTGGCCGAAAGCCATCCTTCGCCGCTTTCAAGTGCGCAAAGACCTTGGTGCGCGAATGGAAACCGCATTGCGAACGTTGCCGCCAGGCGCTGTGGTTTTAATCGGGTCCGATATTCCTTGTGTGTCGCCAAATGACATATGGCAAGCCTTCAATGGATTGCGGAAGTCTGGAGTTGTTTTTGGTCCTGCCGAGGATGGCGGCTTCTGGCTTGTTGGTCTGGCAAACAGGCGGACTGCGCCAGGACTATTTAGAAATGTCCGCTGGTCGACTGAAAGAACTCTAGCTGATTGTATTGGAAACTTGGATCAAATGCCGGTGTTTGTGCCCACAAAATCAGATGTCGACAATGGTAGTGCCTTTTTTCGCTGGCGCGATGAAATTTTCGTATAAAAAATTATAATTTATTCGCCGCAAATTTTGCCAGGAAGGTAACGAACCAATTCTATAATTGAGGAGTGTTGCCGGTTGCAAGTGAGAGAATCTCCGGTGCTATTTTTCCTGCAGGCGTGACATCAATTCGACAAAGTTGCAGGGCCGGAAACGACTGTCTAATTGGTGGTGCAGGATTTCATCCCAGCCGTCTTTGCACGCCCCGGTTGATCCCGGCAGGGCAAACAGATAAGTGCCTTTAGCAACACCGCCGACTGCACGACTCTGAATTGTTGATGGGCCTATCTTCTGGAAGCTGACCCAGCGGAATAATTCTCCGAAACCTGGTATATCTTTCTCACAGATTCGCTCGAAAGCTTCGGGCGTGACGTCGCGGCCTGTTACACCGGTTCCGCCCGTTGAAATGATCACATCAATATCTGGATTCTCGATCCAGTCCTTAAGTTGAGTTTCGATCGCGCTGGAGTCGTCTTTAACGATGGCCCGCGCCGCAAGGATGTGCCCATCCGCCTTGAGGCGTTCGACTAGCGTGTCGCCGGATCTATCGTTGTCCTTTGTGCGGGTGTCGGAAACAGTCAGTATAGCTATATGGACTGGGAAGAAGGTTAACTTATTATCAATTGGCACGAACAACCACCTTATCTGTGTTTGAATCAAGTCTAGTGTATCGCGGCCATGTTCCGGCTGCGATGGCGTTGAGGGACGGTGTCGGTTGACCAAGTTGGTAGCGGTAAATCCAGAGATTTGTAAGGACGCGTTCGACAAAAGCGCGGGTTTCCCGCGATGGGATGCTTTCGATAAATAGCAACGGATCGTTCTGGTATTCCGATGTTCGACGCCATTTGTTCAGGTTGCCGGGACCGCCGTTATATGCGGCAGCAGTGAAGAACAGGTTGCCTTCAATTCCAGGAAATTCGAGGAGGTGTTGAACGTAGGACTGGCCCAGCTCGATATTGTATTCCGGATCGAATAAGGCATGGCGCCTGTGACCCCGGAATCGCTTACCGGCTATAAATCCAGCCGTTCTTGGCATAAGCTGCATCAAACCTCGAGCTCCGGCTCTGCTTTTAGCTTTTGGCTTGAAACCCGATTCTTGCCGGATTAGAGCAAAAATCATTGCGCGATCGATTTCATAGCCGTCCTTTGGAACCCAATCGGGCATGGGGTAGAGTGCAGCATCATAGCGGTAGCCGCTTTTGCGTTTCAATAATCGCCCAAGGCGGTATGCGAGTGCCGGCAGATTGGCCTTTGCGGTTAACCCCAGAAGGATATGCGCCAATTTTGGTGATAAGGCACCAGTAAATCGTTTTAACTCAAATTCAGCGAGAGAATTTTCGCCAACTTGGATGAGCCCAAGTGCGCGCTTTGCGGCGGGTGCTTGCAACAGCAAGTTCATTTCGCCGGCGCTGAGCTTTGGGAGCCCCCACTCAAAGACGGGCATTTCGCCCAGCGTGCGTGCTGCTAGTAAACCGTAAAATGTCCGGGGATTCTGTGCCGCTTTGGCTAGTAACGGATTAACGCGAGTTGGTTGCCGGGCGGCAAGATAGGCTCTTGCGGCCCAGAAGGCCGCCGCTGATTTGATCCAAGCGTCTTCCAGGTCGGCTGTTGAAAGCATATTAAAATTTTCTGCAGCTTGCATGTAATCGCCCAAACGCCAAGCTGCTAAGCCGGACCACCAAAGTGCCATAGGTGCTTTCTTCCCCGACCGCTCAATTGCGGAGGCCGCAGTTTGCAGTGCCTTCTCGTTTAACTCTGCGTGATAGTAGCCCCGAGCAATGATAGCCAGTGTCTGGTCGTAGTTTAACGCATGAAAATTTCTTTTGATGTCAATATGTTGCAGCCTTTTCAAAGCTTGTGTTGGCCGTCCGCGCCGCACCAGAGACTTGACTTGTTGAGTTACGTAGCGGGCATGCCGGCGCTGCGCCCTTGTCCCCAATCTTTTTTTTACTTTTTTCCCATCCGATACGTCGTCTTGGACTGGGGATGGGAGTGGGCCAAATGAGACGCCCAACGGGCGCTGTGGCGCACGCCAATTTTGCGGTTTTCGCCTCATTGCTAGGGCGTAAGTCCGACGTGCGCCGGGATGATCAGCGTATTTATCCAACCAATTTTTCAGCTCTACATAGCGGGAGCGATATTTCGTGGGATGCATATATCGCTGATACAGCACATGGCCCATTAGCAGACGGTCCCTGAGGCCCTTGATAAGTTTATCTGCCTTTCGCCATTGGCCATCTTTTTGCAGATCAAAGATACGGCGATACATTGTAACGTCTTTTTTTGATAAAACTTGAGGCAGTGAATCCTGCGAGTCCCCGGCCCGTCCGGTCGGAATGGTGGCGGTATCCTGGGCGATTGCAGGCATAACTCCGAAAATGGTACTGCAGAACATCATTACCAAAATGGCGGTCTGTTTCCGGTTAGCGATGAAAAACACGATTTTGATTGCTCCGATACAACCCAAATTAAATTACATGCCTATGCAGAAGTGGTACTAGAGTTCGGAAAATTAGACAAGAATCTCGCTGTTTTCACGTCCCTGCGCGAATTATGTGCGCATTTCCTGCAGTTTTTCTTGGATCGCAAGGAAGTCTCGCCACGCTTCCCTCTTCTGCGTCGGTTGACGTAAGAGGAACGCGGGATGGAAAGTTGGCATAGCGGGAATTGGAGTATTTAGACCGTCGCTTCTGTATTCAAACCATTTTCCACGAAGACGCATTATTCCCTCCGTTCGGCCTAGCATAATCTTTGCTGAGGTGCCGCCCAGAAACACTAATATTTTTGGCTGTGCGAGTTCTATGTGGCGCTGTACAAACGGCAAGCAGGCCGCGGATTCGGAAGCTGTGGGGCTGCGGTTACCGGGGGGACGCCAAAAAAGAATGTTTGAAATATAGACTGATGAACGCTCGTGCCCGAGGGCAGACAACATTCTATTTAGTAATTTTCCGCTCGCACCGACGAAGGGCAGCCCTTGGCGGTCTTCATCGACGCCTGGTGCCTCGCCTATGAACATTAGGTCTGATTCGGGATTGCCGTCAGCAAAGACAGTATTTGTAGCTGTGAACTTAAGTGCACAACCTGAGAACGCCTCAAGTCGCTCTCTTAGGTCTTCAATGCTACTGGCATCTCGTGCGATGTTGATTGCGTCTCTTGCGCCTTCCGCTGGTGCCAGTGGTTGGCCAGAGGATGCTGTAGACGTGGGCCGCATTGGCGGTGGTTGTAATGTTGGAATCTTTGACGAGACTGTGGTGGGCACTGGTGCAGCACTTGCGAAACGATCGATAGGTTGATCGTCGATAACCTCGTCAATAGCCATCTCGAGATGCCATCTAAGAGCGTCTAGCGGTGAAAGTTTTGGCACCGTTTCGCAGTCTGATTTCATAGCATAAGAACTCCTTTGCCTGAAGTGTCTACCAAATTCCGCTGCGGTACGATAGAGAACTCGTCATAGTTTCGAGATTGCGCAAGAAGTGAGGTATCGCGATGGAACGCGAATCGATAGAAGTTGATGTTGTGATTGTCGGCGCTGGCCCCTCTGGCCTGGCTGCTGCTATCCGTTTAAAACAGCTGGCGGCCAAATCTGGGCGCGACATTGATGTGACAATTCTAGAGAAAGGCTCAGAGGTCGGTGCGCATATCCTGTCGGGCGCCGTATTGGATCCACGGGCCTTGAATGAACTCATTCCTGATTGGAAAGAGAAAGAAGCGCCTTTAAATACGCCGGTGATGGCCGAGAAGTTCTTAATATTGAAAGAAGGCAACGCGGTGTCGTTGCCGACATTCATTTTACCACCGGTTTTAAAAAACCATGGAAATTACATTATTAGTTTGGGTAATTTGTGCCGCTGGTTGGGTGAACAAGCTGAGGTCATGGGAGTTGAAATTTATCCAGGGTTTGCAGCGGCAGAAGTTCTTTATAATGACGACGGTTCGGTCAAAGGTGTCGCGACAGGCGATATGGGTGTGACGCGCGAAGGCGAAAAGGGCCCAAATTACCAGGTAGGTATGGAGCTACATGCGAAGTACACACTCTTTGCTGAAGGATGCCGTGGCAGTCTCGGCAAGCAGTTAATGGAGAAATTTAATCTTCGAGAGGGAGTCGCGGCGCAGACGTATGGCATAGGCATCAAAGAGTTGTGGGAGATAGAGCCCGAGAAGCATAGGGAAGGTCTCGTTGTCCATACGACAGGTTGGCCATTAAAAAGTGATACCTATGGTGGATCGTTCCTCTATCACCTTGAAAATAATCAGGTTGCTGTTGGGTTTGTGGTGGGATTGGATTATGAGAACCCCTATCTCAGCCCTTACGAGGAATTCCAACGTTTCAAGACCCATCCAAAGATTAAACCGTATTTCGAAAACGGTCGGCGGATCGCTTATGGTGCGCGGGCATTGAACGAGGGCGGTTTGCAAAGCCTGCCGAAATTGACGTTTCCTGGCGGGGTGCTCGTAGGTTGCGAAGCTGGGACATTGAACACACCGAAAATTAAAGGCAGCCATACCGCTATGAAGTCGGGCATGTTGGCGGCTGAGGCGGCGTTCGAGGCTATTGTGTCAGGTCGTGGGTCTGACGAGCTTTTTGAATTCGGGGAGGCCTTTAATAAATCATGGGTCTATCAGGAGTTAAGCGATGCCCGTAACGTACGTCCTGGCTTTAAATGGGGCTTGTATGGTGGGATGATCTACGCTGGGATTGATCAAATACTTTTTCGCGGCAAAGCGCCCTGGACCCTCAAACATAGTCACGCGGATCACGAAGCGACCGGAAGGGCAAAAAACTTCCAACCAATCGAATATCCGAAAGCTGATGGGGTAATTACTTTTGACCGCTTAACGAACGTTTCGTTTTCAGCAACTAATCATGAGGAAGACCAGCCGGTCCATTTAACATTAAAAGACAGAAATGTGCCTGTAGATGTCAATCTGGCAGAATTTGCGGCGCCAGAGCAACGCTACTGTCCTGCAGGCGTGTATGAAATACTCTATGATGACGACGCTTCGAACCCGAAATTGCAGATCAATGCGCAAAATTGCGTGCATTGTAAAACCTGCGATATCAAAGATCCGACACAAAATATTGTTTGGGTCACGCCGGAAGGTGGCGGGGGACCGAATTATCCTAATATGTGACGCGCTGGATTTAGAAATACCCTGCTCATCTCTGGTCCGTTCATGCAATCGTTCGTTGGCTTGCCATAGCTAGCTCATGTATTATTAATGGCTGAGAAACGGAAAGTGGCCACAAAATAATGATGGTGTCGTTCAAAGAACAACCGACGGCTGGCTCGGTTGTGTGGCGGATGATATCCGGCGCCGTGCTCCTGCTGTTGTGGATTCCGACCTCATGTGTCTCAATTCAAACAGATGGGTCACCATTACTTGCAGATGCCGGACGGGCGCAGTTCATTGTCTCTGATTCCAATGAATTGAGCTCACCCGCTGGCAGCTATCTTGCCGGTAGGTTTGCTGAGAAACAGCTCGATTTGTTGGGTGCAGCAAACCTTATGGCTCGGGTTCTGAGAGATGATCCCGAAAATGAGGCTTTGTCCCGTCGCGCCTTCGTATTGTTCTTGGGAGCCGGACAGTACAAAAAAGCTATTGAAATAGCGGAACGTGTTAAGTTGCATGAGACAGGTATGACAACGGCACTCTTGTTGCTCGCAGCAAGGGATGTAAAAGCGGGAAAATTTACTAGGGCTTGGGAATTAATGGCAAATTTTCCGACTCAAGGGTTGGCCCGCTATAGTCGGCAGTTGGCAGGGGCGTGGATACTGGCGGGAACCGGTAATTTTGAAGGGGCCTTCAAGCTGCTTGAGCCTCTTTCTCAAGAAAACGGCTTTGTGAGTTTAATGAATTTGCATATGGCTTTGCTAAAAGAGCAGGCTGGTAAATTTGCAGAAGCCGATGAAATTTATAAGAGCGCGATGGCAAAGGTTGATGAGACGCCTCTGCGTTTATTACGTGCTAGAGGAACATTTTTGGAACGAAGGGACCGCAAAGACGAAGCCAGAGTTCTCTACGAATCTTATTTGAAGATGAATCCTGCAAGTTATTTGATTGGCTATGAACTTCGGCGATTGCAAGACAATCGTTCTGTAAGGCCAATTGCGGATGATATTGTTTCCGGTTTTGCGGAGGCTATGTTCAATTTAGCTTCCGCGCTCCCAGTATCTCGTGCAGGCGCTGCTGCTTTGTTATATGCGAGAATTGCGACTTACCTGAAGCCAGATTTCCCCGTCGCTCAATTATTAATGGGAGACATTCTCGACAGCAGCGGGCGTCATGAAGATTCGATTGAGATTTATAAGTTGATTAGGAAAGAGACTTCCTACAGCTGGCTCGCACGCCTAAAGATGGCGGAAAATCTAAACACGACCGACCGCCTTGATGAGGCAAAGGCTTTGCTGGAGGCGATGGCTAAAGAGCGGCCGACGGAGACGGACCCGCTGGTTCGCTTGGGTAGTTTTCTCCGTTCGAAAGAGGATTATCAAGGCGCTGTAGATGCCTACAATCGTGCTTTCGAACGTCTTGGTACCGAAGGACCTCGGGATTGGATGCTTTTTTACTACCGTGGTATTTCGCTAGAAAGATTAAAGAAATGGGATGTTGCAGAGCAAGATTTTCTAAGAGCCCTTGAGCTCAATCCGAACCAGCCATATGTGCTGAATTATCTTGGTTATTCTTGGGTCGACCAGGGAGTTAATCTGAATAAGGCCCGCGAAATGATCGAGCGTGCGGTCGAACAACGACGAGACGATGGATTTATCGTCGACAGCATGGGATGGGTGCTATTTCGGCTTGGTGATTACGAAGAGGCCGTTCAATACTTGGAGCGTGCAGTAGAGCTTCGGCCACTTGATCCGATTATAAGTGATCACCTGGGCGATGCATACTGGAAAGTGGGCCGCAAGTACGAAGCAAGATTTCAGTGGAGGCGCGCGCTCAGCCTAAACCCTGAGAAAGAGGAAGTTGATCGTATCGAGGTGAAGCTCAATAAAGGTTTGGGTGCGGCTTCCCAGAAAGGCTCCGATGGATGAATATGCCTGCAAGTGGTCCCATTTGTCTGGAAGCTCCGGCTAAGGTTAACCTTTACTTGCATGTTGTGGGCCGCCGGGCAAATGGGTTTCACGAGTTGGAATCTTTAATCGGCTTTATGGATGAATTCGACACTTTGACTCTTACGCCAGCTGAGGAATTAGGGCTTGAGATCACAGGGACCTTCGCCCCCGGCCTTTCGAATGGCGAAGACAATCTTGTCCTTCGTGCCGCACGGGCGCTCGGTAAGGTGACGGGGTTAGAGCCTAAGGTACATATTAAACTGCAAAAGCACCTCCCGGTAGCTGCTGGCCTTGGCAGCGGTTCTGCCGATGCGGCTGCTACTCTTCGAGGTCTAGCAAAATTCTGGAATATTGACACCGATAAAGTTGATTTAAGAGAGGTTGGCTTTGGGCTGGGCACCGATATTCCAGCCTGCTTGGTTAGTGATACAGTTTATGTCAAGGGGGTGGGCGAGCGTCTTGAAGCTGGTCCAAAATTGCCCAATGCCGGATTGGTGCTCGTGAACCCAGGCGTCACTCTTGCGACGCCTTCGGTGTTCCATGCCCGTCGAGGTGGATTTACACCGGCATCGCCAATCATAAAAGTGCCGCGAAATCTCGATGACTTAGTAACAATACTAGAAAACCGTTCGAACGATTTGACAGAACCCGCGTTGCGATTGGCGCCGGTCATCCGTGAAGTATTGACAGCGTTAAAAAAGGCACCGGGGTGCCGATTAGCGCGCCTTTCCGGCAGTGGTGCCACATGCTTTGGGATATTTGATAATCCCGATGCGGCGATTACCGCGGCTGGAACGATTAAGACTGAAGGTTGGTGGGTTCGACCTAGTCGCTTCCGGAGCAGTAATGCTCGGGGCACGTTGTAAATGTAGCGTCTTGCTGAATAGGTACGGTAAATGACTTTTTCTTCTTGGTAATATCGATTTACGCCGTATCAAGCACCTTACTCTTGCGGGACGGCGTTGCCGGTCTTATGTTCCGCATCGTGATGGGGCGTGGCCAAGTGGTAAGGCACCGGTTTTTGGTATCGGCATTCGCAGGTTCGAATCCTGCCGCCCCAGCCATTTTCTTGTATTAGCTCTTTTTATGTTGTGGGTTTCGTTATTTGACGTCGAGTACGGAATTTGTGGCGGAACCGAGTACTTCAAAAGCAACGCTACCGCCGAAAAGACGCCGGAGGCGCGAAGTTCCATATTCGGATACGGCGGTCAGTTCAAAGTGTTTACTCATCTCAAGAATACGTTGAACCGGATCACCGATATTGCAGATTGGTTCTTCGACTGGGATACCCAAGCGGTCTATATGTGCGCAGGCCCTTTCAAGCTGTGTCATGACTAAGGCTCTATCCTCTTCAACCCTGGCTACACCCATCAAAGTAATTGTTTTACTGCAATGTTGAGCGAGAATGGAGATTCGCTGAACTGCGTCCATGCTGTGTTCTGAGCCGTCGTGACAAATCAGATAACCGTCCCGTCCGGGTGTCTCGCGCGCGATCATAACCGAACAGGGGGACAGCATACAGACGCGTTGCACAACGCTCATCCGAAAAAATGACTTAATTTGTCCCCGCCAACGGCTCGGCTTGCCGATGATCATTAAATTATAGGGGCCGAGCTCGTATTGATCGATAATACCGCTTGCTATATCTGGCGCGGTCTTCAATTTTAAGACAATGCTTTTGCCGGACTTGTGCCGATACTCTATTTTATTGTCTCCGAGCGGATCGCCCCGGATCGCTTTATGGCTAGAGATCGTCTGCCATTCGTCACGCTGCTCAACAGCGTCGATCAACATATTTCGGCCAAGCTTCAGATATTGGATGCCCGGTAGGTCAAGTTCCCACTCTAGCATGTTCTGACGGGCCACGCGCATCTGCAATCCGCCCGATCTCAATCCCTGATCAATGGTCCGAACGTAGAGTAAGATGATATCGCAATCATTACCGTAGCCGATCTCTTTGGCGATTTTGACGCCAAGGTAGGCTTCTTCCGAACCATCTAAACAAACTAAGATGCGGAACCGCTTACGGCGCTCGGCTTGGATTGAAGCAAGTTCGCGTTTTGCCTCTGCATAAAACCCGCTATCGACATCCGGGAATAATTTCATTCGCCCTGACCCTCTAAACGCCGACCAACGGCCAATACACCAAAGCTGCCAACAGAATGACAAGTGTTGAGATTATGGCCATTCGTAAACCGACCTTGAGGAAATCGCGTGCTTTAAGATAGCCCGAAGCGTAAACAATGGTGCAGGCTGGCGTCCCAACCACGGTAAGATAGGCGAAAGCCGACGAAATGGCGGTCACAAAGCCGAGGACGATTGGACTTTCCCCAGCGGCTACCGCGACTTTGAGGACGAACGGTCCCAACACGGCGACAGCGGCACCATTCGACATTGTATTGGTGACTGCGGTTGTCAAAATGGAAATTGCGGCCCAAAGGCCAATTCCGTCTTCTGCTCCAAGAGGCCTTAAGTAGGCGAGGAAGTTCTCTGCCAGCCATGTTGCAGCACCTGTATCCTTCATTTGTACGCCGAGCGATATAGCTGCTGCGTACAGAAGAATTACACCCCAATTAACTCCCGAATTGACATCCTCCCATTGGACTAATCCGGCGATTAAGAAAAGGCAGGCACCGACTATGGCGATAGTGCCCATCCCGTATTCACCAGACTGAGAAATCCAGCCAAACAAAATCAGTCCGAAAAAGATAATCGAGACCCAATCCCCGGACCGCATTGGTCCCTGCAGAGCCACTTGATTGCGTAGCTTAACCACGGCGCGGGAGAGATCACGATACTCGGGCCGGAATGTGAATAGTAGGACCATAGTAACGAGAGGTAATTGCAGCAAAAATATCGGGTAAGCATAGGCCATCCAAGTCACATAATCGATAAGAAAGCGGCTCGTTTCGGGGTTGGTCGGGTCGAAAAAGAACTCCTTCCAATAACCGATCATAATGGCATTTCGTGCTCCACCAGAAGGGGTGCCGATTCCGGCTACAGAACAGCCGTAAGCAATTGAAAACAATAAAACAGCGGCTAGGCCACGGACTTTTTGGGGATTGTCCGACGTTAATTGGATTAAGGTAATCCCGACCGGCAGCATCATTGCGGCTACAGTATGTTCGCCGACGAACGAGGCGAGAAGGCCTGAGACCACCGAAATACCGAAACAAACGTTAATGGTTCGGGTACCGGTTATGCGAACGATTGCGTAGGCGATGCGTTTGTCGAGCTGTTGTTTTACAACCGCGACCGCCAGCATCAGCGATCCCATTATGAAAAGCACGGAGTCTGTCATCAAACTCTTTGCCACGACGGTCGATTCCAATTCCAATAAGACGACTTGACCCACAACGATCAACAGCGCCACCGTTGGGAGCGGAATTGGCTCGGTGATGAACAAAATTATAGCCACTACAGACATGGTGAGAACTATCATGCCTTCCCGGCTAAGTTCTTCAGGCTGCGGTATTGAAAGCAAAACAGCGCCGATCCCAAAAGCTATGAAAAACCAGCGCTTTTCCCAAAAATAATACAAATTGATTTGAGTTCGTATCAACGCGAAGCTGAAATGGCTTCGGCGACGAATACGTTCGGTCCATCCGATAGATGTATCATGCGCACGCAGGCTATCAGAGGCCAATGTAAAGTCAGTCATATCCTAGAAACCGGTGTAGCTTTAGTCTTAAGGTTTTTTCAGCGATGTCGAACTAGACATGAATATTTTACACACTTTAGACATATCGTGTGAAATTTAGGTCGCAATCGAGCTCTTTTTTTACTGTCGAAGGTTTGCATACTTTTATGCTGAGTAATGCTTGCATTATTAAATACGCGGGGTATCCAAATGTTATAATTCATTTCTATAGCTAGATTCGTTTTTGGTACGCACAATTTATACGGCATAGATATCGTTGGCGATAGATGGTGTCGGCCGGAGACAATCTCTTTAACGTAATGTTTCCGATTTTGCCACCGGCCTGCCAAAAGCTCGTGTTAAGTGGAGAACGCATGGGTACCGTGAATTCGATTTTGAATTTGAACGAATATTGGTCGGGGGCAGATCACGAGGATCAATAAGTATCCAAAAGAGGACGAGATACGCGGTATTTTGTAGAAGTTTGTGGCGAAAGGAAATCGAAAAATTGAGAAGCTGGAGATGGAGAACTCCGGGCTTGCTTTCTATCAGCCAATTAGTAAACAAGCATTCAAGCCGGGACATATAGATCGAAAATGCCACTCTATTACGTGAATTTTAAATACGTGGACGAACGTGGGTCTAGGCTGAAACATTTCCTGCAGTTCAAGCGTTACACAGAAAAGCGAGGTTAATATGGGCTTTCAAGTTAAACCTCTATCCGAGGCACTTGGTGCGGAGATTGTTGGTTTGGATCTGGCGGAGCCGCTTGACGACGCTACCTTTGCGCAAGTGCATCAGGCCCATCTTGACTTTCAAGTTTTGGTTTTCCGAGACCAGCATCTTACGCCAGAACAGCATATAGCGTTCAGCCGACGTTTTGGTGATCTATCGGGTCATGTTTACGGACAGTTTTTGCTACCTGGCTATCCAGATATTCTAAAGGTTTCGAACAAAAAGACGGCGGACGGGGATTTCGCCGGCTTGGCTTCTGCCGGTCGCCGTTGGCATTCCGATTTGTCTTATGCGCAGAGGCCGAGCTTAGGCTCTTTGCTTTACGCTCTGGAAATTCCGCCGCATGGCGGCGATACTTTATTTAATAATATGTATCGTGCGTACGAAACATTGGCGGAGGCGACAAAGGCAAAGATTGATGGCTTAAAGGCTGAATTTCTGATCGGAAGTGCGCGTAAGTATTATACTGAGGAGGAACGCCCGCCTCTGACAAAAGAACAATTAGCCTTGGTGCCGCCTGTCGAACATCCGATCGTCCGCACGCATCCGGAGACGAAGCGAAAGGCGCTTTACATCAACCCGGCGCATACGGTTCGCATCCTTGGATTAGGAAAAGCCGAAGCAGACGCTTTGCTAGTCGAATTGACGGAATACAGCATCGAGCCTCAATTCGTGTACCGACATAAATGGTGTTTGCACGATCTCGTGTTCTGGGATAACCGGTGCTGCATGCACATTGCAGAGCCGCCGCCGGCGGGTACAAACCGGCATATGCACCGTACGACCGTTGTCGGCGATAAGCCCTATTAATGTCATCCGAAACATCCATGATTGATTCGGCATCTCGAACGCTTTTAGACACATTGTTAAAGCGCAGTAATGAAATTCGAACACCTTGTGGTGTGGCCGATATGGTTTGGCGTATTTGGGGAGCTGAGGTGGCAGATCGTCCACCACTCGTGCTGCTGCATGGAGGGTTTGGCGCTTGGAATCATTGGGTTCGGAATATTCCAGTATGGGAGAGGGACTACCAATTGGTCGTTGCAGACCTGCCAGGTTGCGGTGACTCCGACTCGTTGCCGCGTCCCTATGATGCAGAAGACTTGGCTACGATCGTATCGATCGGGATCGATGGTGCTGTGCCCGGGGATCAACCTTTTGACTTGGTTACTTTTTCGTTCGGTGGAGTGATTTCGGGGCTAATCGCTCACAAGCAAGCTAGGCGTATCCGCAGTCTGACGCTGATTGGCTCGCCTGTGCTCGGTTTGACAGGAACGGGACCGGCAAACGACTTGATTGCGGTGCGGCCCGATCTGCCGGTCCAGGAAGCTGCGCCGCTCCACCGTTTAAATTTGCAGAAATTGATGGTTTGTGATCCGGATGCAGCTGACGATTTGGCGTTGACTATTCAATTGGAGAATATGTCCAAGGCGCGGCTGCGATCAAGGGGAATAGCGCGTTCGATGGTCTTGGCTGAGAGTCTTCGCGACCTGCCTTGCAAGCTTAATTGCATTTTTGGGGACGCCGACGTTACGCTCGATCCCGATTTGGCGAGCGTGCGCGCTTATGTTGAAGATGTGCATCCTAGTGTTGCGTTTCATACTTTACCTGACACGGGTCACTGGGCCCAGTATGAAGCGGCAGACGCGGTGAACGAATTGATCCCTAGGTTAATTGGATAGACTTTGCGGAATCGGCACGCGGATTATCCTTATTGACATCTCGGCTTATTAAAGGTGCTGCCATGTCTGATCAACTGACCGACTTTAATTTTCTGCAAGGCGTTAAAATTATTGACTTCACACAGTTCGAAGCAGGACCGACCTGCACTGAAGCGCTTGCCTGGATGGGCGCCGACGTGGTGAAGGTGGAGAACCCAAACCGAGGTGATCCGGGCCGCCGTCTGAAACCGAATCATCCAGATGATGACCCGTTCTATTTTCATATTTTAAATGCAAATAAACGTTCGATGACAGCTAACCTGAAATCGTCAGAAGGACTTGGGCTAGTTCGCGATTTGCTTCGTGAAGCGGATGTGATGGTCGAGAACTTTGCTCCGGGCGCCATTGAGCGTCTTGGGCTTGGTTATGACGAAGTGAGGAAGATCAATCCTGGTATAATTTATGCCCAAGTCAAAGGCTTTGGAGAGGGTAGTCCATTTGAAAAAAACCTCGCCTTTGACATGATTGCACAGGCATGCGGCGGTACCTTCAGTGTGACCGGGGATCCCAACGGCCCACCGACCCGCCCAGGTATCTCTCTTGGTGATACGGGGACGGGAATGTTGTTGGCGATCACGGTTCTAGGAGCTCTTTATAAAAAGCGAGAGACGGGGAAGGGGCATAAGCTCGAGGTAGCAATGCAGGATGCAATCCTACATTACATGCGCATTCCGTTTTCGACTATGGGTCTCACCCAGAAGCCGGCGGAGCGGGGTGGTGGCAAGGTGCCGGGTATCGAGAACGCCCCGATGGGGCTTTACGGCTGCGGACCGGGTGGACCGAATGATTACATATACATCATGACTAGCCGAGCTAATCCAGAACACTGGGATCGATTGCTGAAAGTGGTGGGACGCGAAGACCTGATCGGCGAAGAGAAATATAACACGCCGGCGAAGCGCCTCCAGCATGAGCAGGAAGTCGACGAGATTATAGCGACATGGACCAAAACACAGACAAAATTTGAGGCAATGAAAATCGTTGGTGAAGCAGGCATTCCGGCCGGAGCTGTTATGGATACCGCCGAGCTTTATGCAGATGAAACCTTTGAGCGACGCGGTGTGATGCAGACGATGACTCACCCCGTGCATGAACCCTTCAAAATGCCTGGCTGGCCGGTTCTGGTTGATGGTAAAGCGGTGCGGATTAAATCCTCGCCGATGCTAGGTGAGCATACCGAGGAAGTCATCGGGGAATGGCTCGGCCTCAACGATGCGGCGGTCGGGGAATTGAAAGCGTCAGGTGCTGTCGGGAATTGAGGGGGAGCGTTGGGGCAGCGTCAAACGGCAGGCCCTAAAAGCTCTGTGTATGGGGTTTTACAGCTATTCGTTTGGCCTCTCGGTCCAGTCCACAGCCAGCAACGCGTGCAATGTCCTGATTTTGATTTTTATTTTCGGACGTCGGATTTTCATGGCGGATTGCTGCATCTTCAAATTTAACTTCAATTTGTAACTAAGATGCAAAGCCGTCTTGTATCTTAAAGATTTGAGCAAGTGCCTCCTCCGAAAGCGGGCCTTTGTTCACTGCTACCGTGGCATTTTGCAACTCCTCGATGGTTGCAATGCCGATTTCCAGCGTGGATAGATTTGAGTTTGAGACCCCATAGCGAATGGCTAGTTCCGGCAAGTTTTTGGCATGACCGGCATCGATAAGTGGCTGAAACTTGAGTGCTCTTGCTATATCCTCCGCATAGGTTCGGCCAGAACCAATCGGTGTGACATTCTGGTTACCAAGTGGGTGGCGCACCTCGCTTCCCGATAATGCGCCACCTGCAAGTACCCGCACGGCAATTGAACCGACACCCCTTTGGTCCGCGGTGGTCAAGAGTTTCTCGTAGTCCTGCCCCGGGTAGCCATTCGGGACGGTCCGGCCGGCAGACGGCACGACCAAATTGTAAAAAATTTGCGCACTGTCGAACTTGTTTGAGCGCATGAGCCGGTGTAGCGCTTCCGTCGACCCCTTTGCTGTGAAGCCAATATAGCGGGTCTTACCTTCATCGCGAAGCTTCTCGAAGGTTGGGACAATCTCTTCGAGCACCTTATCCGCGGAGAGGTTGCCGCGTTGGTCGCTCGGGTCCTCCAAAGTATTGTGTAGCTGGAAGATATCGACATGGTCCTGTGCCAGCCGCATGAGACTTGCCTCCAGAGAGGTACGGATAGCGCCCGCGAGATTGCTTTGATACTCCTCGGTCACGCCAACCTTTGTACTGATAAAAATGTTATCTCGGTTGGGGCCAAGTGCGCGGCCTAGGTTGGTTTCCGATGCCGTATTGCCATAACTTGGCGCAGTGTCGAAATGGTTGATACCATTATCGCGCGCCCAAGCGACGGCCCGGTCCTGATCGCTTGACGCGCCCTTGGTCATGAGGCCGCCAACGGCACCGCAACCGAAAGTGAGGAGTGACAATTCAAGTGCAGTCCGGCCGAAGGTTCTTGTCTGCATCAAAAATTTCTCCTACTAGGCTGTGATACAATCCGTCACGATGGTGGTGACATCTTCGATAATTTTCAGCGACTGAACGTTGTTAACAACTCTATTCACCTGGTTAGTTGTGAGCACAAGTCCTGCATTATCCACAAATTTTTGCTTTACCTGATTCGGGGTCATCGGATTGTAAACACTGCCCCAATTGTCGTTGATGATGCATTCGAGTTTGCGCCCGTCGGTTGTCTCGACTTGTACCCAACCTTTGAAACGGGTTGGGTCGTTTGCAGTTGGGTCGGGCACGGGGGTAATTTTTTCTGTTAACGCCAACAAACTGGGACTATTGATGTTTTCGTCACTAAAAGTCTTTACATCTAAACGACCGAAGGTAAGCATCGCCGCCAGCGTAAAGGGGAAGCTAAATTTGGCGTGATAGTCTGTCGCTGGGCGAAGTTTCACTTCTCGGGGCTCGCACATCACCGGGATCATCCATTCGGCAATCGGGCAAGTTATCGATTTCACCTGTTCGGCGCGGAGCCCGTCTTCGTAAAGCTGCGAAATGCAGTCGAGGTGACCGTGCACCACATGGCCACAAGGGTATGGCTTGAAAGATGTGGTGGGATACTCCCAACGGTTTCCCAGTTCGTCCATTAAACGTTCAGGGAATTGTCTCCCAGGCTTAGCATGTGTTGTATAGAAACCCTGTATGCCTTCCAGGACCTGGCTCGGCCCCGTAAACCCGCAATCAGCGAGATGGGCCGCGATGATAGCCGAATGCGCTGACCAACCGACGTGTAACTGCTTTGTCCAGGTGCCGTCGTTAAAACACTGCATAATACCCGATGATTGGCTTCCTGCAATTCCCAGAGCGTTGGCTGTCTTGTTCGCATCGAGGCTCAGTAACTTTGCGGCCGTCACCGCAGCGCCAAAGGTCCCAACGACAGCGGTGGCGTGGAAACCCTGCTGATGAAATGCTTTGGGTGCGACGCTGCCGATCCTGCACCCAACCTCCGCACCAGCGACTATAGCCGTGATAACTTGTTTGCCTGTTGCTCCCAGGGCCTCGCCCAAGGTCATTGCCGTTGTGACAGTGGGCGCAGAGATATGGACCACAGAGCCGAAATGCGTGTCGTCGTAATCGAGTGCGTGGGCCATTGCGCCATTGGCCAAAGCAGCGCCAGCCATGCTGGCCCGATCACCATATCCCAGGATGCGTGCGTCGTCGCCGGCGCCAATCCGCAGTGCGCCGTCTCGGACACTATAGCTGTTTTCGAACGAGCTTGCTGCCAAGGTCGTGCCGAGTATATCTAGCACGCGTAAACTTGCATCGGAGACAACTTCGTCCGGTAAGTCGCCGAACGTGAGTTTGCAGGCCCATGCCGATAATTGTTCGGAAAAACTCAATTTTGACATTTATTAGTCCCCAGTTCCTTAATTATTTCCTTCGCCCTACGCACTCCAATCTTGTAGGCGTAGCCAAGCTCGCTTAAAATTTCTTAAGTGTTCTCGCCCAATGTTGGTGGTGGTTCGAGCGGTCGATTTTTACGTGAGCCATATATATGAATCCGGCGACGAATTAGAGTGAGATCACCCGCGCTTGGATGTGTGGTCCGATAGAAGTTTTCTAGCTGCTGTACTTGCTTATCTTCCATCGTCTAGTCGAGCGTAAGTATAGGGCTGATTGAGTTCTTTTTCTCAGGACGGTGCATATACAACTATGAGATACCGTCATGCTGTTCCAATTTTACGCATTCGCAATCAAAATCCATTACCGGTACTCCTTATATTGCACTGGTCAGTGAGGTAATGGCATTCGGGCATTTGACGAGTCGCATCACGTCGACAATGTCATTTGGGCTGCTACCTCAATCGAGAACCAAAAGGACTTGGATGCCGAATTATGGAATTAGAACTTCCCGAAGAATTGCGGCTGATGCGCGACACGTTGCGCCGTTTCATTGATAATGAAGTTATTCCGTATGAACGAGAGTCTTGGGATGGGCCTGATCTTAAGCCTGAATTCCGAGAAAAATGGGAAACTCGGGCCAGGGAACTTGGGATATGGCAGATCGATTTGCCAGAAGAATTTGGCGGAATGGGCCTTGGTCTTCTGGCTCGGGTTGTGGTTTGGGAGGAAATTGGCCGGACAATTGCGTTTCCACGACGTAAGCCCTGGGTTTTTGGCCATGATTTGAGCCCAATCCTCGTTGACTATTTGAATGAGGAGCAACGGGAGAAGTATCTTTATCCGGTCATTAGGGGCGAAAAAAAGCATGCTTTTGCGCAAACGGAACCGGATGCGGGTGGGGACGCGGGTGCAATTCGCACATCTGCCGTTCGTGATGGTGATGATTTTGTCATCAATGGTATGAAACGCTTCATCACCAGTGGTGATGATGCCGACTTCTTTAAAGTGACATGTGTAACTGCTTCGGAGAAGGACACACGTCGAGTTTCTTGTATTTTGGTCGACGCGAATACACCTGGTGTATCGGTCTTACGCCGGCAGGAGACAATGATGGACGACCAGCCCTGTGAGATTGCCTTCGAAGACGCGCGTGTGCCAGTTGCGAACCTAATTGGCAATGAGGGTGATGGGTTTAAGATGGCACAGCATTGGATCACAATAGGTCGTATCCGCCACGGTGCGGGAGCACTTGGTGTAATGGAACGTTGCCTCGAGATGAGTGCGAACTACGCGCAACAGCGTAAAACTTTTGGGCATCCTCTTGCGGACCGCCAGGCTATTCAATGGCCAATGGTCGACATCTACGCCGACCTCCGGACTATGCGGCCTCTAATTTATAACGCAGCGGCGAAGTTCGATGCTGGTGGTGACATTCGTTGGGACTCCTATCTCTGTAAATTTCTCGGTGACCGTAAAGGATATGAGGCGGCGGATCGTTGTTTGCAGATTTTTGGCGGCATGGGCCTAACGACGGACTTGCCTGTGGAAAAACTTTGGCGCGACATGCGGTCGATGATGATTACAGAAGGTCCGGAGGAAATTTTACGCATGTCGCTTGCCCAGGAAGTCCTGAGGCAATACGTGAATTAGAGGTTGGCCATATCGAAGAAAGCGATAGTTGCGCAAATGATGGCATCAGACTTGATCAGGTTTTAGGTATGCGCACTATCAGGTGAAAAGCTCTAAAGCTAGATTTCGAATATCAAGTTTAGGGCCAGATGCGTGGGATTATGGCGAATATTCCGTTGAAACAATCAATTGGGAACACGCTGCCACTGGATCGCTTAGCTACGAAGGCACGGGTATCGAGAAATTGACATATGGCTCTCTGAGTCACAAATAATTTAGCGATGGTGATGCGGTTTTTTGAGGTGCCTTTGTAGGCTTCCATAGGATCCGGCGCCTATATCTGTAGCCTTGGCCTATCCCTATGAAGGGCATCGATTAATCGGCCTTATTCCCGAAATTTCATATCCGCCATGGCTTCAACTAATTCGGCGGTATCGTCCGTATTGGCTTCGGGACCGCAGAGGTGGAGGCCGTTCTGTAACATCCCACGGGCGATATTATGCAACAACATTGGTGCGCCGCAATTTATGCCGAGTTGCGTCGCCAGCGTGACATCCTTAAGCATCAACGCCATCGCAAAATTTGAACTTGGAACGCCTTCGATCATGGCGGGTAGGCCTCGTTCGGAGGCACCGCTGCGTCCAGACGACTTGTTGATCACATCGTTCATGACTTCGAGCGACAGACCATATTTTCGGCCCATGGCTACCGCTTCAAGCATTGCCAGGCGATTACAGGCGGCCATCGTGTTGTTGACTAATTTGACTACGTGGCCGTTGCCGATATCACCGCAATGCATGACGTTGGGACTAATCGACTCGAGATAAGGTTTAACTTTGCCAAAGATTTCGGCAGAACCACCGACCATGATGGCAATCGTGCCGGCATCCGCTCCAGCAGGACCACCTGACACTGGGGCGTCGATCATAGTTATACCCTTTTCCGCCAATTCAGCTGCCATGGCGCGGGTTTCGTCCGGATTGCCCGATGTCTGATCGATGATAATCTTTCCGGAATCCAGCCCCTCGGCGAGACCTCCTGGCCCAAAGATGGCCTCTCGAACGTCCGCTGAGCGCGGTAAACACAAGAGGATAATGTCGCACTCGCGTGCCAGTGATGCGCCGTCTTGTGCCGGGATGGCTCCGTTATCGGTGAACTCTGTGATGACTTCCGGGCGGAGGTCTAGGACGCGCAGCTTGTGCGACAACATTAATCGGCGCGCTAATGCGCCCCCCATTGCACCTAGTCCGACGTATCCTAGTTCCATTTCCTTATTCCTTTTTATGGTTGGGCCCTATGCGGGCGGGAAGACCCCGTTGCCGGCCTTCTTTTTATCGAAAAGTTGGTAGGCTTCGCGTGCATCCTAAAGTTGCCATTTGTGTTTAAAGAAGCTGTCGGAGTCGATCTTTCTTTCGGAGGCGACAGCGTCAACGATGCCGCATGGTTTTTGGCCGCCACTATTAAGTCCGTTGACGCGGCTTACTCCCGAGGTTACAACCCCGGGTTTGGATTTTGAGAAATTAATTAACTCTACTTTCCGCCCTCCTAAAAAGAGAAACTCCTTCATATTAGCTCTTCGGTAATTGGACAAAGTTAATAAATTGACGATGGGCATATCGACGATAGTTTCAAGGCTCACTGTTTTGGCAAAGCATTTTCCC
>CEUN01007889.1_pt1 | contig 71722 bp, 74 predicted proteins | sample 361501 | NCBI WGS metagenome assembly CEUN01 (sample SAMEA2622801, study PRJEB7988) | marine metagenome | biome: marine biome (ENVO:00000447); feature: marine epipelagic mixed layer (ENVO:xxxxxxxxx); material: "saline water (ENVO:00002010), including plankton (ENVO:xxxxxxxx)" | depth 120 m | reverse complement strand
TGCCGGCGGGCCGATCAGGCCCGAAAGCCAAGCATGCGGAGCACGCGCCCGGCGGTTGATAGAACAAACAACAATGAGCGGAGCGAAGGTCGGCGGCTGAGACTCAACCAACAAAAAACCACCGCAACCCAGATATGCACATCTTGGGGTCAAACGCGCTTGGACACACATCCCCTTCGGTGATAGAGGATCGCGTCACTTGAAACATGCCAGGTGACACATGACGATCCGGGAAGCCCTCACTTTCGACGACGTTTCCCTGGTTCCGGCGTACTCGCAGGTGCTGCCGAACAGCGTCAGCACGGCCACGCGCCTCACCGCCTCGATCGAGCTTCGTATTCCGCTTCTGTCGGCCGCCATGGACACGGTGACCGAGGCGCCCATGGCGATTGCCATGGCGCAAAACGGCGGCCTCGGCGTCATTCACAAGAACATGTCGGTCGAAGAACAGGCCCGGGAGGTGACCCGCGTCAAAAAGTTCGAATCCGGCATGGTGGTGAACCCGCTCACCATCGGCCCCGACGCGCCGCTGTCTGAGGCGCTCGACATGATGGCGACCAACAGCATTTCCGGCATTCCTGTGGTCGAGCTCGGCAGCGAGAGGCTGGTTGGCATCCTCACCAATCGTGATGTGCGTTTCGCCAGCAACCGCCGTCAGCCGGTCCGCGAGCTCATGACATCGGAAGGCCTGGTGACGGTGCGTGAGGGTGTGCAGCGTGACGAGGCCCGCCGCCTGCTGCATCAGCATCGCATTGAAAAAGTTCTGGTGGTTGACGGCGATCACCGCTGTATCGGTCTGATCACGGTCAAGGACATCGAAAAGGCCCAGGCTCATCCCGACGCCTGCAAGGACGAGCAGGGCCGCCTGCGCTGCGGCGCCGCGACCGGCGTGGGTGAGGACGGCTTTGCCCGGGCCGAGGCCGTGATCGATGCCGGTGTCGATGTTGTCGTGGTCGACACGGCCCATGGTCACAGTCAGGGCGTGATCGATGCCGTGGCGCGGATCAAGAAACAGTCGAACTACACCCAGGTCATCGCGGGCAATGTCGCCACCGCCGAAGGTGCGCGCATCCTGATCGACAACGGCGCTGACGCCATCAAGGTCGGCATCGGGCCGGGCTCGATTTGCACCACGCGCGTGGTCGCCGGTGTCGGTGTGCCGCAGCTCACTGCGATCATGGATGTTGCCCAGGAGGCCGCGAAGTCATCGACCCCCATCGTGGCCGACGGCGGCATCAAGTATTCCGGCGATCTCGCCAAGGCCGTCGCTGGCGGGGCCAATGTCGCCATGATCGGCTCGCTCCTGGCCGGCACCGACGAGGCGCCCGGCGAGGTCTTCCTGATGGGCGGCCGGTCGTACAAGCAATACCGCGGCATGGGCTCGCTGGGTGCGATGGCCCGCGGCTCGGCCGACCGCTACTTCCAGCAGGACATTTCCGATGTCGTGAAGATGGTGCCCGAAGGCATCGAAGGCCGCGTGCCCTACAAGGGCCCGGTACATCACATCGTGCACCAGCTGGTCGGCGGCCTGCGGTCGTCCATGGGTTACACCGGCAACGCTGATCTCACGGGCATGCGCACCACCTGCCAGTTCGTGCGCCTGACCAACGCGGGCCTGCGCGAAAGCCATGTCCACGACGTCTCGATCGCCCGCGACGCGCCTAACTACCAAACGGATCGATGAGATTGGTGGAGTTATGGTCTGCCCGACACGAGGACGCCGCCGCCATTGCGGGCGTTCACGTCAAAAGCTGGCGCACGACCTATTCCGGCGTGCTTCCCGACAGCTACCTCCTGGGCCTCGACATCGCGGGCCGCACGGCGTTCTGGAAGCGCCTGCTCACACCCCATGGCGACAGCACGGTGGTGGCTGTTGATCCCGTTGCCGGGGTAGTCGGTTTCGGAAGCTGCGGCCCCACCCGCGCCGATGAGCAGCCTTCGGGCGGCGGCTGGGCCGGGGAGATCTACACGCTCTACCTGCTCAGCGACTGGCACAGCCAGGGCCTGGGCCGGAGACTCTTCACCTGGCTGCGCGACACTATGGCGGCAAAGGGGCTCGCCAGCTTCATGCTCTGGGTCGTCGAAGCCAACCCCACGCGGTTCTTCTATGAAGCCATGGGCGGCCGCGTGATCGCAAGGCGCACCGCACCATTCGCGGGCATTATGCTCGACGAACTCGCCTATGGCTGGAGCACGCCATGAGCCACCCCATCGCTTTCCGCAACATCGACCACATCGTTCTGCGTGTCGCCGACATCGACCGCGCCATCGCCTTCTGGCGCGATGTGCTCGGCTGCGTTCTGGAGCGCGAGCTGTCCGAATTCGGCCTCTACCAGATGCGCGCTGGTCAGGCTCTGATCGACCTCGTCCCGGTCGACAGCAAGCTCGGTGCGATGGGTGGCGCCGCGCCCAGCAGAGAAGGCCACAACATGGATCACGTCTGCCTGCGCGTGGAGCCCTGGGACGAGGCCGCCATTGCCGCCCACCTCATGGCCCAAGGGGTCGACGTTCCCGAATCCGGCCGCCGCTACGGTGCCGACGGCTTCGGCCCCTCGATCTACATCACCGACCCCGACGGTAACACCGTCGAGCTCAAGGGTCCGCCCGAATGAGCGGATTTTTGTACGGTCCATTTCTTTTCCTTCCCCCCTTGCGTGGGAAGGCCAGGATGGGGGGTATGCGGCGCGGCCACATCGACGCCCGGTGCTGCAGACTGCGCGGGAAGCCCTCCGGGCTCCCCCACTCCCCGACCCTCCCCCGCACTGGGGGATGGGAACCCTTTCATGTTGCTTGCGCGAGAGTTGACCATGACCACAACACCGCATACCGACCAGGTCCTGATTCTCGATTTTGGCTCGCAGGTCACCCAGCTCATCGCGCGCCGGGTCCGCGAGGCCGGAGTCTTTTGCGAGGTTCTGCCCTGCACGGTTGATGACGAACGCATCCGCGCTTTCAACCCGCGCGCCATCATCCTGTCGGGCTCGCCCGCCTCGACCACCTGGGAGACCGCCCCCAGTGCACCGCAGGCCGTGTTCGAGGCCGATGTTCCCATCATGGGCATCTGTTATGGCGAGCAGACGTTATGCGCACAGCTCGGTGGTGCGGTGGAAACCTCCGAACACCGTGAATTCGGCCGCGCCTTCCTCGATATCCAGGACGATTGCATTCTGTTCGACGGTGTCTGGAAGGCCGGTGAGCGTCACCAGGTCTGGATGAGTCACGGCGACTGCATCACCGCCATTCCTCAGGGTTTTCGTGTCGTCGGTACGTCGGACGGTTCGCCCTATGCCGCCATCGCGAACGACGAGAAGCGCATCTATGCCGTGCAGTTCCACCCCGAGGTCGTCCACACGCCCGACGGCGGTAAGCTGCTGGCGAACTTCGTGCACAAGGTCGCAGGCCTTGCCGGCGACTGGACCATGGCCGCCTTCCGCGACCAGGCGGTCACCGCGATCCGCGATCAGGTAAAAGACGGCAAGGTTATCCTCGGCCTTTCGGGAGGTGTCGACAGTTCTGTAGCTGCTCTGCTTCTGCACGAAGCCATCGGCGACCAGCTCAACTGCGTCTTTGTCGATCACGGCCTGCTGCGCATGGACGAGGCCCGGCAGGTCGAAGACCTGTTTCGCGGCAACTACAACATCCCGCTGGTCGTCCATGACGCGTCGGAGCTCTTCCTGGGCAAGCTGGCCGGCGTCACCGATCCCGAACAGAAGCGCAAGATCATCGGTGCTACCTTCATCGATGTCTTCGAGGTCGAGGCCAACAAGATCGGCGGTGCGGAGTTCCTCGGCCAGGGCACGCTCTATCCCGATGTCATCGAAAGCGTCAGTTTTCACGGTGGGCCTTCGGTCACGATCAAGTCGCACCACAATGTCGGTGGTCTGCCCGAACGCATGAACATGAAGCTGGTCGAGCCCCTGCGTGAACTCTTCAAGGACGAGGTCCGCGAACTGGGCCGCGAGCTTGGCCTGCCCGAGAGCATGGTCGGTCGTCACCCGTTCCCGGGCCCGGGCCTCGCCATCCGCCTGCCCGGCGAGATCACGCCCGAAAAGATCGCGATCCTGCAGAAGGCCGATGCCATCTATATCGAGGAGATGCGCAAGGCCGGCCTCTACGACGCCATCTGGCAGGCCTTCGCCGTGCTGCTGCCTGTGAAAACCGTCGGCGTAATGGGCGACGAACGCACCTACGACCACGTTTGTGCCTTGCGCGCGGTTACCTCCACCGACGGCATGACTGCCGACTACTACCCCTTCGACCACACCTTCCTCGCCCACGTTTCCAACCGGATCGTGAATGAAGTGAGAGGGATCAACCGGGTAGTCTACGATGTGACATCAAAGCCGCCGGGGACGATTGAGTGGGAGTAAATTTTAAAAAGAATGAAGGATGAACGAAGAGATGCATAAGAGTTTCTTTGAGCAACCGATCCTGAATTCGCCGTATAGTGAGCCTTGTCAACATCATGCTCTCGACGATGAGGGGCAACCAACTGATCAGCCACCGAACGAAGGGCGACGACCTTCGGCGCTCTTGTCGCCCTTGCCAAAGTCTAAGAAAAGCCGTTCCAATTCGTTGCCACCCCTTCGGCCGCCCTCGCCCATGCTAGGGGGCTGCTGTCGGGCCGTCCGCCACGCCCACTACGGTCTCGTCAAACACCACCAGGCCCATGATGCCGCTCATCGCGGCCAGCATGAACCAGGGCCGTTTGCCTCCAGTGTCGCCGGTCATCGGTGAAACCGTCCTCGTGAAAGTCGTTGCGCTGCGCTCCCGATCTTTGTACCCGGCAGGGGCAGGTTTGGCACGGGGCGTGTCGGGCCACTCGAGCCGAGGGTGTTTTCCATCACGCGTAATCCGCAATACCTGAAGGGTGTCGGCCTGGTTGTTCTGGGCGGCGTCTTCATCAGCCAGTCCGGTGTCATCATCAATTCGATGGAGGCGGCCGGGCTGTGGGAGGTGCAGTTCTACCGCTCGATGGTCGCCATCGTGGTGCTGTTTTCCCTGCTGCTCTTCAAACACCGCGGCCGTGCCCTGCGCGCCTTCGACACCGGTAAGCGTGCCATGCTATCGACCGGCCTCTTTCTGGCCATCAGCAACATTTTCTACATCTCGTCTTTTTTCCATACGCGCGCGGCCAGCGTGTTTTTCATCATCAGCGCCCAGCCGTTTTTCACAGCGCTTCTGGCGTGGATAGTCCTGCGCGAACCGGTTCGGCGTGCCACTTGGTTTGCCATGATCGCGGCCATGGTCGGCGTCGGCGTCATGATGGGCGAGGGCATTGCCGAAGGACGCCTTTTCGGCAACCTCCTCGCACTCGGCGCGGCCTTCACTTTTGCCGCCTTCGGCGTGTCGCTGCGCAGCGGCAAGGACAGCGACATGATTCCCGGCGTCATGCTGGCGTCGATCCTGATCGGCTCGCTTGCGGCCTTCCTGCTTGACGACTTCACGATCTCGGATCAGGACCTGATGCTCTGCATCTACATGGGCACATTCCAGGTGTCGTTTGCACTGGTGCTCTATGCGGCAGGCGCAAAATACGTTCCCGCTGCCGAGCTGATGGTGCTGGGGCTGACCGAAGTCATCATGGGTCCGTTCTGGGTCTGGCTCTTCCTCGGAGAGACTCCCACGGCCCTGGGATTCCTCGGCGGTGGCATCGTCATGGCGGCCGTGCTCGTGAACGCGCTTGCCGGGATGCGGCGCTCTCCCGGCTGAAAGCATAGAGCCCGCCAGCCACAACAATCACGATGCCGACGATCGTCCAGCCATCGGGAAAGTCGCCGAAAATCAGGAATCCCATGACGGTCGCCCACAGGACCATCGTGTAGGTGAACGGCTGCAGCGTTGAAGCCGGCGCCAGTTGCAGGGCGCGAAACAGGATCAGGTGCCCCAGGCTGCCCAGCACACCGACAGCGAGCAGAAGGCCCCAGGCTTCGGTATCGGGCGGCGTCCACATGAAGGGTGCGACCACCGCAAGCACAATGACGGCCACCACCGCGGTGTAGAGCGATGTGGTCTCCACACTGTCGTCCAGCCCGACTTTGCGGATCAGGACCTGGAACAGGCCCCACAGAAACGCTGCGAACAGCGCGACCAGGGCGCCCGATCCCATCACGCCCGAGCCCGGCCGGATGATTACCAGAACCCCGATAAATCCGATCGTCACGGCAGCCCAGCGGTGCCAGCCGGCCTTCTCGCCCAGCAGCGGCACGGCAAGCGCCATCGCCATCAGGGGCGAAACCGCGGCAATCCCGTGAACATCGGCCAGGGGCAGCAGACTGAAAGCCCAGATGAAGACATAGATCTCGGCCAGCATGACCAAGCTGCGCAGCACCTGCAGTCCCGGCTTCTTCGATCGCATGGTGTCCTTCAGGCCACGTCGTGAGGCCAGGGCCAGTGCGACCACCAGAAACATCAGGAAGCGGATCAGCAGGATCTGGGCGATGGAGAGATCCTCGACCAGCCATTTGGCCGTGGCGTCCATTGACGCCATCAGGCACATCGCCAGCATCATCAGGGCGATGCCTTTGCCGGTGTTGTCGCCGCCTTCGCCGGCCGAAGACGGCATGGACGTCATTTCCTCAGACCATCGAGCCGGACACCCTCGCGATGCCGTTCAACCTCGGCCGACATACGGCCCATCGCCATCATGACGAACATGTGAAAATCGCCGATCAGGCTCCAGAAGGGGTGGGTGAAGGTCGCCGGTTCGTTGCGTTCCACAAAGGCGTGCGCGGCCCAGGCGAATCCGTAGCCGCACAGCGGCATGGCAAGCAGCCACCAGGCGTTCCGCGTGGCCAGGGCAGCCGCCAAAAACAGCAGAACACCGGCAGTACCGATGAAGTGAAACAGACGAGTTGTCGGATTCAGATGCTCACGCACATAAAACGGCCAGAATTCGCGGTAAGATCGCGGCGCTTCCATGGTGAAAACATAGTGATGGCGCGGGTTTGCGCAAGCGCGGCTCTTTTTCATCGACGCGTTGCCGCAGACCGCCGTCATGGCTAAGTTACGCGTCGATTCTCTGAACAAGGTAAACGACCGTGGCCGATACCGGCGACCAGCTGTTACGTGAAGTCGAAGAAGACCTCCAGCGCGAGCAATGGCTCAGGCTCTGGAAGACCTATGGCCGTTACGTCGTGAGCGTGGTGACCCTCGTGATTGTCATTGTGGCGGGTTACACCGGCTACAAGGAATACAGCGAATCCCAGCTTGCCGACGACGGCTTCATGTTTTGGCAGGCTGACCGGGAGGCCCTTTTGGGCAACCCGGACAATGCCGCAGCGATTTTCGATGGTCTCGTGAAGGATGGCGACGAAGGTTACCCCTATCTTGCGGGCCTGCGCGAAGCCCAGATTCTGGCCAACGGCGGCAACCTCGATGAAGCGGTCGCTCTCTACGACACTCTGGCCGGCATGTCGGTCGATCAGCGCTACCGCGATCTCGCGGCGCTTTACGCCGTGATCCTGCTAGTCGATGGCGGCGACCCAGCCAATGTGTCCTCCCGGATTGGGGCGCTGCTCGACAGCGCCTGGCGTCATTCGGCCCTGGAGATGCGCGGACTGCTTGAGCTGCGCGCGGGCGATACGGAGGCGGCGGCCGCCACGTTCGCTGAGATCGTGACCGACCTCAACACGCCGACCACGTTGCGCAACCGCGCTGCCGAACTTCTTGTGATCGCCGGCGGCGCTTTATGATCCAGCGTTTTTGCCTTGTTGTCGCCTGCTCGGCATTGCTGGCCGCGTGTGACATGCCGGACTGGCTCGGCGAACCGCCGCCACCACCGTTGGAAGGTGATCGGATTGCGGTTTTGGAGCTTGAGACAGAACTCACCCGCGACAGTGGCATCGCAGAGACTCCCATCATTCTGCCGCCCCCGCTCGATACACCGAACTGGCCGCAATTTGGCGGTCTGATCGATAAGGCCATGCATCACATCGCGATGCCGGGGCCGCTCGATGAGCTCTGGACGAGTAATATTGGCGAAGGGCAGGGGCGCTTCCGCAAGCTGATTGCAACGCCGGTCGTCGCGCTGGGCCGTGTGTTCACCCTGGATGCCCACACAGAGGTCACGGCCTTCGATGCCGAGACCGGCAAGGAGCTCTGGTATTTCGACATCACGCCCGAGATCGAGGACGACGGCGGCTGGGGCGGTGGCCTCGCGTTCTATCGCGGCCGCGTCTATGTCACGACGGGTTTCGGCGAGCTGATTGTGCTCAACCACGAGACGGGTCAAGAGTACTGGCGCGTCAGGATCGGTCCGCCCCTGCGCACGCCTCCCACGGTGAGCCAGGGCCGGGTCTTTCTGGTGACCCCGGACAACGAGCTCTTTGCGCTTGACGCCGACACCGGTGAAATTCTCTGGACCCACAGGGGCCTCGAGGAAACGGCCGGCCTTCTGGGTGGCGGCGGCCCGGCGGTTTCAGGATCCTTCGTTGTGGTGACCTACTCATCGGGGGAGATCTACGCCTTCCGCAGCGAGAACGGCCGCGTCGTATGGTCCGATACGCTGGCCTATGCCGCGCGCTTGGATTCCCTCGCGGCACTGAACGACATCAACGGAAGTGCGGTGATCGACCGAGGTCTTGTGTTTGCGGTCAGTCACAGCGGGCGCCTCGTCGCCATTGATCTGGCCAGCGGCGGGCGGCTCTGGGAACGCGACATCAGTGGCGTGCAGACCCCCTGGGTCGCTGGCGATTACCTCTATCTCGTCACGCTCGACGGTCAGGTCGTCTGCATGCTCCGTCAGGACGGCCGCATTCGCTGGGTCTCCGCTCTGCCGCAGTTTGAAGACGAGGAAGACCGCGAAGACCCGATCCACTGGTCCGGTCCGATTCTGGTCGGAGATCGATTGCTGGTCGCCGGAACAGACGGCATGGCTGCGGCCATCTCGCCCTATACCGGCGCCCTTCTTGGGATGGTCGATATGGGGAGCGGCTTGCCGTTGCCTCCCATCGCGGCCAACAACACTGTCCTTTTCATCGAGGACTCGGGCGAGATCATCGCCCTGCGCTAGCTCATGCCCTTCACGGTCGCCATCGTCGGTCGGCCGAATGTCGGCAAATCGACTCTCTTCAACCGCCTCACAGGCAAGCGCTCGGCTATTGTCGATCCGCGCCCCGGTGTGACGCGTGACCGCCGTGAGGGTGAAGGCAGCATCGGTCCGCTCACCTTCCAGCTCATCGATACAGCGGGCCTTGAAGAGGCCGAACCCGGTTCGATCGCTCACCGCATGCGCGCTCAGACCGACCGCGCCCTCGCTGATGCCGATGTGCTGCTGTTCGTGATCGATGCCCGCGCTGGGGTCACCCCGGATGACCAGCATTTCGCTCGTGAGCTCAGGCGGATCGGGCGGCCCGTCATTCTGGTTGCGAACAAGGCCGAGGCTCTTGTTGCCGCCGCCGGTTTCTACGATGCCTTCTCTCTTGGCCTCGGTGATCCCGTTCCGGTCTCTGCCGAACATGGTGACGGCATGGGTGATCTCTACGAGGCTCTGGTGCCTTTTTCCGAGCAGCATGACGACACGGACGTTGACGAGAGCGAGGGGCCGTTGCGCCTTGCTATCGTCGGGCGTCCCAACGTCGGCAAGTCCACTCTCGTGAATCGGCTGCTGGGCGAGGAGCGCATGATCACGGGCCCGGAACCGGGCCTCACCCGTGATTCCATTGCCGCTCGCTGGACCTTCGAGGGCCGCCAGATTGAACTGGTCGACACCGCCGGGATGCGCCGCCGTGCCAGGGTGCACGAGCGCGTCGAAAAGATGTCGGTGGCCGACAGCCTGAACACCATCCAGTTTGCCCATGTGGTGGTGGTCATGCTCGATGCCAGTCAGGCGTTTGACCGGCAGGATCTCAACATTGTTGATCTTGTGGAGCGCGAGGGCCGCGGAATCGTGGTCGCAGTTAACAAGTGGGACCTGGTCCGCGAGCACAAGGAGGTTCGGCGCGAGCTGGAGCTGCGCCTGCAGGAACTGTTGCCTCAGGTCCGTGGAGTCCCGTTGGTCACCTTCTCGGCCATGAGCGGGCGCGGTGTGAACCGTCTGATGCCGGCTGTGTCCTCCAGCTATGGCCGCTGGAACCGCCGTATCGGAACGGCCGATCTCAACCGCTGGCTTGAAGATGCTGTGGCAACCCATCCGCCCCCCATCTCAGGCGGCGGTCGCGTCAAGCTGCGTTATGCCACCCAGGGCAAGACGCGCCCGCCCACGTTTACGGTGTTTGGCACCCGTGTGGCCAATCTGCCCAAGGCCTATGAGCGGTATCTGGTTAATCGGCTACGTGAGGACTTTGATCTGCCCGGCGTCCCGCTGCGCGTGCGGTTCAAGTCCCCCAAGAACCCTTACGCCAAGGACTGATCCCGCACGTCAGAGAAGATCCGCGGCGATCAGACGCGCGCCGTTTTTCTCCCAATCGGGCAGCGCCAGGCGGAGAAAGGCCTCATCGAGGCTCTCCGGTGCCGGCAATGTCGCCGGATCTTCACTAGGAAAGGCCCGGGCGCGCATCGTGGTCCTGATGATGCCGGGATCGAGCAAATTGGCCCGTACAGCGGTTTTGTTGAGTTCCGCAGCCCAGCACAACACCAGGGCCTCCAGAGCGGCCTTGCTTGTTGTGTAGGTCGTCCAATAGGCCGTGTTGCTTTGTGTCGCCGCGGTCGTCACGAAGATCGCACGCCCGGCCTCCGACTGACGCAACAGCGGATCGAGGCTGCGTATCAGCCGCCAGTTGGCTGTGACATTCACATCCAGCGCTCGCTGCCAGTCCTTGGGCTGGATGTGACCGGTCGGTGTGAGCGAACCCAGAATGCCGGCATTGCCCACAAGCACGTCGAGCTTGCCGAACCGTTCGTAGAGCGCACCGCCCATCCGGTCGATGCCTTCGCCGTCGGCGAGGTCAAGTGGGACAAGCACAGAGGGCAACCCGCCCTGCGACCGGACCTTGTCATCGACCTCTTCAAGGCCGCCAACGGTCCGGGCGACGAGCACAAGCTGGGCGCCCTCGCGACCATAGGCTTGTGCCACGGCCGCTCCGATCCCGCGTGAAGCTCCGGTCACCAGGGCGATACGCCCGGTCAGACGTCCTGAGGATGGCTCACTCATGGCTGTGTTCAGCTCGGGTCGTCGAGCAAGGAAAGCTGGCGTGCGCCAAAACCGCCGTCGCGGTCGACCAGATTGATGGGGTAGTCGCCGGTCAGACACGCGTCACAGTACTGCGGCTGGTCACCATTGCGGCCATCATCCTGTCCTGCTGCTCGGTAAAGCCCGTCGACGGTGAGGAAGGCAAGGCTGTCGACCCCGATGAACTCGGCCATATCGGCGACATCCATCCTGGAGGCCAGCAGTTCCTCACGCGACGGTGTATCGACGCCATAGAAGCACGAGTGTGTCGTCGGCGGGCTCGCGATGCGCATGTGCACCTCGGTCGCGCCGGCATCGCGCACCATGGCAACGATCTTGGTCGAGGTCGTGCCGCGCACGATCGAATCGTCCAGCAGCATGACCCGCTTGCCTGCCAGTTCGCCGCGGTTGGCGTTGTGTTTCAGCTTCACGCCGAGATGGCGAATATGCTGGCTGGGCTGAATGAAGGTTCGCCCGACATAGTGGTTGCGGATGATGCCCAGGGCGAAGGGCACGCTGGATTCCTCGGCATAGCCCAGCGCGGCCGGAACGCCGGAGTCAGGCACGGGTACCACCACGTCGGCCGGCACACCGCTTTCACGGGCCAACTCGGCACCCATGCGCTTGCGCACCTCATAGGCGTTGCGGCCCTCGACCTGGCTGTCAGGCCGCGAGAAGTAGATGTACTCGAAGACGCAGAACCGTTTCTGGTCCTTCGGGAATGGGTGCATTGAATGCAGACCGTCGGAATCGACGATCACCATTTCACCGGGCTCGATGTCGCGAATGAACGTCGCGCCGATGATGTCGAGCGCGCAGGTCTCCGAAGTCAGGACATAGTCGCCGTCCAGCTCACCCAGAACCAGCGGTCGTACACCCAGTGGGTCACGCACGCCGATCATCTGTGTTTCGGTCAGGGCGACCAGCGAATAGGCCCCCACAACCTGCTTCAGCGCATCAACCAACCGGCTCGGCATATCTGTCATGGTCGAAAGTGCCACCAGATGCACGATGATCTCTGTGTCGGCCGTGGATTGGAAAATCGCGCCGTGCTTGACCAGGTCCTGCTTGACCTGGTGGGCGTTGGTCAGGTTGCCGTTGTGGGCCAGAGCCAGGCCGCCCATGTCGGTCTCGACGAAGATCGGCTGAACGTTGCGCAACACCGTGCCGCCGGTCGTGGCATAGCGGTTGTGTCCAATGGCGGCATGCCCGGCCAACCGGTCCATAACGGCTTCGCTGGCGAAAACATCCGAGACCAGCCCCAGGCTGCGGTGAACGTGAAACTGGTTGCTGTCGTAGGCCACGATTCCGGCCGATTCCTGTCCGCGATGCTGCAGGGCGTGCAAGCCCAATGCGGTATGCGCGGCCGCATCCTTGGTGCCGAAGATGCCGAACACGCCGCATTCTTCATGCAGGCGGTCATCGTCGAACGGGTGTCTTGGCAGGAACAGGGTCACGCCGGAAGACTTCGATTCACTCGTCGGCTCCGATCATCTCATCGAGCGCTGAACGGTCGTCGTCGTTATACCCTTCTTCTATCGAATTGCCAGACTCGTCGGTGGCTTCAGCACCTTCCGGCTGGGGATTGATCAGATCGTCGTAGTCGACCAGCGGTTCGATTGCCGCTGAGGTGTCCTTGAGCTGTTCGGCCACACGCTCGCCATGCAGGCCCCACTCTTCGGGAACCAGTGCCAGCATGACCTCGGCTCCCTCGGCCACAATCGGTGTCAGCTTGGCCTCCTGCAGCCAGACCGGATGCTCCTCGACAGGCGCCATCAGCGTGTAAAGCAGGTAGATCAGGCAGACCACCAGTACGCCACGAATCAGGCCGAACACGAATCCAAGGGAACGGTCGAGCACGTTGAGCTTGGAATCCTCGGCCCGTTTGACGGCAACCATCGAGATCAGGGTCATGGCTGTCAGGGCGATGACAAACAGCCCGGCGGTGTTGGCAAGAGCCGCAATCAGCGGGTCGTCGCCGACCCATCGGGTCACGAAGGGAAGGGTATGACTGTAGAGGAACACGGTGGCGGCAATCGCACCGCCCCAGGTCGCCAGAAAGAAGAACTCGCGCACGGCACCGCGAAAATAGGCCAGGAATCCCGAAAGGGAGATGATTCCCAGGGCCACCAGGTCTGCAATGGTCAGTGGCAGATCGCTCATCGTCGCCCGTCGTTGCCGAAAATTAGATCCACAAGTGAGCCCAGCTCACCCATGGCACGTGCCTTCATGTCGTGTCCGACGCTCTTGCCGCTCCTCAGAACCGGCACGATCGCCTGACGGAACCCCAGTTTGGCGGCCTCGGTGATCCGGGCTTTGGCCTGGCTCACGGGCCTGATCTCGCCGGCCAGGCCAACCTCGCCGAAGACGATGCCGTCATGAGGCAGGGGCCGTTGTGCCAGAGACGAGATCAGGGCGGCTGCAACCGCAAGATCCGCAGCAGGCTCGCGGATGCTGAAGCCACCAGCAACGTTGAGATAGACATCGTTGCCCGACATGGCAAGGCCGCAGCGGGTGTCGAGCACCGCCAGAACCATGGCCAGCCGCGCCGAATCCCAGCCCACCACAGCCCGGCGCGGCGTTCCCAGCGCGGAGGGCGCCACCAGCGCCTGGATTTCCATCAGCATCGGCCGGCTGCCCTCGATCCCGGCAAAGACCACAGTTCCGGCGACATCGGCGTCGCGCCGGTCCAGGAACAGAGCCGAGGGGTTGGGCACTTCGTCGAGGCCGTGATCGGTCATCTCGAAGACTCCGATCTCATCGGTCGGGCCGAAGCGGTTCTTCACGGCACGCAGAATGCGGAACTGGTGTCCGCGCTCGCCCTCGAAATAGAGCACCGTGTCGACCATGTGTTCCAGCACCTTAGGCCCGGCGATCTGGCCCTCCTTGGTGACATGGCCGACCAGCAGCAGGATCGTTCCCGTTTCCTTGGCATGGCGGATCAGTTCCTGGCCTGCGCCACGCACCTGGCTCACGGTTCCCGGCGCCGAATCCAAGCTGTCGAGATACATGGTCTGGATCGAATCGACGATCACCAGATCGGCCCGCTGTTCGCTGAGGCTGGTCACGATGTCACGCACATTGGTCGCCGCCGCCAGGTCGAGCGGTGCATGTTCCAGGCCCAGACGCCGTGCTCGGAGCCGTACCTGGTCCATCGCCTCTTCGCCCGAGAGATAGACGCAGCGTGCGCCGGCTTTCGACAGCCGTGCGGCCGCCTGCAGCGCAATGGTCGATTTTCCGATGCCGGGGTCGCCGCCCAGAAGCAGGGCGGATCCGGGAACCAGTCCGCCTCCGAAAACACGGTCCAGTTCCGTGATGCAGGTCGCCAGACGCGGTGGTGGATCGGACACACCGACCAGCGATTCGAAGGCCAGCTTGCGACCCTTGTGTTTGCCTTTCAGGCCGCCGGGGGTGTATTTCGGCGCGGCCTCTTCGGCCACGCTGTTCCACTCGCCACAGGTCTCGCAACGGCCGACCCATTTGCGATGTTCGGCACCACACGCCTGACAGACAAAGCGGGATTGCGCCGCAGCCATCACAGGACACCGAACCCGCTCACGGGCGCTTGATGTCCATCGAAATGGGCCCCTCGGCGCGGCCGTTGATGAACTGGTCGACAAAGGCATTGTCGCTGTGGTCGATCTCGCCCACGGGGCCGGTCCAAACCAGTTTGCCTGCGTGGAGCATGGCAACCTTGTCGGCGATTTTGCGAACGCTCGCCATGTCATGGGTGATCGACACGGTGGACACGCCGAGCTTTTCGCGCGCCGAAATGATGAGGTCGTTGATGACATCGGCTGTGATCGGGTCGAGACCGGTCGTCGGCTCATCAAAAAAGATGATCTCCGGCCGGGCCGCAATGGCACGCGCCAATGCCACACGCTTCATCATGCCGCCGGAAAGCTCCGCCGGAAGCAGGTCTGCGACATCGGCGCCCAGACCGACCATGCCGAGTGTTTCGACCGCGGCCTCGCGTGCCTCGCTGCTGCTGCGGCCCTGCATCAGGCGGAACGCCACGTTCTCCCACACGCTCATGCTGTCAAACAGGGCACCGCCCTGAAACAACATGCCGAACTTGCCCATCATGGCGTCGCGCTCGCGGCCGCGCAGGCCGATCGCGCTCTCGCCGTCGATCTCGATCGTGCCGGCATCGGGCTCGATCAGACCCAGGACACATTTGATCGAGACCGACTTTCCGGTGCCCGAGCCGCCGATGATCACCAGCGATTCGCCTGCGGCGACATCAAAGTCGACACCATCCAGCACGGTCTTGCGGCCAAAGCTCTTGGCCAGGCCGCGGACGTGGATTTTGGGCTTGGTCTTTGTCATTGGGCGAAGAAAATCTCGGTAACGATGTAGTTGAAGGTCAGGATCAGGATCGAGCCGGACACGACGGCATAGGTCGTGGCCTGGCCCACACCCTGGGCGCCGCGCCGGGAGTGATAGCCGTGATAGCAGCCCATCAGCGCAATCAGGAACCCGAACACCGCAGCCTTCACAAGGCCCGAGACCACATCCATCGGCTGCAGGATATCGAAGGTGTTGGAGAGATAGACGGTCGGGTTGAAACCCAGCTTGTGGATCGAGATCACATAGCCACCCATCACGCCGATGATGTCGGCGACAATCACGAGGATCGGCAGGGTCAGGGTCGCTGCCAGCAGGCGAGGCGCCACAAGATACTTGTAAGGATTGGTCGACAGTGTGGTCAGCGCGTCGATCTGTTCGGTCACGCGCATGGTGCCGATTTCCGCCGCGATGGCCGCGCCCACGCGGCCCGCGACCATCAGACCCGCCAGGACAGGACCCAGCTCTCGGGTGACCGACAGGACCACGATCCCCGCAATCGCGCTTTCGGCCTCAAAGCGCGAAAAGCCGGTATAGCTCTGCAGGGCGAGAACCATGCCGGTGAAGACGGCTGTGAGGCCCACCACCGGCAGCGAAAAGTACCCGATCTCCATGATCTGCCGGGCGACCAGGCGGGGATACCACGGCGGCATCACACAATGGATTAGTCCTAGGGTGGCAAAGATGACAATGCGTCCCGCGCTCGATAGAAACGCCAGGAACGTGCGTCCGATGGCCGCCAGCGGATTCACGATACACCGCCTCCGCTGTAGACGCGCGGATAGCGTCCACCCAGGGCGGTCAGCAGTTCATATCCGATTGTGCCCGCGCGCATCGCCAGATCATCCAGCATCTCGTTGCCCCGGATCAGGTCGACCCAGGTTCCCACATGGGCTTTTTCGACGGGCAGGGCCCCAATGTCCAGTGTCACGAGGTCCATCGACACCCGGCCGACCACGGGCACGGCGACTCCATCGATGCTGGCGGCCGCCTGATTGCTCATGGCACGCATGTAGCCGTCGGCATAACCCAGCGGAATGGTGGCGATGCGTGTAGCCTGCTTGAGCGCGTATGTGGCGCCGTAACCGACCGTTTCCCCTGGGCCAACATCTCGTATCTGAATGATCTGTGCCGACAGTCCCACCACGGGTTGCATGGGGTTGGGCCGTCCCGGCGTCGGATTGCCGCCATAGACGGCGTAACCCGGCCGGATCAGGTCGAAGTGGTAGTCCGGCCCCAGAAAGATACCGGACGAGTTTGCCAGGCTCGCTGGAAATTCGGGCAGGCCCCGTCTCATCTGATGAAACGTGGCAAGCTGACGCCGGTTCATGGCGCCGTCGCTGTCGTCGGCGCAGGCCAGATGGCTCATGATGAACTGGAGATCGAGGGAGCGCAGAAGTTCCGGCCGCTCCCGAAGCTGCGCCACTTCGCCGGGCGGCAGGCCCAGACGGTGCATGCCGGTATCAAGATGCAGCACGGCGGGAAGAGCCCGTTGGGCCCGACGCGCGTGGGACTGCCAGGTCTCGACCTGCCCGAGGCAGTTCAGAACAGGGGTCAGGCCGGTCTCGATGTAATCCTTTGGATCACCCAGAAGTCCGTTGAGGACATAAACATCGGCATCGGGCAGCAGATTGCGGATCGCCAAGGCACCGTCGTGATTGGCCGTGAAGAAGCGACGGCAACCGGCGTGCCACAAGGCGGGTGCGACTCGGTCCGCACCCAGGCCATAGGCGTTGGCCTTCACGATCCCGGCGCATTCCACGCCGTTCACGCGTGCCCGCAGGCTGCGCCAGTTCGCGGCCAACGCATCCAGATCGACGGTCAGGCGGGTGGCGGTACGCTCAATAGGGAACGTCGTCCTGGGAATACCTGGCCTCCAGGTCCGTGTATTCTGTCGTCGCGGCGTTGAAGAACAGCTTTACATCGCCGGTCGCGCCATGGCGGTGCTTGGCGACGATGACCTCGGTGATGCCGCGAATACGGTCCATGCGCTGCTGCCATTGCTCCAGGCGTTCGCGGAAGCTCGCGCTGTCGTCGTTTTCGCCGTCCTTGGGCTGGGGCTGCAGGCGCGACTGATAGTACTCCTCCCGATAGAGGAACATCACGATATCGGCGTCCTGCTCGATCGAGCCCGATTCACGCAGGTCAGACAGCAACGGGCGCTTGTCTTCGCGCTGCTCGACCGCACGGCTCAGCTGCGAACAGGCGATCACGGGCAGGTCGAGCTCCTTGGCGAGAGCCTTCAGTCCCTGAGTCACCTCCGAGACCTCTTGGACACGGCTGTCGTTGTTCGAACGGCCGCTCGGGCGCACAAGCTGGAGATAGTCCACAATCACCAGCGACAGGCCATGCTGCCGCTTCAGACGGCGCGCGCGGGTCCGGAGCGCCTGGATCGAAATCGCCGGGGTGTCGTCGATGAAGAGCGGAATACGCGACAGCTCCTGGCTTGCCCGCACAATGGCTTCAAAGTCCTTCTGATTGATGTTGCCGCGCCGCAGCAGGTCTGACGGCACGCCTGAGGCTTCGGACAGCACACGCGTGATCAGCTGTTCCGACGACATCTCAAGCGAGAAGATGCCCACGACGCCGCCGTCGGCAATGCTCGCAGTGCCGCTCTGGTCGACTTCGGAGCGGTAGCGCTTGGCAATGTCGAACGAGATGTTGGTGACAATCGAGGTTTTGCCCATGCCGGGGCGTGCGGCGAGGATGATCAGATCTGAGCGGTGCAACCCGCCAAGCTGGTCGTCGAGGTCGGAAAGGCCCGTTGCCGTACCGGACATGCCGGCTTCGTTCCGGTACGCGGCCTCCATCGTGCCCAGCGCTTCAATCGCGACCTCTTTGAAGCTTCGGAAGTCACCACTGTTGTTACCGGTTTCAGCGAGGTCGAAGAGCTGCTTTTCGGCCTCTTCGATCTGGCTTTCGGCATCGCGCTCGACCGTATGTTCGAACGCCTCGTTCACCATGTCCTCACCAATCGCGATCAGTTCCCGGCGCAGGAAGTGTTCGTGAATCTGCTTGGCGTACTCGGCCGCGTTGATAATCGTAGCGGCGCTGGCCGCCAGTCTCGCGAGGTATCCCGCGCCGCCGACTTCTGCCAGGGCTTCGTCGCTTTCGAACAGCGCCCTCAGCGTGATCGGGTTGGCAATCTGGGCCTTTTCGATGACTTGCTGGATCGCATCGTAGATCCGGCCATGCACCGGGATGTAGAAGTGCTCGCCACGGAGAAAATCCTCGACGCGGTTCAGCACGTCGTTGTTGACCAGAATCGCGCCCAGCAGAGCCTGCTCAGCCTCTTCGTTGTGTGGCATCGACCGGTAGGCCGGAGCTTCGTCGTCGGTCGTCAGATCGGTGATGTCGGCGGTGACCATGGCGGTGCTGTATCTCGCGTGTTGATCCTCTCTTTTAGGCGAGGTCGGGGTCCCATCACATCGGGAACTGTGTGCAATGTGGGGACAGTCCATCGTCTCCCCGCAATGTGGCGGCAATTGGGTGTGTGCACCGGCCTTGACAGGAGCGGGTGGGCATCGGTCTATGCGCCGACACGAACAGGGAAACACCATGGCACCGGAAATTCGCAAGATCGTCACCCATATCGATGAGACCTTGGTCGAGGGCGGCAAAGCCGCTGCGAAACCCTGGCGGATGGTGGCGGTTGCTGCCGTCGTAAAGAACCCCTGGGCCGGACGGGGCTTTGTCGAGAATCTCAAGCCGGAGATTCTGGCCGCCGCACCGGTGCTGGGCGAAGCGCTCGTACCGCGCGTGCTGGAGGCCTGCGGCGGCGCTGATGGCGTCGAGGCCTACGGCAAGTCCGCCGTCGTCGGGCTCAATGGTGAAATCGAACACGGCAGCGGTCTGATCCACACCCTGCGCTTCGGCAACTGGTACCGCGATGCCGTGGGGGGCACGTCCTATCTTTCGTTCACCAACACCCGCTCGGGGCCCGGACAGTCGATTCAGATTCCCATGATGAACAAGAACGATCCCGGTTTCCGCGACTACTACATCACGCTCGAGTTCGCGATCCAGGATGCCCCAGGACCTGATGAGATCGTCGTTGCCCTGGGCGGCGCGACCTCGGGCCGCCCACACCACCGCATCGGCAACCGCTATTCCGACATGGAAGAGATGGGCATCAAGCAGGAGGGCTGAGGTTCATGCGCGCAGCGACCTGCTCTTGTGGCGTGCTCAGCGTGCGATGCTTCAGCGAACCGTCGAAAATCTCGCAATGTCTCTGCCTGGACTGCCAGCGCAGGACCCGGAGCGCCTTCGGGGTCGCGGCATTTTCTTATCAGCATGATGTCGCGGTGACCGGACAATCAGAGATGTATCGGCGTGTCGCCGACAGTGGGCACAGCGTGACCTTCCGGTTCTGTCCGAACTGCGGTTCTATGGTTTTCTGGCATCCGTCGCGTTTGCCGGACCTGGTTGCGGTTGTCGTCGATGCCTTTGCCGATCCCGAATTTCCGCCGCCCACCCAGTCCGTCTGGAACGAGCGGCGTCACCGCTGGTTGCCGACGACATTTCCTGCAAAGGCCTGAGAGCAGTCGATGACTGACACTTTCTCTCTTGGCGACACCCGCGTCCGGATCGACGGCGAAGGCCCTGATGTCGTGCTCGTGCACGGTGTCGGCTGTGATCTCCACATGTGGGACGATCTCTTTCCCGGCCTCGCCGACCGTTACCGCGTCATTCGCTATGATACCCTGGGCCATGGTGAAACGTCGCTCCCGTCGCCTGACATCACGCTTAAGGACTATGCCGACCAACTGGATGCCGTGCGAAGTGGCCTCGGGCTCAGCCGCTTTGCCCTGGTCGGATTCTCGATGGGCGTGCCGATCTCCCAGCTATTCGCGATCGGCAACAGTGCGGATCTAGCCGGCCTCGTACTCATGAGCGGTGTTTATGATCGCGCTCCCGACCAGGTGAAGGCGATTCAGGACCGCATCGTTCTGGCCCGAAGCGAGGGGACATCGGCGCTCATGGAGGCCGCACTCGAGCGTTGGCTCTCGCCAGAGTTCCGGGCCGCGCGGCCCGATGCCGAAGCCCGGATCCGCCAGCGATTTGCCGACAATCCGCCTGAAAACTTCCTCACGGCCTACAAGATCTTCGCTGAGGCCGATCCCTGGGTCGTCGGCAAGATCGGTGCGATCACCTGCCCCACGCTCACCACCACGGGGGAAGATGATCCCGGATCACGCCCCTCGATGAGCCGGGCCATGGCAGACGAGATCCCCAATGCGCGGTACGCCGGCATGCCCGGCTTGCGCCACATGCCCATGGTCGAGCGCCCGGATGTCGTCCGCGATCTGCTGCTCGGCTTCCTTGATGGCCTGCCACGCGACGGTGTCGTCTGGAGCAGAACGGGTTTGCCCCAAGCGCATCTTCTCTGTCGCTCCGCACGCCGGTGAACCTGCTATCATCGTCGGGGACAAGAGAAGCATGTCATGATCGCACCTCAGGACGTCACGAATGTTGCCATTATCGGCAACGGTCTCATGGGCCAGGGCATGGCCTAGCCTAGGCCTATGCCTGTGCCGGCAAAAATGTGAGCATCATCGGACGCAACGATGACAGCCTCGCGCGTGCGCGCTCGGCCATCGAGGTCAATGTTGCGGCCTTTGTCGACCGCGGCCTGACGAGCGAGGACGAGGCCGCCACGCTGCTGGATCGGATCACGACCGGCACCGACTACAACGCTGCAGGAAAAGAAGATTTTGTCATCGAAGCGGTTCCGGCGCAGCGGGATCTTCAGATCGAAGTGTTCGGTCGTCTCGACACCATCTGCGATGCCGACATCGTTGTGGCGTCAACCAGTGGCCAGCCGATCAGCCTGATGGTCAACCGCATATCGTACCCCGAGCGCGCAGTGGCGATGCACTTCGTCTACCCCGCACAGCTCATGCCGCTGGTTGAGGTCTGCGGCGGACCGCAGACGCTTCCCGAGGTCGTGACCTGGGCCTGCGATTTTCTCACCTCGATCGGCCGGACACCGGCGCTGATGAACAAGGATGTCGATGGCTTCATCGTGAACCGACTTCAGTTTGCCGTGCTGCGCGAGGCCTGGTCGATGCGGGCCAATGGCATCGCCTCTGCCGAGGCGATCGACAACTCGTTCAAGATGACCCTCGGCCGTCTCTATTCCGACACCGGGCCTATCGAATCGGCCGAACTCGGTGGTCTCGACATCCTGCACACCTTCGCCGAGTTCCTCTTCCCGGCGATTGACGACTCGAAGACGCCGCCGGAAGCTCTCACGGAGCTGGTACGTGCCGGAAACCACGGTCTCAAGAGCGGCAAGGGCATCTACGGCTGGTCGGAACGAGACGGTCAGGCCCTGGCCGCCCGCCGTGCCGACCGGCTGTTCCAGCACATGGCCGAAGACGCGCAGAACGACTGATCGAATCGGTCGGCGATCGGAAGATTAAGTCTAAGAGCCGGACAGCGCCGCGATCACATGATGGCTCTGGCCCAGGGTGCCGAAAACCCCGCTGGCGTGGCGCACGATGTCGAGCGCGGCGTTGTGGCGCAATTCGTTCGCTGCGCCGACGCAGTCTTCCACCACCATACAGTCGATCCCCCGATCCAGCGCTTCGCGCAGGCTCGAGGTCACACAGCAGTCCGTTGTCATCCCGGTGATCAGTGCTGCGGTGATGTTCCGCGCCTTCAGGTCGTCCCCCAGGGTCGTGGTGGCGAAGGCGCCATAGCTGGTCTTGTCATAGACCGGCTCGCTGTCGGCCGGCAGCAGGGCATCGTCGAAATCCCAACCGTGTTCGCCGCGCACCAGAGCGCGGCCCAGCGGCCCCTCGCTGCCGATAGCTTCGTTGGTCGGCCCCGCCGCTTTCCAGGGCTGGAGGTCCGAAAGGTCCGGTGCATAGCCTTCACGGGTGTGCACAACGTGGAGGCCGGCCTGGCGGGCCACCGCAAGCAGGCGGGCAATCGGTTCGACCGGTGCCCGCAGTCGCGCAAGATCGCTGCCCAGGCGGTGCATATATCCGTCCTCGGCGCAGAAGTCCCGCTGCATGTCGATCACGAACAGGGCTGTCGTACCTGGATCGAGCGATCCGGCCTGCGGGAAGGGAAGAGGAGCGCCTCGTATCTTGCGGTCACTCATGCGTGCGTCCGTTCCCAGTCGACCATGTAGTCGCGGGTCTCGGGCGTGGCATAGCGGTTCTTCGCGATCTGAAGCTGGAACACCATCTGGTCATCGTAACGGAACACCGATTCGCAGCCCAGCAGATAGAACTCCCACATGCGGCAGAAGCGCTCGTCATAGAGTTCGCGAACCTTGTCGCGGTTCACGGTAAAGCGGCAGTGCCAGTGTTTCAGTGTCTCGGCATAGTGGGTCTTCAGGATTTCCAAATCGGTTGCGAGCAGGTTGCTGCGCTCCAGTTGTGTGAAGACCTCCGAGAGGGCCGGCGTATAGCCGCCGGGGAAAATGTACTTTCTGAGCCAGGCGTTGGTGTTGCCCGGCTCCTCGAAACGTCCAATTGAATGAAGCAGCATGACGCTGTTGTCTGTCATCAGACTTCTGACTTTCCGGAAGAATTCGAGATAGTGGTGCGCACCGACGTGCTCGAACATGCCCACCGACACAATACGGTCGAAGGTTCCGTCGAGTTCGCGGTAGTCCTGCAGGTGAAACCGCACCCGGTCGTCCAGGCCGGCTTCGCGGGCCCGCCGGCTGGACACCTCGTGCTGTTCCTTCGAAAGCGTCACGCCCACGACCTCGACGTCGGCCTGCTGGGCCAGATAAAGCCCCATACCGCCCCAGCCCGATCCGATATCGAGCACGCGCTGGCCCGGTTCCAGCAGCAGTTTGGCCCCGATGTGGCGTTTCTTGTCCGCCTGGGCCTGTTCTAGCGTGCTGTTTGGCGTTGCGAAGTACGCGCACGAGTACTGCCGGTCATCGTCCAGGAAGAGATCGAACAGATCGTCGGACAGGTCGTAGTGATGGGCGACGTTGCGTTGGGCGCGGCTGACCGGATTGTGCTGCTGCAGCGGACGCGTGATGTTGCGCCGTATCCAGGTGCTGGCGCGGCCCACGGCATCGTCACGTTCCAAATTCTGCAGGTTTCGGCCGATCACCTCGAAAAAGTCGACAATGGTGCCGTCTTCGATGGTCAGCGTGCCGTCCATATAGGCTTCGCCGACTGCAATTTTTGGCAAAAGGCCGATCTTCCAGTGCAGGGTGGGGTCATGCAGCCGCACGGTCACCGATGGCTCGGTGCCGGATTCTCCCGCATCGTGGATGCGGCCGTGGGCGTCGATCATGCGCAAGTGACCGACGGAGACAAATCGCTTGAGCACGCCTGCCAAAAGCATCGCTCAGTTCCCGTGCGGACATATTCCCAAAGAAGAAGTTTACCGCCTCGGCGTTCGGCTCTCAATGGGCTTTGAACGTGTTGTCTTGAGGCTAAAAAAACAGGGTTCGGCGTGTCCGCTCGAACCCTGTTCCAGATCAGACCCTGGAAGGCTCGTCAGGACGAGGTTGTTTCGTACTCATCCTCGACAGCAGCTTCCTCGGCGGCGCCGTCATCAGCGGCATCATCGCCGGTATCGTCTTCAGCCTCGAGTTCGGCGATCTCTTCGGCCACCCGCTCGGCGACCTCCTCGTCGACCAGCTCCTTGATCGTGGGCGCCTCGGCGGCTTCCTCTTCTTCCTCTTCCATGCGGCCCACGACCTTGCCCGTCTCCTGCTGGATCTGTGCTTCGTCTTCGGTGCGAGCCACATTGGCGATCACGGTCACGTTCACTTCCGGATGCAACGCCGCGGTCACCTCATGCAGGCCCAGCGTCTTGATGGGCTCGCTCAGCACCACGTTGCGGCGATCGATGGCGAAACCCTGTGCAATCAGGCCGTCGACGATGTCGCGTGCCTTGACCGAACCATAGAGCTGCAGGTTGTCGGCAGCCTGACGGATCAGCGTGACGAAGGTACCCTCGAGGCCCTCGGAGGCCTTCTCGGCATCGCTGCGCTTCTCGGCATTGGCGGCCTCACGCTCGGCACGTTCGGCTTCGAAGCGCTCCACGTTGTCGGCTGTGGCCCGAAGAGCCTTGCCCTGCGGAATCAGAAAGTTGCGCGCGTAACCGGGCTTGACGGCGACCACGTCGCCCATACCGCCCAGCTTGTCGATGCGCTCCAAAAGAACGACGTCCATCTAGTCCTCCATTGCGGTGTCGGCGTCGACACCGAACCGTTCACGAAAGTTGGCCCAGCGTTCGGCAAATCCAACGGCAGCAAATGCCATGGCGCCAAACGGCTGGAAGACGAGCACCACCATGTAGGCACCCGCCAGAATAAAGGGCTGTGCACTCATGCCGCGCGTCAGCGCGTGCAGGACAGCGAGGCCCTGTAGCAGAAAACCCACACACAAGACCAGTACGAATCCGGTGAAAAGATAGATGACGAAGGCGTTTGTGCCGGTTCTGTCGCCGGAAACCGTGTCGAGACCCATGACAACGGCGGCCAGGACCACCGCCAGGATGCCCGGCCAGGCCGGCAATCGGAACTGCCAGAAGGGTGGCGCGTTGCGGATCGGTGACCCACCGCTGCGCACCAGGCCTTGCGCCAGAGCACCCATGGTGGCGTGAACCGCCATCACCACCGCCAGAATCAGGCCTAGCACCAGCGAATCCCAGAAGTTCACGAGGTCGGTCACATCGGTCACCGCATCGGGGCCGTGGCTCGAGCGGGCTCCGAAGAAGGTCTCGGCCAGAAGGCTCAGATTGCTGCGGATCGTGCCGACCAGCCCGGCCTGGGTCGATGCCAGCGCGAGCGATGTGATCGCGACGAGGACAAGGCCGATGATCAAAAGCGCCTGAACCAGGCCAGAGACGCGCATCCTGACGGGCTCCGCCTCAGTCCCGCCGATCGGCTGGACGGCGAGGTGGCTCAAGAGGAAGGCGGGCATCATGAAGACAACACTGAAAATGCTCGCTAGCAGCGGATCACCATAGGCCATCACGCCCATCACGGCGAACACGCCGGCAAGACCGGCTGACAGAGAACCCCAGCCCAGTCCGGCGATGTAGATGGGCAGTGGCGAACACAGCACCAGGAACACGCCCCACAGCGAGTGACTCAGGCCGACAACAAAGAAGACGGCACTGATTACACCGGCCACGAGAGCAACCAGTGGGGTGTAGAGAGTTTTCATGGCTGGGAGACCGACGCGGAGCCGGTCAACCGGACCTTACTGTGCGACGTAAGGCAGCAGGGCGAGGTAGCGGGCACGCTTGATGGCGCGGGCCAGTTCACGCTGCTTTTTGGCCGACACGGCAGTGATGCGGGAGGGGACAATCTTGCCGCGCTCCGACACGTAACGCTGGAGCAGCTTGACGTCCTTGTAGTCGATCATAGGCGCATTGGGGCCCGAGAACGGGCAGGTCTTGCGGCGGCGCCAGAAGGGGCGGCGAGGGGCCATCGACATCAGTCTTCTCCGTCCTTGCTGTCGTCATCATCGCGGCGGATCGAACGATCGTCGCGGCTTGACTTGTTGCGCATCATCGGCGAGGCATCTTCCTCGAGCTCTTCGACGCGGATCGACATGAAACGCAGCACGTCTTCGTTGAAGTGCAGGCTGCGCTCCAGTTCGCTCAGTGCAGTGGCCGGCGCGTCCACGTTCATGAAAACGTAGTGGCCCTTGCGGTTCTTTTTTATCCGATAGGCGAGTGACTTCAGGCCCCAGATTTCGGTCTTCGGGGCCTGCCCGCCCTGTTCGCGGATCATACCCTCCATCTCACCGGCCAGGGCTTCCACCTGCTGGGGCGAGGCATCGGGGCGAACGATAAACGTGCTTTCGTAGAAAGGCATGAAACCTTCCCTGTATCGTTGGTTTCGTTGATTCGGACACCTTCACAACGCCACAGGCAGCAAAAAAGAGCCGTGACTCGTGACTGTCGTGTCGGCGAGGGCCCGCACTATAGTCAAAATGATCCCTGGCGCAAGCAGCTTGACACAGCCGTCCGCACGTTCTTTGTCTCGTCCTTCCAGCGGCGGATCGCCGCGTGTTTTGATTGGGATCGCCTGAGATGTCGAGACTGTTTGTTTTTCCGGGCCAGGGCAGCCAGAAACCAGGCATGGGAGCCGAGCTGGCCGAGGCCTTCGGCGCCGCCCGCGAGGTCTTCGAAGAGGTCGACGAGGCGCTCGGCCAGAAGCTCTCGACGCTCATGCGCGATGGCCCCGAGGACGAACTCACGCTCACACAGAACGCGCAGCCCGCTCTGATGGCGTCGTCCATAGCCGTCCTCCGTGTACTGAAGACCGAAGGCGGCAAATCGGTCGATCGGATGTGTTCGATGGTCGCGGGCCATTCGCTGGGCGAGTATTCGGCGCTGGTTGCCGCCGGCGCCCTGCCGCTGGATGTCACCGCGCGTCTGTTGCGCCTGCGTGGTGAGGCCATGCAGGCCGCCATCCCTGTCGGTGAAGGTGCGATGGCCGCCGTGCTGGGCCTGGAAATCGACGATGTCAGCGCCATTGCTGGAGAAGCGTCGTCCGCCGGCGTCTGTTCGGTGGCCAATGACAACTCGCCCGGCCAGATCGTCGTCAGCGGTGCGCAGGCCGCGGTCGAGAAGGCTGCCGAACTGGCCAAGGAGAAAGGGGCTAAGCGCGCCATGATGTTGCCGGTCAGCGCGCCCTTCCATTGTTCTCTGATGCAGCCCGCCGCCGACAAGATGGCCGAGGCGCTCGAGTCCACCACGATCTCCGCGCCCGTCGTGCCCGTGCTCGCCAATGTCACGGCCTCGCCTGAATCCGTTCCCGAAACGCTGCGCGGCCTGCTCGTGGAGCAGGTCACGGCAACGGTGCGCTGGCGCGAGAGCATCGCCGGTGTGCGCAACCAGGAGATCGACAAGGTCGCGGAGCTGGGCACGGGCAAGGTTCTCTCGGGTCTGGTCAGGCGGATCGACCGCGATCTTGATGCCACATCGGTCGAAACACCGGCCGATGTCGAAGCCTTCCTCAACACCCTCTGATTTTCATCGACGACCGGGGAGACCTTCATGTTTGATCTGACAGGCCGCAAGGCCCTGGTGACCGGCGCGTCCGGCGGAATCGGCGGGGCCATCGCCCGCGCTCTGCATGCCCAGGGCGCGCATGTCGCTCTGGCCGGCCGCCGCCAGGAGGCGCTTTATGCGCTGGCCAGCGAGCTGGGAGACCGGACCTCGGTGCTCGTGGCCGAACTCGGCACGTCCGAAGGCGATGAAGGCCTCGCCAAGGCGGCCGAGGAAGCCCTAGAAGGCGTCGACATTCTGGTCAACAACGCCGGCATCACCGCCGACACGCTGGCCATGCGCATGAAGGACGAGGACTGGCAGCGGATCCTCGACCTCAACCTCACCTCGGGCTTCCGCGTCATTCGCGCTCTGCTGCGCGGCATGCTCAAGCGCCGCCACGGCCGCATCATCGGCATCACCTCAGTGGTCGGTGTCACCGGCAATCCCGGCCAGGCGAACTATGCCGCAGCCAAGGCCGGCATGATCGGCATGTCCAAGGCGCTTGCCCAGGAGGTCGCAGAACGCGGCATCACCGTGAACTGCGTCGCACCGGGCTTCATTGAGACCGCCATGACCGACGGCCTGCCCGACAACGTGAAAGAGAACCTACTTGGCCGCATCCCGCTGCGCCGGCTCGGTACGTCCGAGGACGTCGCCACGGCCGTCGCCTATCTGGCGAGTGACGAGGCGTCTTATGTCACCGGCCAGACGGTCCATGTGAACGGCGGCATGGCGATGATCTGACGCATGTTTCCAAGGCGTGGATAATCGTCGGTTTCCGGCTATCGCATGTCTCGGAAAGTGTGTTACATGAACTCGACCGTGGGTCGGGGGCACAAGCATTCACGTTGTCTCGTGATTGTGGCGTTCCGTACCCTAATTGTATGATTTGATTGAAAAATCGGAGGTGTCTTAGCCATGAGCGACGTAACTGATCGCGTGAAGAAGATCGTTGTGGATCACCTTGGCGTGGACGAGGGCAAGGTGACGGAAGGCGCGAGCTTTATCGACGATCTGGGCGCAGACAGCCTGGACACCGTCGAGCTGGTGATGGCGTTCGAGGAAGAGTTCGGCGTCGAGATTCCTGACGATGCCGCCGAGAAGATCGCCACCGTCAAGGATGCCATCGACTACATCGACCAGAACGCGGACTGAAGGCTCTCGTCGCAATCCCTTGTGATTGCGGCCGGCCAGACAGCACATGGTGAATCCTGAAACACGCAGGGTGGTGGTCACTGGCCTCGGCATGGTGACCCCGCTTGCTGATGGTGTTGCGCACAACTGGTCCCGGATCACCGCAGGTGAATCGGGGCTGCGCGCCATCGACAACTTCGACACCACGGACATCCCGTCCAAGGTCGCGGGCCAGGTCCCGACCGGCGATGCCGAAGGCGCTTTTGATATCGAGCGGTATCTGGCGCCCAAGGAAGCCCGCAAGATGGATGATTTCATCATCTATGCGGTCGCCGCTGCCCAGCAGGCGGTGGAAGATGCCGACTGGATGCCCGAGGACGAGGGCGAGCGTGAACGCACGGGCGTCATGATCGGCTCAGGCATTGGTGGTCTCAAGACCATCGAACAGGCCGCGATTCTGATGCGTGACCGCGGGCCCAAGCGTGTCAGCCCGTTCTTCATTCCGTCGGCGCTGATCAACCTCGGCTCCGGCCATGTGTCCATCCGTTATGGCTTCAAGGGGCCCAACCATTCTGTGGTCACGGCCTGCTCGACCGGCGCGCACGCCATTGGCGATGCCTCCCGGCTGATCCACTTCGGCGATGCCGATGTCATGGTCGCCGGTGGTGCCGAAGCGGCGGTCTGTCCGTTGGGCCTTGCGGGTTTTGCTGCCGCCCGTGCTCTGTCGACCGGTTACAACGACGAACCCGAACGCGCGTCGCGCCCCTGGGATCAGGGCCGCGACGGCTTTGTCATGGGCGAGGGTGCGGGCATTGTCGTGCTTGAAGAGCTTGAGCATGCCCGCAAGCGTGGCGCGAAGATTTACGCCGAGGTGGTCGGGTACGGTCTCTCGGGCGATGCGCATCACATAACCGCCCCGGCGGCCGATGGCGATGGCGGTTTCCGATCCATGCGCGCGGCGATGAAGAGTGCAGGGCTCACGCCTGCCGACATCGATTATGTCAACGCGCACGGCACCTCGACGCCCCTGGGTGACGAGATTGAGTTCGGTGCGGTCAAGCGCCTTTTTGGCGATGACGCCGGCGGTATGAGCATGTCCTCGACCAAGTCGTCGATCGGCCATCTCCTCGGTGCAGCCGGCAGCGTCGAGGCGATCTACTCGATCCTTGCGGTCCAGAACGACCTCTGCCCGCCCACACGTAATCTGGAGAACCTCTCCGAGGGCTGTGACGGGATCGACCTCGTGCCCAACGAGGCCAAGGCACGGACCGTGCGTGCGGCGCTTTCGAACTCCTTTGGGTTCGGCGGTACCAACGCCTCCCTGATCGTCGCCAAGGCGCCCTGACGCGCCGGTGCCGAACTGTGGGACGGCTCCTCAGTCTCATTCTCGTTGTGGCGGCTGCCGGTGTCATCGGTGTGCTCTGGTTCGAGCGCGAGGTGACCCAGCCCGGCCCGTTGCAGGACGAGGTCACCGTTCTCATTCCCAGCGGCACCAGCGTGACCACGATCGCCGGTGAGCTTGAGCTCACCGGTGTGGCTGCCAGTGCCGACATGGTGATGTGGCGTGCCCGCTGGCGCGACGAGGCTCATCTGCTCAAGGCTGGCGAGTACGTCTTCGAACCCGGTGTCTCTATCGACGGCGTGCTCGATCAGCTTATCGCCGGCGGCAATGTCGCCCACCGCATTACGGTTCCCGAAGGCCTCACCAGCCTGGAGATTGTCGCGATCCTCGAGGCCAACGAGATTCTGACCGGCGAGATCGAAGCCGTTCCGCCCCAGGGCAGCGTGATGCCCGAGACCTACCAGTTCGAGCGGGGGGAAACCCGCCAGGCTGTGCTCGGTCGCATGACGGTGGCGATGGACGCCACGCTAGCCGAGCTCTGGGAGACGCGCCAGGCCGATCTTCCGATCGCCACGCCTGCCGAGGCCGTCATTCTGGCCTCGATCCTGGAGAAGGAAACCGGCGTCGGCTCCGAACGCGCCCATGTCGCCAGCGTCTTCGTCAACCGTCTGAACCGTGGCATGCGCCTCCAGTCCGATCCCACGGTGATCTTTGCACTGACCCAGGGGCTCGAACCTCTCGGCCGCACCCTGCTGCGCTCCGACTGGGAATACGACGATCCCTACAACACCTATGTCTATGCCGGTTTGCCTCCGGGCCCGATCGCCCATCCCGGTCGCGCTGCTCTCGAAGCCGTGCTTCAGCCCCTCACCACCAACGACATCTACTTCGTGGCCGACGGCACCGGCGGCCATGCCTTCGCGGAGACCCTGGCCGAGCACAACCGCAACGTCGCGGCCTGGAAAGCTCTCCAGAACAACAACTGACGAGAGTTCAGCCGTTGTCCGAAGGTTTGTTGGGCAACCGCCGCAGCATCTGGTCTGTCAGGGCCACGGGCATCATGACGACGGCCTGCGCCATCCAGTAGGTCTGCCAGGGATAGGCGATCCGCCCCCGGTTCTTCGCCAGGCCTCGTTTGATGATCTGCGCCGAGCGTTCCGCGTCCATCAGGAACGGCATCCCATAGGGATTGCCGTCGCTCATGGGCGTTTTCACAAAGCCCGGGCAGATTACGCTGAGACCCGCGCCGTTTTGGACTAGCCAGCCCCATTGGCCTTCGCCCCATACACGCAAGGCTGCCTTGCTGACGCAGTGGGCCGGGGTGCCGGGGAACCCCCGGAAGCTCGCTAGCGATGACACCACGGCAAGCTGGCCACGCCCACGCTCCACCATGGCCGGAACGGCCGGCAGAACCGTGTTGAGCGCACCGTCGACATTCACCGAGAAGATCCGCCGAACCTGCTCCGCGCTCTCCCCGGCAAAGCCCGTGCCCGCCGAGATACCGGCGTTGGCGACGACCAGATCGAGAGGGTGAATCCCGTCACAGCGATGCACCCAATTCGTCATGGCTTCAGCATCGACGACGTCGTGGATGGTTTCATGAACCACCGCTCCCTTTTTGCGGCAGGCCTTGGCCACCCCTGCCAGCCGTTCGGCATGACGGCCGCCCAGGAACATTGTGATGCCGTCGGCGGCATAGGCGCGGGCCAGGGCATCGTCGATGCCGCTGCTGGCGCCCGTGATCAGGTGTAGCGGGGTTGTTGGCTCATGGCCGTGAAGGTTATACAGGGTTTCACGTGCCGCCTACTTGCCGCGCACCGTCTTCTTCACAACAACCACGGGGCAGCGTTTTGGCGCTTCAGAGCATGACCGGATTTGCCCGTGTCGAGGGCGGCGATGATAGCCTCACCTGGATTTGGGAGGCGCGCAGCGTCAACGGCAAGGGTCTCGACATCCGCTGCCGTCTGCCCCATGGCCTCGACCAGCTCGAACCGGTCGTGCGTGAAACCGCAGGCAAGCACATGGGCCGCGGCAATGTCCAGTTCAGCCTGAACCTGGGTCGGGGGGAGAGCGAGCAGGGCCTCACCATCAACCAGGCCGCTTTTGTCCGTGTTGCTGCCCTGGCGCGGGAGCTTCAGGAACTCGACGGCATCAATCCGCCCTCGCTCGATGGCCTTCTGCGCCTGCCAGGCGTGCTGGAAACAGGTAGCCAGGGGATGGATGATCTCAGTGAAGAGAACCTTGCGGCCATCCGCGCCGATACGGAAGCGTTGTGTTCCGCTCTGGCGGCAGCGCGCGCAGAGGAAGGGGCCCGTCTCCTCGGTCTCCTGAACACCCTGGTCACCGAGATCACCGGCCATGTTGAGGCAGCCTCGCAGAGCGCCGGGGCGCAGCCCGCCTTGATCCGGGAGCGTCTCGAGACACAGATCGCCGAACTCACCCAGGGCAAGGTCCCGGTCACCGAAGAGAAGCTGGCACAGGAAATCACGCTGCTGGCGACCCGCGCCGACGTGCGCGAAGAGATAGACCGGCTCAGGACCCATATCGCGGCCGTACGCGATCTGCTGTCGGGCGGCGATGCGCCCGGCCGACGCCTTGGTTTCCTTTGCCAGGAGTTGCTGCGCGAAGCCAACACCCTGTGCTCGAAGTCGTCCGACACGGGCCTCACCGCCATTGGCCTTGACCTCAAGGTCGCCATCGACCGCCTGCGCGAGCAGGCCCTGAACGTGGAATAGTCACGATGCCGGATGTCAACCGCCGGGGGCTTATGCTGGTCCTGTCGTCGCCTTCCGGTGCCGGCAAGACCACGATCTCACGCCGGCTTCTGAAGAACGATGACAATCTCGATATGTCGGTTTCGGTGACGACCCGGCCCATGCGCCCGGGTGAGATCGATGGCAGGGACTACCATTTTATTGATCAGGCCAGGTTTGACGCCATGGTCGCGGCATCAGCTCTGCTCGAACACGCCACGGTCTTTGGCAATTCCTACGGCACGCCACGCGGTCCGGTGGAGGATGCCTTGAGCGCCAGTCACGACATCCTGTTCGACGTCGACTGGCAGGGTGCCCAACAGCTTCGTGCAGCGATGGACCGTGACCTCGTGTCCGTCTTTATCCTGCCGACATCCGCAGAAGAACTGCACAGCCGCCTTGTCAACCGGGCGTCCGATTCGGAAGAGGTCGTGCGGCATCGCATGGCCAAGGCCAGCGGCGAGATGGAGCACTGGGACGCCTACGACTATGTCCTGATCAACCAGGACATTGATGCCAGTGTCGCCGGTGTGCGCTCGATCCTGCACGGCGAACGTCTCCGCCGGGAACGTCAGGTCGGCATGGCCAGTTTCGTAAACACCATCCGTCGCGAACTTGACGAAGGCTGATCAGGCAAGCAGGCGGTCGTCGCCCAGGCTGGGGATCGTGTCTCCACGCACCACTCCGCTCAGGCCGTCCAGAGCACCGGGTGCCAGCGCCAGGACCTGCAGGCGTTCGCGGTCTTCGATGTCGGGCACGGTGATGCCCAAGGGCTGAGCGGGCACAAAGCCGTAACGCTCATAGAGCGCGTGATCGCCGATCAGCACAGCAATGCGATGACCCAGGCTCTGGGCGCGGTCGAGGCTGTAGCGGATCAACATCCGCGCGAATCCGCGCCCCCGGTGATCCGGGTGTATCGCCATGGGACCAAGCTGGATCGCCTTGGTACCGGACCCGATCAGCAGGGGCCAGAAGCGGATGGTGCCGACAAGCTCGTCATTCTCAAGAACGATCATGGAAAGGCCCGGCACAGGGTCGGTTCCGGTCCGCATGCGGGCTGCCGGGCTGTCGGTCAGCCGGTTGCCCAGAGATAGTCTGGCGAGATCTTCGACCGTTGTCCGGTCGCTCGCCCGTTCCTCGATGATGGAAAACACTGTGATCTACTCCAAAGGGATTGAGACGGTCGTCATCCGTGTCCGCCTCGGTCCGGCAACGTGGCCGGCGCTTTGAAGGATCAGGCTCGCCATGAATCTCCACACGAGACCACGCAGCACCGGAACCGAGGCTCGGTTCGTGCAAGGCGTCGTCGTCGCTGAATGATCGCCGCAAGCGGCATGGCGTTCCCCACATGATAAACGGCGCGGGATATATCGGTTTCCTGCTGTGATGGCCACACCTTTGTTGCCCCCTGGCGGTTCAACCTGCTGATGAGAAAAGTTGCTCGTGAACCGTCGCCAGCCGGCAGAATCCCTCCAGATCAACCGCCTCGGCGCGCAGGTTGGGGTCGAGACCTGCCTTTGTTGCCGCGGCCTTGGCATCGTCGAAGGCGCTGGAAAGCGAGTTGCGAAGCGTCTTGCGCCGCTGTCCGAACGCCGCCGATGTTACGGCCTGCAAGGATGTTCGGGAGGCCGGGAACGCCGGTGTGTCGCGTGGCGTGATGCGAAGCACCGTAGCCTGCACCTTGGGCGCGGGCACAAACGCACTGGCAGGCACATCGAAGCAGGTTTTGACCTCACATTGCCACTGCACCAGAACGCTCAGGCGACCATATGCCTTGCTGCCGGGACCGGCCACAATCCGGTTGGCCACCTCCTTCTGGAACATCAGGATCATGCGCACAGGTTCCAGATCCGATTCCAGAAGGTGCATCAGAAGTTCCGTCGCGATGTTGAATGGCAAATTGCCGACCACGACCGACGCGTTCCCTGCCAGGTCACGAAAGCCGCCATCCAGGGCATCACCCTCCACGACACGCAGATGTCCGTCCGCCGCATCAACCAGGCTTGCCAGGGCTGCGATGCAGCGTGTGTCTTTTTCCAGAGCGATGATCCGGTTTGCGCCGGCGCGAAGCATGGCGCGGGTCAGCCCGCCCGGCCCGGGCCCGATCTCTATGACCGTCTTCTGGCTGAGGTCGCCGGTCTGCTCGGCAATACGATCCAGCAGGTTTTCGTCGAACAGGAAGTTCTGACCCAGGGAACGCCGTGCCCGCAGGCCGTGGCTGTCTGCCACCGTGCGCAGGCTGGGGAGAAAAGAAAGGTCAGGCATGCCCCCGCCGCTGCCGCGCCATGTGATCGGCAAGTTTCAGGGCCGCGATCAGACTGTCCGGTTTGGCGATGCCCTTGCCTGCGATGTCGAGCGCTGTGCCGTGATCAGGTGACGTCCGGACAAACGGCAGGCCCAGCGTAGTGTTGACGCCTTCGTCGAACGCCAGTGTCTTGAGCGGGATGAGGGCCTGATCGTGGTACATACAGATTGCAGCGTCGTAGCTCTGTCGCGCGGCCGCGTGGAACATCGCGTCGGCCGGGATGGGGCCGGTCGCATCGAATCCTCGCGCTCGAAGTCTCTGAATTGCGGGGGTGATGACCGTCTGTTCTTCTTTGCCCAGAAGGCCATCCTCACCGGCATGGGGATTGAGCCCGGCCAGGGCCAGCCGTGGCGAGGCGATCCCGAAGTCACGCTGAAGCGCTTCGGCGGCAACTATGGCCGTCGACTCGATCAGGTCGCATGTCAGTTGTTGCGCCACATCGGCCAGTGGAACGTGAATCGTGACCGGCACGACCCTCAAGCCGCCGCCCACCAGCATCATGACTGTCTGTGTGTCCGGTCCAGCCAGGGCGCCGAGGAACTCGGTATGGCCCGGGAACGCGAAACCCGCATCCGCAAGAACGGATTTCTGGATCGGGTTGGTGATCACGGCAGAGGCATCACCCGCCATGGTCAGAGAGACAGCCTGGCGGATTGAACTCTCCACCGTCCGGGCCGTCGTCGCAGCCGGCTTGCCCGGGATTGCCGAGACGGGTTCTCCGATTGCCAGCACCGGCAAGGCGGCCGCAAACCCAGTTGCCGCCTTTGAGGGCTTCGAGATCGCAGAAACCGGTACGTCCAGAGCCAGAGATACCGCCAGTGCTCTGACCCGGTCGGGATCGTCGATCAGAAAGAAAACAGGACCATCGTGACAGAGTGTCTGCCAGGCCTTCAGTGCGAGTTCACCGCCGATTCCGGCCGGCTCACCCATCGTGAGCGCTAGCGGCGCTCCACTCATATACGAATGTCCACGAAGGCCGTTCGCCGCAGGTCACGCATGTAGCCGCGCGAAATCAGGTCGAATTGCTGACTCCGCAGCATGGCTGCGATTTCATCCGTGGATGGCAAACCGGGTTCAACTTCTGTCCGTTCACACAAAACAATCACATGGTAGCCCTGTTGCGTCTCGACCGGTGCGCTGGCTTGGCCGACGGTCAGAGGCCGCACGGCCTCCTGAAAAGATTCCTGCAGGTCGCCCAACCTAATTTCAATGGACGAACCGACCAGAAGGGTCGGGTCTGCTTCACCGAGAACATCCAGATCGTCACAGGACCGCAGGCTGCTGGCTGCAACGGCGGCACGTTCCTGAACCTCCGCGCTGTTGTCGGCGGTCGCAGGGAAGATCGCCTGGCGCATCGTCAACTGCACATCGGCCGGCTGGGCATCGAATCCGATGCGTTTCTCGCGCATCAGGATCAGTGTGAATCCGCCGATCACCTTGATCGGTTCGGACAGTTCCCCGACCTCAAGTCCGGGTGCGACCGCGAGGAGTTCGTCGGAAAGCTGGCTTTCGATGATCCATCCCAGATCACCGCCTTCCGAGGCACTTGCGCACTGCGAAAACTGCTGCGCCAAGCCGGGAAAACTGGCGCCCGACATGATGGCATCCCGCAGCCTCCAGGCATTGGCCTTGATCTCGGGTTCGCGCGACGGGTCATCAACGACCTGACAGATCTCGGCCAGCAGGAATGCGGGCTGGTTTGCCGCAGCGCGCATGCGGTCGAGTTCGTCTTCGATGTCGTCTTCAGTGATTTCATCGTTTCGTGAACGGCGCTCGACGAGCTCTGACCAGATCACCTCGGCCTTCAGCTGCTGATTGAGGGATTCGAGGTTCAGATTGTTGTACGCAAAAAACGGTTCAAGCTGTCCGGGACCAAGACCCAGATTCTGCTCGACAATCCGATAGGCTGCGTTGAAATCCAGAATGACCTCTTCGAGACCCTTGCGGCGTCCTTCCTGAAGCTGCAGCTGTTCATCGACAAGGGTACGGAGGATCTGCGGCAGCAGTCTGCGGCGCGCCTCCTGAGAATCCTCAATGCCGGTGGTCGCAAAAATGATCGCCATGCGCTCGAAAACATCGAGCAGCGTGATGGCATCCTCGTTGACGACGACTGCAATTCGGCCGGCATCCTGTGCCTGCGCCTTGGGTGCGAACGCACCGATCCATCCCCCCAGGATGAAGACGAGGCTGATTGATGCCAGAGAGAGATATCGTTGGGTCATGGGGTCGAATCTTGCAAGGGCCGGACCATGCGAGGAAGAAGGCCCGAAATCAAGGCGGTTTCATGACACAAGGGGATCAACCCAGCGTCTTAAGCTGAATCGTGAACAAAATGACCGTTTCCGGGTCGATACCGATATCGTCGGTGAAGCGGCGTTCGCCCCGTCCGGTGATCACGATACACTCGTTCTCATAGGTCAGTTGGCCGCCATAGGAGATCGTGCCGCCGCCGGAGAGATCTTCGTGCCAGTCCGCCGCGACGGTCCACTTATCAAAGAAACCGACCCGTGCATTCAACGTGAACTGTTCACGGGAATCTGTCGTATCGACGACGTTCTCCGCCACGTCCTCAAGACGCACGTAACTGAGGTTCAGGCGTAAATCATCTGGCCCCAGGCCCAGGGCGAACTCCGAACGGCGGAAACTAAGATCTTCGTTCGAGATACGGAACCGGTAAAGCAGGTCGACTTCACTTACGGGGCTCACGAGAACCCGTCCAACGTAGTTTGAAAAGTGGCCGTCTAGGCCACTCTGTGGGCCGAAGGTGTCGTCATTCTTTTCGCGCCAACTCTGACCGATCAGGAACTCGCTTCGGCCGCCGCTTTCACCGAACACGCCCATTCGCAGTCCATAGTTCAGCCGCAGCCCACCCTCGACCCGATCCAGGCCGGGGAACCTGTTTGTGTTGAACAGGTTGATCTCGTCAAATTCGAAGTCCTGACTGTCCTCGTTGGGAATTCGTTCGGGATTGCCGCCATTGGGGCTCAACACGGCCATGACGATGGGTTCGACCAACTGCTGCACGGTTCCGCTTTCACGCACCAGCGGATAATGCCACTCGAGCGATGTCGTCGGCACAATTCGGCCGACAAACCCGGATTCCTCCGGTCGACCATTCCCGACAACCACGTGGTTGACCTGATAGGCATCAGCGCGCAGGGAGGCACGATAGGTGAAAAGGTGGCCGCCATCGGTCAAGAAGGGCCGTTCCCAGCCCAGTTCTGTCGAGAATCGGCGGCTGTCGGTGCCATCGTTGCGAGTCAGGGCCAGAACGTTGGTGTCGAGCGTGAAGTAGGCGCCATCACTGTCCGGATTTGTCACCAGGTTGTGGTTCAACAGTGGTGCAACCACCGGAATCTCTCCGGGATCATCGTCCGGGCGCAATCCTTGGAAGACATAACCGAACGCTGAGGCATAGGACCGTCCACGGAAACCTTCGACGTAGAGATCGGAGGTCAACGTGTCGGCTCCGTCAAAATTGTAGCTGGAAAGATAGGTATCGTCTGACGAGCGGTAGAGATCAAAGCCGTACTGCCAGGTTGGGTCGTGTTGCCAGAGCCCTTCGCCCTTCAGATACCAGCGCTCTTCCATGCCGCCTGCTTTCTCACCGGTGTTGCTGCGGGCATCGGTGTAGGTGACGGAACCATCAAATAGAAAATTGCCGGTTTCGGTCCGCTCGCGATACTCGCCCATCAGGATGATGCCTTCTTCTTCGGTCACGATCGGCGCGAAGGTGGCGTCGCGGTTGGGAGCCAGGTTGAAGTAGTAGGGAATCTGGACGTTGTAGCCCAGCACACTGCTGGAACCGTATTGCGGTGTAAGAAAGCCCGAGCGCCGCTCGACGCTGGGGTCGGGGTGGCGCAGGTAGGGTGTGTAGGCGATCGGAATGCCGAAGAGCTCGAGCGTGGCGTCATAGTAGATCAGGTCCTGGAGCAACTGGTCATGAACCACACGTCGCGCCTTGACCTGCCAGAACGGCGCGTGATTCAGGCTGTCCTCACACAGTTCACAAGGGCTGTAGACCGCGCGGCTCATTTCGGTGATTCGTCCGTCTGTACGGCGCCCGCCGTTGGCCATGAGCCGGGCGTTCTCGCCCAACAGGATCTGGATCTGGCCGATCAGCCCCTCGCGCATGTCGCCGGTCAGTTCGGCGTAATCCGAAAACAGCACCTCGCCGGTCGGCTCGACCAGGACCACATTGCCCGAAGCGATCACCAGATCGGCCGATTCGTTGTAAGTCACGGTATCGGCCTGCAGGATGCGCCCCTGGTGGACGAACTCCACTGAGCCCGTTGCCGTGGCGATGCCGTTGATATCGTCGTACCGCACCTCATCGGCCTGCATGATGATGACGTGGTCGTCGACGGCGTGAGCGGGCCAGTGCCACCACAGCACCAGCGCGGCGCCGGCAAGCAGGGAAAGCCATGCGCGGTGAAACGCCATCAGCCGTCTTCCATATGGAAGAGAAGCGCACTGCCGATCATGGCGAAGATGGCTGCCGGCGCCCAGGCCGACAGGATGGGTGGCAGGCTGCCCGACATTCCGAGCGCCAGCGAGATGTCCGACAGGAAGTAGAGCAGGAACCCCGTGCCCAGCCCGGCAAGGATAAACAGGCCCAGCCGGCCCCGCCGGGTCAGGCGCAGCGAGAAGGTGGCCGCCACGAGCACCATCGCGGCCAACAACAGAGGGATCGACAAGATGGCATGCCAGTGAATCTTGTGGCGCAGCGCCGAAAACCCGGCGTCCTCCATGGTCTGGATGAACGCCGGCAGCTCCCAGAACGACATGGTCTCGGGCGAAGCGAAGCTGTTCTGGATGCGCGGCACGGTCAGCTCGGTGGGAACCTCGAGCACGTCATAACGGTCGACGGTGGCGTCGGGCCGGGTGACCATAACCTCCTCGAGCGACCAGAATCCGTCATTCAGAACGGCCCGTCTGGCATCGACCCGCTCGACGAACACATCATCTTCCTCGAAGGCGAAGATGATGACGTCGCCCAGATTGCCGCCGCTGGCCGAGACATGGTTAGCATGGATCACGAATTGCCGCGTGCCGTCGCCTTCGCGCAGCCACAGGCCGCCGGGCGAAACCGCGAGCAGGCTGCTTTGACCCCGCAGGAACTGCGTTTCAAGCTGTTCGAAGCGCGAGACCATCGCCGAAGCTAGCGGGTTGAACACTGTGATCATGAAGGCGCCCAGCACCAGGGCAATCGTGAGTGCGGGCAGCAGAAATTGCCATGCCGACACACCCGAAGCGCGGCTCACGACCAGCTCGTGGGTTCGGGTCAGCCAGACATAGGTCAACATCGTGCCGAACAGCATGGCAAACGGCAGCACCTTCAGTGACAGGAACGGCGCCCGCAGCAGCGCCATCTCCAGCACCAGCCCGAAGCTCGCCTCATCCCGTGATGAGGCCCGGTCGCCCAGATTGATCACGTCGATCAGGAAGGCCACGGCGATCACGACACCGGACACCAGCACGATCGATGCCAGGAACCGCTTGGCGATGTAGCGCGAGAGCAGGAAGGAGATGCGCATGGCGGGCCTCAGGCCTCGGCCAGATCGGCCGGCGCGCGTACGGGCCAGGGCAGGGAAAAGCGCTGCACGGTCATCAGCCAGAAAGCCAGGGTGCTCACAAGCAGCGGCACGGCATAGTAGAGGCCGAGCACTAGCGGGTTCTTGGTGATCAGTCCAGCCAGCGAGAACGACAGCCCGATATAGGCCAGGCCACCGCAGATACCCCAGGCGATGCGCGGCCACTGGCGCCGCCGGTCGAACTGGCCGCCGGTCATCGCGGCAAGCCCGATCATGGCCAGGGCCATGGCGTTGAACGGTGTCACGATGCGCCGGTGCGCCTCTGCCAGAAGCTCATCGCGGTGCTGCTCCTCACTGGCGGTCTGCGGTTCACGCACAAGCTCGTTAAGGAACCGTTCCTTGGGCTCCCGGTAGCGATCGCCCGGTGTTTCGGCAAGCGGCGAAAGATCCAGACCATAGCTGTCGAAATAGAGCATGCGCAACGAGCGATCATCGGTCGAGACCTCCTGCCGATTGCCCTGGCCCAGGATGAACAGCGGACCATGGGGGCCGGCGACCAGCGCGCCCCATTCGGCCATCATCGTTACCGCCATGTCGGGATCGCGGCTGTCGTGAACCAGGATGCCACGCAGCTTGCCGTCGTCGCCACGCACTCGGACATAGACGGTCAGCTCGTCCATGAGGTTGTTGAACGTTCCCTCCTGAAGCAGGACATGGGAAAAATCGGTTCGCAGCACCACCTGCTCGTCCTTGAAGGCCCGGAAACCCGCCGGCATCAGGTAAAGCGACAGAGCAAAGCCGATCGCCGTGCAGATCAAACTCAGCGCCATCACCGGGCGCGCCAGGCCGAATGGGCTCACGCCGGCGGCCCGCAGCACCACCAGTTCACGGTCCGAAAGCAGCCTGTTGTAGATGTAGATCACCGCGCACAGCGTCGCGATCGGCACGATCACGGTCAGGACCGAAGGCATCAGCAGCAGGGTGAGCCTCAGGAAGCTGAAGACCGAAAGCCCCTTGTTGATGATGAAGTCCAGAAACCGCAGAGACTGGCTCAGCCACACCACGCCTGTCAGCGCCAGCGTCACGCCGGCAGCGGTCGTCAGAAGCTGCTTCAGGATGTAGGTCGTATGCTCTCGCACGCCGTGTGCCCGCACCTTGTCGCCGGGTTGGTGATGGATCCACGCGGAACCGCGTGGAACTATACGCGATGGACGGTCATAAAACAGTCGGCGGTGGCCGTTTTGTGACCGGCCCGTGTCTCTGTAATCAGCGGAGTCCGTGTATCAGGGCCACAGCAACGCGATCAGGGCGGAGCGCCGGTTTCAGGGCATCCTGCGTTGCGTTGCCTGTATGACGGGCTTCGGCGGCGGCTATACCTGCTGTAAGGACCAAAAGGCAGAGGATCATCGCGAGGGGCGAGTAAAAGCCAGCAAGGCCGAAAACGGTGAACGCACCCTGGCGAAGTACTCGGTAGCGTGGAAACTCAGGAAGTCCGGCAAGGGCAAGCAACATACCGAGAGCAAGGAAACCGCTCGCTGTGAAGACCCAGAAAAGGCAGCTCAGTGAACTCGTGGGCGACCTTAACCCCCCACAGGTCTTCCGGCCACGGATTATTCTTCTTCGGGCCATCGTGGCCGTTGGCGGCCCCTGAGAAATTTGGCTATGGTCGGCGCCCCGCCATTCACTGCGTCACCGGAGTCTCCCATGCAGATCGACCTCGCCACCGCCATTCCCGAAGCTGCCGACACCATCGTTGTCGCGGTCGAAGAGGGCGGCAAGCTGTTTCCCGCGGCCCAGAAGGTCGACGAGGCCGCGGGCGGTGCCGTGTCCCGCGCCCTCAATACCGGCCGCTTCAAGGGCAAGAAGGGCCAGATGATCGACATTCTGACACCGGAAGGCATGGCGGCAGAGCGTATTGTCACCGTCGGCACCGGCGACTACAGCACATTCCGTCCGCTCGACCGTCAGTGCCTGGGCGGTGGCGTCGGTGCCCATCTCAACAAGGTCGGCGCCCGCCATGTCGCGGTCCCTACATCGGACGCACTCAATGTCTGCGACTTTGTCCACGGCATGAAGCTCCGCAGCTACCGTTTCGACAACTACCGCACCAAGCTCAAGGACGAGGACCGTCACACGGTTACCCAGGTGACCCTGGTCGCTGACGATCTCGCCGGCGCCGAAGACAAGCTTGCCCGTCTCAACCATGTGGCCGACGGCGTCTTCCTGACCCGCAATCTTGTCAGTGAGCCGGCCAACACGCTGTTCCCTGCAGAGTTCGCCCGCCGCGCCGGGGAGCTCTCCAAGCTCGGTGTCGATGTCGAGGTCCTGGGCGAGGCCAAGATGGCCGAGCTCGGGATGGGCGCGTTGCTCGGTGTCGGTCAGGGCAGCGAGCGTGAAAGCCAGCTTGTTACCATGAAGTGGCAGGGAGGATCCGAAAGCGATCCCTGGCTTGCCGTGGTCGGCAAGGGCGTCTGCTTCGACACCGGCGGTATCTCGCTCAAGCCCGGCGCGGGCATGGAGGAGATGAAGTTCGACATGGCCGGTGCCGGCTGTGTCACCGGCCTGATGCACGCGCTCGCCGCACGCGGGGCCAAGGCCAATGTGGTCGGCGTGATCGGGTGCGTTGAGAACATGCCGTCACACAACGCCCAGCGTCCCGGTGACGTCGTCACGACCATGTCGGGCCAAACCATCGAAGTCATCAACACCGATGCCGAAGGCCGCCTTGTGCTGGCCGATGCGCTCTACTACACGGTGACCACTTTCAAACCCAAGCAGGTCATCGACCTCGCCACACTGACCGGTGCCGTGATGGTGGCGCTCGGCACCTATCAGGCCGGCATCTTCAGCAACGACGACGGTCTCGTCGATGCTCTGGTCGCCGCGGGCAAGGATACCGGTGAGGAGCTCTGGCGTTTGCCCCTGGGTGAGCGCTACGACAAGGACATAAACTCCGACATCGCCGATATGAAAAACGTCGGCAAGGGCCGCGAGGCCGGCTCCACCGCCGGCGCGATCCTGCTGCAGCGCTTTGTCGAAGGCACCTCCTGGGCCCATCTCGACATCGCTGGCACCGCCTGGGTGAAGTCCGACGAAGCCATCACGCCCAAGGGTGCGACCGGCTACGGCGTCCGTCTGCTTGACCGCTTCGTCAGCGACCATTACGAGGGTTAGGAAAGAGCAAAGAGGGGAAGCAAGACCGTGCGATCCACCACCTCTTTCCTCTTTCGTCCTTTCCTCTTTGCTCGTCCGTCGGAGTGCGGAGCGCGATGACGGACGTTGGCTTCTACCACCTGCAGCGCACGCCGCTGGAGCGCGCCCTGCCGAAGCTGCTGGAAAAGGCGCTCGAGCGCGGCATGCGGGCGCTGGTCCTGACGGAATCTGCCGAGCGCGCCGACCATCTCAACGATCTGTTGTGGACCTATGATCCCGCCAGCTTCCTTCCCCACGGCGTGGAGCGGAACGGTACGCCTGAACGTCAGCCGATCTGGCTCACGGACTCCGAAGCCAACGCCAATCAAGCCAACCTACTGGTCCTGCTAGACAGCCGCGATGTTGCCGATCTCACGGCCTATGAGAGGGTCATCGACATATTCGACGGACAGAACGACCTCGCCGTGAGTTCTGCCCGCTCCCGCTGGAAGGAGCGCAAGGATGCCGGCCACCCGCTGACCTACTGGCAACAGACCGACCGCGGCGGCTGGGAAAAGAAGGCCGAGGCGAACACGGAGACTGCTCCGTGAACGACATCAAATGATGCATTGGCTGAACATCCCTCACCATTTGCCGCCTGAGGGGACAGAGCCATGACTCAGACTCGCGAATACGACTACATCATCATGGGCGGCGGCAGCGCGGGCTGCGCGCTGGCGGCACGCCTCACGGAAGATCCGTCTGTCTCCGTCCTTCTCATGGAAGCGGGACCGGCCAAGGGCAATCTGCTGAACAACTGGCGGGTCGACATGCCCGCCGCCTTCGGCAGCACCTGGCAGTTCCCGGCCTTCAACTGGATGTTCCAGGGTGAGACCGAGCCTGCGCTCAACAACCGCAGCATTATCCAGCCGCGCGGGCGGGTCCTCGGTGGGTCCAGCTCAATCAACGGCATGTGTTTCATCCGCGGCCATGCGCTCGATTTCGAACGCTGGGTCACGGAAGGTGCACAGGGCTGGTCCTGGCGCGAGGTGCTGCCCTATTTCAAGCGCCTGGAGACCTGGCAGGACGGTGAAAATGCCTGGCGCGGCGGTTCCGGCCCGGTCCATGTGCGGAAGGGTGACCTGCCCAGCCCGCTCTACGAGGCCTTTCTCAAAGCCGGCGTCCAGGCCGGCTACCCCAGCACCGACGACATCAATGGCGAACATCAGGAAGGCATGGGCCACTTCCAGATGAACATCAAACAGGGCGTTCGTTCGTCCACCGCCCATGCCTATCTCGACCCCAACAGGAGCCGTGAGAACCTCACGGTCGATACCGGCGTGCTGGCCACGAAGGTGGCGGTGGAGGGCAACCGTGCGGCTGGCATCACCATTCGAAACGCCCGAGGCGAGATCGAGACCGTGCGTGCCACCCGAGAGGTCATCCTGTCGGGCGGCGCGGTTGGATCGCCGCAGACCCTGATGCTTTCGGGCATCGGCCCGGCCGATGAACTCCGTGCGCTCGGCATCGATGTGACGGTCGACCTGCCGGGCGTGGGCAAGAACCTGCAGGATCATCCGCTGGTCTATATGAAGTGGCAGACCAAAAAGCCGGTCTCGCTCGGCAAATACATGCGCAAGGACCTCATGCTCTACACCGGCGCGCGCTGGCTCAGCACGCACACCGGTCCGGGCGCCAGCAATAATGTCGAGGCCGTCGGCTGGCTGCGGTCGGACCCGTCGGTCAGGCATCCGGACATCCTGATTCAGTTCCTGCCGGTGCTGCTGACCCACGACGGTGACGTGATCGCAGACAAACACGGATTCACCTACTGCATCGGACCCTCACGCATGCAAGGACGCGGCTCGGTCACCCTGCGGTCCGACCGGGCGGACGATCACCCTCGGATCACGTCGGGTTTTCTGACCACCGACTACGATCTCAACCTCATGGCCCGGGCGATCGAGATGGGCCGTGACATCGCCAGCCAGCCCGCCCAGCAGGCCCACGGTATCAGGGAGGTGGATCCCGGCCTGCAGGTGACCAGTGCCGCCGAGATCGAAAGCTATATGCGCGACAATGTCGCTGGCGACTTTCACCTCGTCGGAACCTGCAAAATGGGCCACGACGCCGACGCCGTCGTCGACCACACACTCCGGGTCCACGGCATCGAATCCCTGCGCATCGCCGATGCCTCGGTCATGCCCAGCATCGTCAACGCCAACACTAACGCCACCAGCATCATGATCGGCGAAAAGGCCGCCGATATGATCCTCGGCAAGGAGCCTTTGGCGCCGGCCGATGTGCCGCTACCTGGTTGAGTTCACATCCCTTGCTGGCGCATGGTGTGGCCCGATTATGAATCTTTCCAACGCCATCACCCGCCGCATCCTTCTGCTCACGATGATCGCGGTGCCCACCACGTTGTTCTTCTGCATGCTGCAGGTGGCCACGACGGCGGGTGTGCCGTTTCTGGGGCTGATCTTCTGGCAGTGCCTGGCCGGGGCCGTGGCGTTTGGGCTCACCCTGATCGCACGGCGCACGCCGATCCCGCTACGGGCGGCTCACATGCGGTACTATGGCGCCGCGGCCGTGTTCGGCCTCGTCATTCCCTATCTCGGCATGACCTACGCCGCGGCGAACATTCCCGTCGGCATCCTGGGCATGGTTTTCACCATCGAGCCCGCGCTCACCTACCTTATCGCGCTGATCCTGATCATCGAGCGATACCAGGGCCTGCGCTTTGCCGGGCTGCTGATCGGGATTGCCGGACTGCTGCTGATCCTGCTGCCCCAGTCCAGCCTGCCGTCACCCGACATGTTGCCCTGGGTTCTGGTCGCACTCTCGGTCCCGGTGAGCTGGGCGCTGTGGTCGAACTGGATGCACTTCGACAAACCGCCCGAGGTCGATTCCGCCGTTGGTGCCGGGGCGATGATGATACTGGGCTCGATCATGCTTGCCGCGCCCGCTACCCTCACAGGTGAGATCGGCTGGCTGTTCGGTGATCAGGCTCACGTGTGGTGGGTCATCCCGGTCTTTTCCGTACTGAACGTCTGGCTCTGGCTCGCCTGTCTCGAGACCATCCGCCTCGAAGGCCCTGTGTTCTATTCCACCTGGACCTTCATCGGAACGCCGCTCTCGATTGCCTTTGGCATGATGTTCTTTGCCGAACGACACAGCCTGTGGATCTGGAGTGCCCTGATTCTGCTGTTCGCCAGCCTGTACCTCGTCAACCGCACGATGATCCAGGCCCAGACGAGGCCTTTGCCGGACGAGGTCTGAGGTCAGGCGCCGGACCAGGGCGTCTGGTAGACCTTGCGCAGGCGCTTGCGGACCGTCCAGCGGGTGCGCGATCCCTCACGCAGGATCAGGAAGGTGCCCGGCCGCAGCTCAAGCGGGTCTCCGCTGCCGTCCAGGAATTTGATAGTTGCATCGCCGGAGATGATCACGGCCAGCTCGTCAGCCTCGGTGTCTTCGACCACACCCTCGGCGGCTTCCCACACACCACGCTCGATGCCGAGCTCTTTGTTCACGCTCAGGGTCTGGTGGCGCACCTCGCCGCTGCCTTCGACAACGGTCATGCCGTGATCGGCCAGCACCGGAAGGTTCATGGCAGCCACATCAACGGTGAAGTTGGTGCGCGAGAGGTCGTGATCGGTCATGGTAAGCTCTTTTGTCGCGCTTACCTTAGATGGTTCTTATAGCCAATGCGCTTCCTCTGCAGGAAATGACGGCTGAACCTGATTTCAGGACAGTGCTGTCCACAGCGCCGCGCAGGCCATGCCCGCGCCCATGGGAACCAAAGGTCCCTTTAATTTGCGCATCAGAATACCGGCCACGGCGGCGGCAAGCGCTTCGCGCGGCCCGACCTGATCCAGGGCAGTCGCGACGATGGCCGCGAGCACGAACGAGGACATCGCTTCCAGAAACCGTTCGATGCGCGGCGACGACCCGACGCGCGCCATCACAACAGCGCCACCCAGCCGTGCCAGGAGCGTCGCAACGGCCATCATTCCGATGGCCGTCCACGCGTCGGGCTCAGCGATCTCCACGGAAGGCTCCCACAAGCCCTACAGCGCATGGCATTGAATGTCGATTTTTGTGGTCCTGCCCCGGGGTGGGGACTGTCAGCCCATCAGTGCGGCCATTCTCTGCAGCGATTCGGCCGGCATCATCTCCTTGGCGTCGTAGTAGACCTCGACCGCCGGTTCGCCTTCGGGCAGCGTGACCCAGGGCTGTTTCGAGCGGGTGAAGATGTGAATGTCGGGTTCGACGTGGCTGGTGTCGTCCAGAGTCCCGGCGCGTACGAAGGCCAGCTTGTCGCCGGCGCCACCATAGAAGCTCCAGACCGCGGTGTTGCACGTCGGACAGCGCATGATGTTCTGGCCCTTGCCGCTGGGGGTTGGCACGGGGACGGAGACAGGTTCACCTTCGAGAAGCTCAACCTGATCGGTCTCGATCATGGCGTTCACGGCAAAGGCGCCGCCGGAAAGCCGCTGGCAGTCGGTGCAGTGACAGCCATGGACAAAGATCGGCGCGCTATTGATCCGGTAGCGGACTTCGCCGCAGCGGCAGCCGCCTTCGGCGGGAAAGAAGTCGGGCATACTTGTGTTCCTGTTATGTTTCACGTGAAACACGGCATCGCCCAAAGGTGGACGCGCCGCGATGCGGTGCTCTATAAGGCCCGCGAATTCCCGAGCCATCAACCCCTGAACAACGGATCCCCATCCATGACCGAACGCACGTTCTCAATCATCAAGCCCGATGCCACTCGTCGCAACCTGACCGGTAAGATCAACGCCATGCTGGAAGACGCCGGCCTGTGCATCGTGGGCCAGAAGCGCATCCACATGACACAGAACCAGGCCGAGACCTTCTACGCCGTTCACAAAGAGCGTCCGTTCTTCGGTTCGCTTGTCGAATTCATGACCTCCGGTCCGGTGGTCGTTCAGGTTTTGGAAGGCGACAACGCCGTCCTCAAAAACCGCGAGGTCATGGGTGCAACGAACCCGGCCGATGCTGACGAAGGCACGATCCGCAAGGCGTTTGCCGAGTCGATCGAGGCCAACTCGGTGCATGGCTCTGATTCGCCCGAGAACGCTGCCATCGAGATCGCCTACTTCTTCGCCGGCAGCGAAATCGTCGGCTGAACGGCCTGACGCCATGCGCGTCCTGATCCACAACGACCGGCCCGAGCCCTTGCGGGAACGCCTGTTGGAGCTCGTGCCGGATGTGGAGGTCGGCCTCTGCGACAGCTACGATGGTCTTGTCACGGCGACCCAGGCATTTGAGCCCGAAGTCCAGTTCCACATTCGCTTCGAAGACAAGCCATATCCGGTTGAGGCCGTGTTCGATGTGCCTGGCCTGCGCTGGTTGGGTGTAGGCGGAGTCGGCGTCGATCATCTCGGCCCATGGGATCCCGAAGCCATCACGGTCACCAACGGTGCCGGTGTCGCCAGCGAGGCGCTGGCCTGGCACGTGCTGGGTTCGATCATCGCACTCACGCTGAAGTACCCGCTGTTCGCCCGCCGTCAGGCCGAACACATCTGGGCCTGGCAGGACGTCGGCCATGTCTGGGGCAAGACGGTCTGTGTCGTCGGTCTCGGGCATATCGGCCGCGACATCGCCAAGCTCTGCAACGCCGTCGGGCTCCGCGTCGTTGGCACTCGCGCCAACCCGCAGCCGACCGACAATGTCGATCAGGTGTTCGGTCCCGACGGCCTCCATAAGGCTCTGGCCGAGGCCGACTATGTCGCAGTCTGCACGCCCAAGGTGCCATCGACCATCGGCCTCATCGATGGCGCTGCCTTTGCCGCCATGAAACCTGGGGCCTGCCTGATCGATGTCTCGCGTGGCGGTGTCACGTTGGCGGATCAGTTGATGGCCGCACTCGATAGCGGCCATCTCGCGGGCGCCTCGCTCGATGTCTTCGATCCCGAACCGATGCCTGACGATCACCCGATCTGGGGTAGGGAAGACGTCATGATCACGCCCCACAGTTGCGCCACCTTCGAGGGTTGGGAGCTCAAGGCGCTGGAGATGTTCGCCGACAACCTCAAACGCCTGAAAGCCGGCCAGCCGCTGTTCAACGTGGTCGATCCCGTTCGCGGCTACTGAGCGGCCGATGGGGAGTTGCCGGGCTGGCTAGATCACTGCCGGGTTGATCAGGGCGGTCTCGGCCAACGTGGCGTCCTGGATGCGGACCTGCTCGTTGACCACCCGCACACGGCCTGCGGCAATCAGCTTCAGGGCCATGGGGTAGATCTGGTGTTCGGATTCCAGGATGCGGGCGGCCAGGGTGTCGGCATCGTCGTCCGGCAGGACCGGCACGGCGGCCTGCAGGATGATTGGCCCGCTGTCGAGCTCCGGACGGGCGAAATGCACCGTGCAGCCCGAGATCGTCACGCCCATCTCGAGCGCACGTTCATGGCAGTTGATGCCGGGGAAGGACGGCAACAGCGACGGGTGAATGTTGACCATGCGGTCACGCCAGGACCGCACGAAGTCTTCGGTCATGATCCGCATAAAGCCCGCCAGGAAGATCATGGTGCAACCGGAGCGGCGCACGGCGGCATCGAGCGCGGCATCGAAGCTCTCGCGGTCGTCGAATGTAGTGTGGTCGATCACGACCGTCGGAATGCCCGCTGCTGCGGCCCGCTGCAGCCCCTGGGCGTTGGGCCGGTTCGACAGCACAAGCCCAATCTCGGCCCGGCTGTCGTCTTCGGCACAGGTGTCGATCAGGGCCTGAAGGTTGGTTCCGCGTCCGGAGATGAAGACTGCGACCTTCAGCATCAGAGCCAGTCTCCATCCAGTCCGTCGATCACGACCTGGCTGCCGCTGCCAGCATCGACCAGCTCGCCGATCCGCGCCACGGTCTCGCCATGGTCGCTCAGCACGGTGGTGAGATGATCAGCCCGATCCGCCGCCACGACCAGCACCATGCCGATGCCGCAGTTGAAGGTCCGCGCCATCTCGGCCTCTGCGATGGTCGAGCCCTGATGGCCACGCGCCAGCCAGCCGAAGATCGCTGGAACCTGCCAGCTTCCGGCCTGCAGTCGGGCTGCCAGACCGTTGGGTAGAACCCGGGGAATGTTCTCGCTCAGGCCGCCGCCGGTGATGTGGCTCAGGCCTTTCACGCCGCCTGTGTGGATCGCGGCCAGGCAGCTCTTCACATAGATCCGTGTCGGCTCCAGCAGTACGTCGGCCACTGTGTTACCGGGTGCGAAGGGCGCATGATCCGAGAGTTTGGTGTCGCGCAGCGCAAGCGCGCGGCGAACCAGCGAGAAGCCGTTGGAATGGACACCGCTGGAAGCCAGACCCAGGAGCACGTCGCCGATCTGCATGTCCGAGGTGGGCAGCATGGCGTCGCGTTCGACCGCACCGACGCAGAAACCGGCAAGATCGTAGTCTCCGCCGCTGTAGAGCCCGGGCATCTCAGCCGACTCACCACCGATCAGGGCACAACCGGCCAGCCGGCAGCCTTCAGCCAAACCACCGATGATGGCGGCACCCTTCGCCACATCCATCGCCCCAATGGCGAGATAGTCGAGGAAGAAGAGTGGTTCGGCGCCTTGCACCACGACGTCGTTGACGCACATCGCGACACAGTCGATCCCGACGGTGTCGTGTTTGTCTGCATCGATGGCCAGCTTGAGCTTGGTGCCAACGCCGTCCGTGCCGGAGACCAGAATGGGATCGGCGAATCCGGCTGCCTTGAGGTCAAACAGCGCGCCAAAGCCGCCAAGAGTACCATCGGCGCCACTGCGTGCCGTGGCTTTGGCCAACGGCTTGATGGCATCCACGAGATTCTCGCCGGCGTCGATATCGACCCCTGCTTCTTTGTAGGTGAGGCCTGTCATGCAGCCTCGCTCCCCCTGCAGCCGTCTGGTAAGGTGGCCGCACCATAAGGATTGACCTTGGCTTTGCAATGAGTGACGTCTCCAAGACAGGAAGGGCCGCGCTGATGGTCCTGTTCGTGGCCTTTTTGGCCGCATTTTCATCCACCGAAAGCTTCGCGGCGGGGCAGATTTTCTCCGTGCGCAATGTCGCGGTGGACGAATCGGCCGGTGATGCGCAGGAGGCACGGCGGGTCGCGATCCGCGTCGCGCAGGCCGAAGCCTGGCGTCGTCTGGTCAGGCGGATGGTCACGTCCGATCCCTCGCTCGTCTCAGAGCCGGATACGGAAACGCTCGAGACCTTCGTGCAGAGTCTTGAGTTCGACGAAGAGAAGATCACGACAGGTCGTTACCGGGCCGATATTACCGTTCGCTTCCGGGCCGACGCCGTGTTGGGCTGGCTTGAGCTGGCCGGCGTCCCGCATACCAACGCACCAAGCCCGGTTCTGCTGGTCCTGCCCGTGTTGACCACGCCCGAGGCTGTGCTGCTGTGGGAAGAGGGTAACCCGTGGTTTGCCGCCTGGCAGCGCAGCCGTGGGCTGGCTCAGACCGTCGAACTCGTCGCACCTGTCGGCGATCTTGATGATCTGCTGGCGATCACGACCGAAGGCGCGACCGGTGGTGACTGGACCGCGATGCAGTCCATTTTGTCGCGCTATCAGGCGGATGGTGTACTTGTCGCTGAAATCGACGGTCGCGGTACGACGGAACTCAGCTGGTACGAAGGCCCAGAGGCCCAGATCGTTCCCAGTGGTTCAGCAAGAACACTGCCTGCACTGGAGCAAGAGGCCGACCCGATGGCCGATCAGGTCCAGGATGAGGTGGAGATCGACACCACGGTTCTCGATGACGTGGCCGAGGTTGTGGATGACGCTGGCGACCTTGTCGAAGAGGCCGGTGATGCGGTGGTGAAAAGTGTCGATCTGGAGGTTGCGGGGCTGGTGGATTACGACGCCCAGGTGACCCAGGTCCGTGTAGCGGTCGACAACTTCTGGACCTTGGCCACCATGGCGCCTGAGGGGCCGGAGGCCGTGATGGTCGCCGAGATCACGATCCGCAATCTGGCGGAGTGGGTCGATATCCGGGACCGCCTTGCGCGCTCCGCCGCACTCAACGAAACCACGCCACTGGTCGTGTCCGTCGATCATGTACGGATTCTTCTGCGCTACGTTGGAACCCTCAGTCAACTTCGCGCCAGTCTGCGCCAGGCCGGTCTCGGCCTCACGGCCCAGGGTGACAACTGGATCATTCTGCCGCTGTGAGCGAAAGGGCGTCCCGCCAGCTTGTCTTCGGATTCGATCATCGCCCGGCTCTGGGTGAGGATTCCTTTCTGATCGCTTCGAGCCACGGTGACGCTGTGGCCTGGATCGACCGCTGGCCCGACTGGTTCAACCGCGTCCTGGTGGTTCATGGTCCAGAGGGATCCGGCAAAAGCCATCTGGCTCATGTCTGGCAACGCCGCACCTTGGCACAGTCCTTTGCCGCGTCGGCTCTGAATTCTGCTGTGCTGGAAGCCTGGCAGGGAGAGGGGACTTGCCTTGTCGTCGAAGACGCCGATCGCGGCGTCGACGAGACCATCTTGTTTCACCTGATCAACCTTGTGCGCGAAGATCGCGGTTATCTACTGCTGACAGGCCGCGAGGCGCCGGCACGATGGTCCATCAGCCTGCCGGACCTCCGATCGCGGCTGTCTGCTCTGCAGACGGTGGCCATTGGCAAACCGGACGACGCTCTGATTGGCGCCGTGCTGGCCAAGCAGTTTCTGGATCGCCAGCTTGTCGTGCCCGATGACGTGACTTCTTATCTCGTGGACCGTATGGAGCGGTCCTTCGCTGCGATCGGTACCACGGTTGCAGCGCTCGATGCGTTGTCGCTGGCCGAGCGTCGCGCTATCACCGTGCCCTTGGCGCGCCGTGTTCTGGACGCAGCGCAGATCGATCTGGACGGCGAGGAGACCTGACGATGGATACCGGACTGGCCGGCCGCAAGGCAATCATCTGTGCCTCAAGCAAGGGGCTGGGACGCGCCTGTGCCGAGGCTCTGGCGGCCGAAGGTTCCGATGTCGTGATCAACGGCCGCACCGAGGAGACGGTTGCAGCGACAGCTGCTGCCATCCGTACTTCCTATCCCGCTATCAGTGTCGGTGAGGTGGCCTGTGACGTGACACAGCCTGAGGGCCAGCAGGCGCTGTTGGCCGCCTGTCCGCAGCCCGACATTCTGGTCAACAACGCCGGTGGCCCGTCGCCGGGTGACTTTCGCGACTGGGACCGTGACGATTGGATCAAGGCGCTCGATTCCAACATGCTGGCCGCCATCATGCTGATCAAGGCAACGGTTGACGGCATGATCGAACGCAGGTTCGGACGCATCATCAACATCACGTCTGCTGCCGTGAAGGCGCCGATCCCCATTCTGGGGCTGTCGAACGGCGCCCGCGCCGGATTAACCGGTTTCTGCGCGGGACTGTCACGGGAGACGGTGGCTCACAACGTCACCATCAACGGTCTATTGCCGGGGCCCTTCAACACGGACCGCCTGAAGCAGACCATGGCCAACCGTGCTCAGCCCGGCGAGAGTTTCAACGACACGATGGCACGCGAGGCCCAGGGCAACCCCGCCAAGCGTTTCGGCGATCCCGCCGAGTTCGGCGCGGCCTGTGCTTTCCTGGCCAGTACTCAGGCCGGCTACATCACGGGCCAGAACCTCGTGCTCGACGGCGGCAGCTTCCGCGGCACGCTCTAGGGAACCGCGACCTCGCCCGTATCGGCAATCAGCAGCTTCCAGTCCTCGGTGGTGGTGCCGTCGAGGTTAAGTGCCCGGTCATGAAGTAGAGCCGGTCACGATCATCGCCCTGGGCTGTGCAGAAGCGATCCTGCAAATAGAAGGGCGGCGTGGCATGGAAGTGGAGTTGCACGCGAACAGACGCTGGCGTGCGGTCGAGATCATCGGTCGGGACACGGTAGATCAGGTTGTCGATGCCGTTGCCGTCGGCATAGTCAGGATCATCGCCCACTGCCACGGATCCCGCGTCGATGGCCGTCTCGTCGTCCGCACCCAGAGACAGTGCAATATCAATGCGGTCGCTTTCGGGCAGGTGGCCGTGGGGCAACAAACGGTTGTCCTTGACCTCTGAACAGATCGACAGGAACGACGTCGTGAGTTGTCCGGCCGGCGCGACCGGGCTGACAATGGCATCATGGAAGGCAGGAGTCTGCGCGGTGAGCGGATCCTGCAACGCAATGTCCTTGACGCTCTCGTCCAGGAACATTGCGACGCTATCGGGCGTGCCGGTGATGTTGGACAGCGAGGAGAAGGTGCCATTGTCGTGGGCCGAGGCATGGCAGTTGACGCAGTAGGCGCCCGGTCCGGAGACAGGCAGGGTGTTGCTGTTGTTGTCGGCCGGCCAATCGAGATAGGCCTCGGCCCAGCCCTGATAACCCCAGAACCAGCCATCAGCCGAAGCGCTGGCCTGGCGCACCATGAAGGCTGCTCCACTGGTCGGGAAGAAGTGTTCGACCGGTGTGTCGCGGCATAGGCTAGCAGGTGCCGGGAACATCTCCTTGACGATGATCGCACCGTCCGGGCTCGGGCTCATGTCGGGGCCGAAACCGTCGTCTCCGGGGGCGCGGTTTTCTTCCATCCAGGCGTGCATCTCGGGCGAGTACCCGATCACGACCAGCGAATGGGTGCCGTTGTATTTCGAATGCCAAACGCCATCGATGAACATGGCTGTGAAGGGACCGGTGTCGCGGACGGTGACGTCGCGCACCCAGTCTGACTACGTGTCGCGATGACACCAGTTGTTAAAGTAGCGGCTGTAGACGTCCTCGTATTCGCCAAGAGGCATACCGCCGGGGTTGCGGACCGCATCGTGGAGTTCGCTGCACACGGCCGGATCGGTCACGGTGATCGCTTAGGCGACCCTGGCGACGCACTCGGCCGCCAGTGCTGCGCCTGTGCTCAGGCCGAATGCGGCCAGAGCACTCATGAGAAGATGCGATGCGGAACGACGCATGGTTTACCCCCTTACTCTGTCGCTGCAGACGATCTCTGCGACATTCCACCCCTGAGGTGGAAGGAGAAAACAAACGGTGAGGGGCGTCTAGATTTCAATCAGCTTAAGAACATCGCCGTCGGGTGCCAGGGCCAATTTGCCCTCCTTCAGGCGTTGGGCGTCGCGCCCGAAGACATCATGACGCCAGCCTTTCATGAGCGGGCTTTCTGCATTGTCTTCGGCCGCGAAACGCTCGATGTCGGCCATATTGGCGACCAGGCGGGGCGCCACGCCCTCCATATCGCACTTGGCCCGCAGCAGGGTCTTCATCAGGTCGACCAGCGCAGCAGGCGCGTCGGGCGGCGGGCGCCCGTTGAACTCCCGCCTGGGTAGTCCATCGTTCGGGATGGCAAGAGCACGGTCGACGGCTTCGACCAGCGCCTTGCCGTCGTCACTGCGTGACAATCCCTGGGGCACCAGGCGAATGCTGCCCAGCTCATCGGTCGATTTCGGCTGTTGGGTCGCGATCTGGACCAGGGCGTCGTCCTTGATGATCCGGTTGCGCGGCACGTCCTTGCGCTGTGCGGTTTGCTCCCGCCACGCGGCAACCTCGCGCAGAATGGCCATCTGGCGCGGCTTGCGGCCCTTGATCTTGATCCGTTGCCAGACCTGACCGATGTCCACGCGATAGGTGTCGGCGCTGGTCAGCACCGTCATCTCTTCCTCGATCCAGCCCGTGCGGCCGTTCTGTTCGAGCTGGTTGGCGAGCGCCTGATAAACGGTCCGCAGATGAGTCACATCGGCCAGGGCATAGGTCACCTGCTTGTCGCTCAGGGGCCGGCGGATCCAGTCCGTAAAGCGCGAATCCTTGTCGATCTGCTTGTTGGCGACCTTACGCACGATGGCTTCGTAGCCGATCTGATCGCCATAACCGCAGACCATGGCCGCAACCTGTGTGTCGAACACAGGATGGGGCACCTGACCCGTCATATGGAAGAAGATCTCGAGGTCCTGCCGGGCGGCGTGAAACACCTTCAGTATGCTCTCATCAGCCAGGAGATCGAGCACGGGTGCCAAATCGATGCCCTCGGCGAGCGGATCGATGGCGGCGGCCTCGTGGGCGCCGGCGATCTGGATCAGGCAAAGTTGGGAATAGTACGTCCGTTCGCGCATGAACTCGGTGTCGACGGTAACGAACGGCTCACCCTTCAGGCGTGCGCAGAACTGAGCCACCTGGGCGGAATCTGTAAGAACGGTCATAGCCCTGTTCCATACAGGGTTTTCCGGGTGAGTCCACGTGCTTTTGCCGATGGGCTCAAGGGGGGGCAAAGCCAACGGAACCTTGACAAAACAGGGGCCAGAGCGTTGATTGCGCGCCCCGGCGCAGGGCTGGGACAATCATCAAGTTTCTGGGCTCAAGACCATGCACCGCTACCGCACACACACCTGCGGCGACCTTCGCCGTGACCACGTCGGCGAGACCGTTCGCCTCAGCGGCTGGGTTCACCGCAAGCGCGATCACGGCAACCTGCTGTTCATCGATCTGCGCGATCACTACGGTATGACCCAGTGCGTGATCGAGACCGACGGCGCGCAGTTCCCCGGTGTCGAGGCCGCGCGTCCTGAAAGCGTGGTGACCATCGAAGGCCCTGTCGTGGCTCGTTCATCGGAGACGGTGAACGCCAACGTGCCAACCGGTGATGTCGAGGTGCGGATTGCCGAATTCTCCGTGCTGTCGGCCGCCGAGACGCTGCCGATGCCGGTGTTCGGCGATGTCGACTATCCCGAGGATGTCCGTCTGCGCTACCGCTTTCTGGATCTGCGGCGGGAAGAGATGCAGCGCAACATCGTGCTGCGTTCCAAGATCATCCACTCGATCCGCACGCGCATGGTCGAGGGCGGCTTCACAGAGTTCCAGACACCGATCCTGACCGCCTCGAGCCCCGAGGGGGCACGTGACTTCCTGGTCCCGAGTCGCCTGCATCCGGGCGAGTTCTATGCGCTGCCGCAGGCACCGCAGCAGTTCAAGCAGCTCGTGATGGCCTCGGGCTTCGACCGCTACTTCCAGATTGCGCCGTGTTTCCGCGACGAGGACGCGCGCGCCGACCGTTCGCCGGGTGAGTTCTACCAGCTCGATGTCGAGATGAGCTTCGTGACCCAGGATGACGTATTCGAGGCGATCGAGCCTGTGATTCATGGCGTGTTCGACGAGTTCACCGACCGGCCCGTGACGCAGGCGCCGTTCCCGCGCATTCCCTTTGCCCAGGCCATGCTGGAGTTCGGGTCGGACAAGCCGGACCTGCGCAATCCGATCCGTAACGCCGATGCGACGGCAGCGTTTGCCAACAGCGAGTTCAAGATCTTCCGCGAGCAAATCGCCAAGGGTGCGGTGGCGTGCGCCATTCCGGCCCCCGGTGCCGGTGCCAAGCCACGCAGCTTCTTCGACAAGATGATCGGCTTTGCCCAGGAGAACGGGGCCAAGGGCCTCGCTTACGTGATCTTCGAGGGCGGCGCGGGCAAAGGGCCGATTGCCAAACTCCTGAGCGAGGACGAACAGGCGCAGATCCGCGAGCTGGCCGGTGTCGGCGACGGCGATGCCGTCTTCTTCACCTGCGCGGCCCAGGGCGACGCCGAGCGGCTGGCCGGTCTGGTCCGCACGCGGGCCGGCGAGGAGCTCGATGTCATCGAGAAGGACGCCTTCCGCTTCTGTTGGATCGTCGACTATCCGATGTACGAATACGACGACAAGGCCAAGAAGATCGACTTCAGCCACAATCCGTTCTCGATGCCCCAGGGTGGCTTGGAGGCTCTGGAGAGCAAGTATCCGCTCGAGATCCTAGCCTACCAGTACGACATCGTGTGCAACGGCGTGGAGCTCTGCAGCGGCGCCATCCGGAACCACGAGCCCGCGACCATGGTGAAGGCCTTTGAGATCGCCGGTTATACGGCCCAGGATGTCGAAGACCGCTTTGGTGCGCTGTTCAACGCCTTCCAGTACGGCTGTCCGCCCCATGGCGGCCTGGCGCCGGGCATCGACCGCATCGTGATGCTGCTGGCCGACGAGCCGAACATCCGCGAGGTCACGCTGTTCCCGATGAACCAGCAGGCCCAGGACCTTCTGATGGGCGCGCCCAACACGGTTTCCCCGCAGCAATTGCGCGAGCTCAACATCCGTCTGTCGGGTGAGGCGGACAAGCGCCTGCAGGAGAAGGCTGAAAAGGCCTGACCCCCGGCGTTACTTCGACGCCGGCTTCTTGGCGCGCTTCTTGAAGGTGTGTTCGGGGCCGGGAAAGCGGCGGGCGCGGACGTCGGACGCGTAGGCGATCACGGCCTCTTCCATCAGCCTGCCGAGCTCGGCATAGCGCTTCACGAACTTCGGTTTGAACGTGTCGAACATGCCGGTCATGTCCTCGGTTACGAGGATCTGGCCGTCGCAGGCGGCCGAAGCGCCGATGCCGATGGTCGAGACCGGCGTGGCCTTGGTGATCTCGGCCGCAACCGTTTCGACAACCCCTTCGATCACGATGGCAAAGGCGCCGGCTTCGGCGATGGCCAGCGCGTCCTTCAGGATGCGCCGCCTGGCGACATCGGAATGGCCCTTGCTCTTGAACTGGCCCGCTGATTTCACCCGCTGGGGCATCAGCCCGATATGGCCCATGACCGGAATGCCGAGATCGACCGCGGCGGTGACTGTGCCCGCAAGCTCGGCCCCACCTTCCATCTTGATCGCATCGCAGCCGGTCTCGTCCATCACCCGGCGGGCGTTTTCGAGCGCAATGCGGCGGTTGTGTTCGTAGGTGCCGAAGGGCATGTCGACCACGACCAGGGTGTTCGAGGCGGCCTGGGAGACGGCGTAGCCGTGACGGATCATGGTGTCGAGATCGATCGTGCGTGTGGTCTCCATGCCGTAGAGCACCATCGCCAGCGAATCACCGACCAGCATGAAATCGATATGGCGGTCCAGACAGCGCGCCGTGGGCGCGGTGTAGGCCGTGAGCCCAACGATTGGTTCACCGCCCTTGGGCCCCAGGAGCTCGCGTGGATCAAGCCCGGAGCTCGGCCGTTTGCTGTTGTGCCCTTTAATGGCGGTCTTAGGTGTCCACAGCGACATTGTCGATCAGCCGTGTTGTTCCAAGATGGACCGCGGCCAGAAGGCGGCCTGAGCCCGACGGCATGCGGTCCAGCGTGTCGAGCGGGGCCAGCGTAGCGGCATCGCGCAGCGCGAGATAGTCCACGGTATCAAACACCTCTTCCAGCCGGGCCAGCCCTGCGGCGACGGCGTCAGCGGCGCGCGTGCCGGAGACCAGCGCCCGGGCTGTCTCCTGCAGCACGCCATGAAGCGTTGCGGCGCGCTGGCGCTCCGCGTCGCTGAGATAGGCGTTGCGCGAGGACATCGCGAGGCCGTCGGCTTCACGCAGCGTGGGTGCTCCGACGATGGTGGTGCGGATGTTGAGATCGGCGACCAGGCGGCGCACGACCAGCAGCTGCTGGTAGTCCTTTTCTCCAAAAATGGCATCGTCGGCCCCGGCCTGGAGCAGCAGCTTGGCGACCACCGTGGCGACGCCTTCAAAGAAGCCGGGCCGGTGTTCGGTCTCCAGCCCCTCGGCCGGGCCGCCGAGCGAAATCGTGGTCGTGAAGCCGTCGGGGTACATCGCGTCGGGACCCGGGGCGTAGAGCAGGTCAACTCCGGCCTCGCGCAGCAGGTCGGCATCTGCGGCCTCGTTGCGGGGATAGCGTGCGAGATCCTCCGCGGGCCCGAACTGGCGCGGGTTGATGAAGAGTGTGGTCACCACCCGGTCGGCGCGCTGGCGGGCCAGCGCCACCAGCGAGAGATGACCGCCGTGCAGCGCGCCCATGGTCGGCACCACGGCCACGGTTTCGCGGTCGGCGTGCCAGGCATCGACAGCCTGGCGCAGGTCGGGCACGGAGCGGACGGTGCGCATTGCTGCAATGCAGCACAGCCGCTTCGCATGTGCAACATGGTCCGCTCTGGCCTCCGGCATCCGCCTCGCTTAACATTGGCGCCGTCCAACAGCGGGGGCTGCGCGATGCGGTTTGACAGCACGCTTTTCTACCATGTCGGGAATCCATATCCTTGGGGCACGTTGTTCGACGAGATGCACGAGACGGTCGAGCTGGTCGACAAGCTGGGCTTCACCGGTCTGTGGCTGGCCGAGCATCACTTCGCCTGGGACGGCTGGTACCGTTCGGGCTCGAACCCGTTGCTGCTCGGTGCCGACTGCGCCCGCTACAGCGACCGCCTGCGCTTCGGTCAGTGTGGCCTGATCGTGCCCGACTGGCACCCGATCCGCCTGGCTGAAGACATCTCGACCTTCGACCATATGACCAGGGGCCGCGTGGATATCGGCATCGCACCGGGGATCAACAGCCGGGCCTGCAAGAACTTCCACGAGGCCGGTGACCGGCGCGACCGCGAGCTCAACCGCGCGCTCTATGAAGAGAACGTCGAGATCCTGATGAAGGCCCTGACCCAGGAGGCCTGGAGCCACCAGGGCCGCTTCCACACCTTTCCTGCGCCCGGCTGGGCCGAGGCCAACCCTATGGCGCATGACGAGCGCTTCCATGATGAGAACAATGAGGTGGTGAAGCTGTCGATCCAGCCCGGCCCCTACCAGACGCCGTGTCCGCCGATCACCGCCATGTCGGAATCCTTGCCCTCGGTGGAATGGCACGCCAGCCAGGGCATCGGCACAATGTGCCAGCACCTCAGCGTGGGCCGCATCCGCCAGAACTGGGAGGCCTATGCCCGTGTCGCCAGCGAAACCCGGGGTCGCGACGTGGCCGTGGGCGAGGACGTGGCGATCATGCGCACGATCTATCTGGCTGAGACCGACGAGGAGGCCATTGCCACCGCCAGGCCGGGCATCGAGCGGCTGACCAAATGGGCCAGCGGCAACATCTACCGGATGCGCCAGGGCCTGGTGACGCCCGACGAGTTCGAAGAAGGCGACATGGAACTCAGCGCCTTCGAGTTCAACATGAAACACGACCTCATCATTGTTGGTTCGCCTGAAACGGCCGTGAAAAAGATCGAACGCCTGCGCGACGACCTCGGCTGTCGCCACCTGGCGCTGTTCCTGAACGTGCCGGGCCTGAGCTTCGACCAAGTAAAGAACTGCCTGCGCCTGTTCAGCGAACGGGTGATGCCGCGGTTTGTGAACTAGGCGTCATCAAGTCAAAGGTTCCCGTACCCCCCAAAGAAAAAGGGGGTGCGCCGAAGCGCACCCCAAGTCAGGGAGGACACACCATGAGCAAACGGCCGGTCTACGGGTGCAGACAGCGGCCGTCTGCGTCTGCAACGGCTGAGCGGGTTAGGAACACCCGCTCGTCGAGCCACATGTAACACACTTGAGGCACGTCCCGTTGCGGACCAGGGTAAGGTTTCCGCAATCTCCGCACGGATCTCCCTCGTAACCTTGCATGCGCGCCTGCAGGACCTTTTCGGCGCGCGGATCAACCTGTGTTTCGTCCATCGTTGTCGTGGTGGCCGCGGGCATGGCGACGCCGGCCGCGGTGGCGACCGAGACGTTGCCGAAGGCGGCTTCGGTCTCAACAATCTGTTCGCCCGTGACGGCGGCGGTGGCCGGGGTATCGGTTTCCTGGCCCAGGCCGCCTTCCAGCACCCTGAGGCGGCCACGGGTGTAGCCGTTGCTGGTGAGGTGCTGGATCAGCTTGGCGACCTCGCTCGTGTCGTCGCCTTCGGGCAGTTCCTCGTTAGCATCACCGCGGCCCACGGTGTCGGGCGTGAGGTCGGCCGGCTCGACATGGGCCAGGTCGTCGCGGGCGAGGTAGCTGATCGCCAGCTCACGGAAGATGTAGTCGAGGATCGAGGTCGACATCTTGATCGTCTCGTTGCCTTCGACCATGCCCGAGGGCTCGAAGCGGGTGAAAGTGAAGGCCTCCACGAACTCCTCGAGCGGCACGCCATACTGCAGGCCGATCGAGACTGCGATGGCAAAGTTGTTCATCAGGCTGCGGAAGGCGGCACCTTCCTTGTGCATGTCGATGAAAATCTCGCCCAGGCTGCCGTCGCCGTATTCGCCGGTCTTCAGGTAGACCTTGTGGCCGCCCACGATGGCCTTCTGGGTGTAGCCGCGGCGGCGGTTGTCGAGCCGCTTGCGGTCGCCCCGGTCGCCATGGTTGACGATCTTGGTGACGATCTTCTCGGCCACGGCGTTGGCGACCTGAACCGGGGTCTCGGCGTCGTCGAGATCGTCGACCAACTCGCCCAGATTGATTGCCGAGAGCGGCTGGCTGAGCTTGGAGCCGTCGCGATAGAGCGCGTTGGCCTTCAGGCCCAGGCGCCAGGACAACTCATAGGCGTCCATGCACTCGGTGACCGAAGCGGTGTTCGGCATGTTGATGGTCTTGGAGATCGCGCCGGAGACGAACGGTTGGCCCGCGGCCATCATGCGGATGTGGCTTTCGGTCGACAGGAAACGCTTGCCGATGCGGCCGCACGGGTTGGCGCAGTCGAACACCGAGAGATGCTCGTCACGCAGGTGCGGGGCACCTTCCAGCGTCATCGCGCCACAGCAGAAGGTGTTGGCGAGATCGATGTTCTCACGGCTGAAGCCCATCGCCTGCAGCATGTCGAACGACGGGTTGTCGAGCTGTTTGGCGTCGATGCCCAGCGTGTTGGTGCAGAATTCGGCACCCAGCGTCCACTTGTTGAACACGAACTTGATGTCGAAGGCACTGCCCAGCGCCTGCTCGATCGTTTCGATGATCTCCGGCGTGAAGCCGCGTTCGGCGAGCGCCTCGTGGTTGACACCCGGCGCGCCGTCGAGCGTGCCATGGCCGACCGCGTAGGAGATCATTTCCTCGATCTGGATCGGGCCGTAACCCAGGGTCTTGAGTGCCAGCGGCACCGTGCGGTTGATGATCTTGAAGTAACCGCCGCCGGCGAGCTTCTTGAACTTCACCAGGGCGAAGTCGGGCTCGATGCCGGTGGTGTCGCAATCCATCACCAGGCCGATCGTGCCGGTGGGCGCGATCACGGTGGACTGCGCATTGCGGTAGCCGTACTTCTCACCCAGGGCCACGGCGTTGTCCCAAGCGCGGATGGCGGCTTCGCCCATGGCAGCCTCAGGCAGATCGTCGTGATTGATAGCCACGGGGATCATCGAGAGGCCTTCGTAGTTGTCCTGGCCGCCTACGGCGGCCTGACGATGGTTGCGCATGACACGCAACATCGCTTCGGCGTTTTCCTCGTAGCGCGGGAAGGGACCCAGTTCGCCGGACATCTCGGCCGACGTGGCGTAGGCCACACCGGTCATAATGGCGCTGATGGCACCGCAGATCGCACGGCCTTCGGCGCAGTCGTAACCGTAGCCCGAGGCCATCAGGAAGCCGCCGAGATTGGCGAAGCCCAGGCCCAGGGTGCGGAAGTCGTAGGAACGCTGCGCGATTTCCTTGGACGGGAACTGCGCCATGGTGACGGAGATCTCGAGCACCACGGTCCACAGACGCACGGCATGTTCGAAGGCCTCGACATTGAAGTGGCCGTCTTCGGAGCGGAACTTCTGGAGGTTCAGCGAGGCAAGATTGCACGCGGTGTCATCGAGAAACATGTACTCCGAGCAAGGGTTCGACGCGTTGATGCGGCCGGACTCGGGGCAGGTGTGCCACTCGTTGATCGTGGTGTCGTACTGGATGCCGGGATCAGCCGAGGCCCAGGCGGCATAGGCCACCTGCTCCCACAGCTCGCGGGCCTTAACCGTCTTGTGGACCTTGCCGTCGGTGCGGCGGATCAGCTCCCAGTCACCGTCCTTCTCGACCGTGTTCAGGAAGTCGTTGGTCACGCGCACGGTGTTGTTGGCGTTCTGGCCCGACACGGTGCGGTAGGCTTCGGAATCCCAGTCGGTGTCGAAGCTGGGGAAGGCGATGCCGGTGAAGCCCTGCTCGGCGAGCTGCAGCACACGCTGGATGTAGGCCTCGGGCACCATGACCCGGCGGGCGTCCAGGATGGACTTCTTCAGCGAGCTGTTGTTCTTGGGATCGAAGCGCTTCTCGTCGTGGCGGTCGCCTTCGTGGCAGGCGGCCATGACCTCGTTGAGGTGCTTCTCGCAGAGCTTGGAGCCGGCGACGAGTGCGGCGACCTTCTGCTCTTCGACCATCTTCCAGGTGATAAAGTCCTCGACGTCGGGATGGTCGATATCGACCACGACCATCTTGGCCGCACGGCGGGTGGTGCCGCCGGACTTGATTGAACCTGCCGCCCGGTCACCGACCTTCAGGAAGCTCATCAGGCCCGACGACTTGCCACCACCCGAAAGGTTTTCACCCTCGCCGCGAAGCTGGGAGAAGTTGGAACCCGTGCCGGAGCCGAACTTGAAGAGGCGCGCCTCACGGACCCACAGGTCCATGATGCCGTTCTCGTTGACCAGATCGTCGTTGACGCTCTGGATGAAGCAGGCGTGGGGCTGGGGATGTTCGTAGGCGTTGGTCGAACGGGTCAGCTTGCCGCTTTCATGGTTGACATAGTAATGGCCCTGGGCGGGACCGGCCACGCCATAGGCCCAGTGCAGGCCGGTGTTGAACCACTGCGGCGAGTTGGGTGCGCCGACCTGTGTCGCCAGCATGTGGCGCATCTCGTCGAAGAACGCATGGGCGTCTTCTTCCTGGTCGAAGTAGCCGGCCTTCCAGCCCCAATAGGTCCAGGTGCCGGCGAGACGATCAAAGACCTGGCGGCTGTCTTCTTCAGCCACCATCTCCGCGTCCTTGGCGGCCTGCTTGCGCCACAGCCACTCGGGAACGTCCTTCTCCTTGACCGGATTCAGCTTGTCGGGAACGCCGGCCTTGCGGAAATACTTCTGCGCGATGATGTCGCAGGCAACCTGTGACCACGCGGCGGGGACATCGATGTCCCTCTGCTGGAACACGATCGATCCGTCCGGATTGCGAATTTCGCTGGTCGCCTTGCGAAACTCGATGCCCTCATAGGCATCCTGGCCCTCGGTCGTAAAATGGCGCGCAATCCGCATAACCCTTCATCCCCATCAATCTCTTGCGCCGGTCGCCCTGCCAGCGGCGCTGTTGTTGTCTTCTGTGCGGAATCGGACTCACCTCTGAGCCTCTGAAGGCTCCCGTTAAATCCAGATGTCGTGGAGATGCCATCCCAACCCGCAACAAATTGTGATGTTGGCGACATGTAGGGGGAAGTGTCAAGCACATTTTGGGTGCCTGCTTCCGTCACACACAACATGATGTGGATTTGTGGCAAATCCACGACGTTGAGGCATCGGCTGAGGTTGGCCTGTGGATGGCTTGAGATTTATTGTTTTTGTTCACAGTCTTAACGCGACATACAAAGAGATTGAATTTTTCAAAAGAAGGTTGCGGAGGCGTGAAGGCGGGCACCGGACGGACGTTGAGATTTGTGCTAAAGAGTGTTCCGGGACTGGACGCGGCGGGGCTGCTGACGGCAAGATGCGCCGGCCGATTCAGGCAATAATTTTACGGGAATCGTGATGGCGACCATCGGGACACGGCTCTACACTTGGCTGAAGGGCGAACCTGTCGGAGAAGACAAGTTTGGCAACCGCTACTTCCACGAGAAGGGTGTGTCGGTTGATCGGCTGCGCCGCCGCTGGGTGCTCTACAAGGGCTCGCCCGAGGCGTCGAAGGTGCCGCCGGACTGGCACGCGTGGCTGCATCGTACGATCGCTGAACCGCCCAGCCGCGAGCCGTTGCCCGAAAAGCCCTGGGAAAAGGACCATCTTCCGAATCTGACGGGTACGAAGGCCGCCTATCTGCCGCAGGGGCATATTCTGCGCGGTGGAGAGCGAGCACCGGCCACAGGCGACTACGAAGCCTGGCAGCCCGACAGCTGACGGCGGGATCATGGGCGCAAAATCCTTCGAAACCCTGGTGGGGGCCGCCGTTCTGGTTGTGGCGGCGTTCTTTTTTGTTTTTGCCTACAACAAGGCCGACGTGGCGCAGGTCTCCGGTTCGTCTTACCAGGCGATTTTTCCCTCGGTCGGGGGGCTGGAGACCGGCGACGATGTCAGGATCGCCGGGATCAAGGTCGGTTCGGTGACTGCCATGGAGCTTGATCCCGACTGGTACGAGGCGCTCGTCACGATCAATGTCGAGCCCGGGGTTTCGCTGTCGGAAGACAGCTTCCTTTCGATCAGTTCCGAGAGCCTGCTGGGCGGCAACTACATCGCGATCCAGCCCGGCGGTGGCTCCATGGCGGAGAACGGTTACATCTTTTCCCGCACCCAGGGCGCGGTGGATCTGATGGACGTGATCTCGCGCGCGCTGTTTGGCGGCGTTTCGGCAGACTAGGCCGCGGCCTTGCGTTTGCCGCAATCGCAACGCACATAAAGGGGCATGAACGATCAGACCTCCTATCTTCCCGACGTATGGCGCGGCCCCGACGGTGAACCCGTGTCTTGTGTCGACAAGCTCAACCTGCTCGTCGAGAACCTCGAAGAGCTGCGCGAGATGGCGCAGGAGGCACTTGAGGATGCTGTGGTCATGGGCTGTGACGAGGACCAGACGCGCAAGGTGCTGAACGATCTTGTGGCGTCGCTGGAGAAGCCGTTCGCGTGACCCGTGCTGTTACCCTGATTGTCCTGCTGGCTCTGGCGGCCGTTCCGGTGCGCGCTGAGCAGACCTTCGAGCCCTATGCCTTCGCTGTGCTGGGCGGCATGGATAAGGTGACGGGACATATCTCTCGCTTTGATTTGCCGATAGGTGTCACGGGGGCATTCGGCTCTCTCGAAGTGACGCCCCGATCGTGCCAGAAGACACCGCCCCACGAGACGCCGGAAAGCGCTTCGTTCCTGCAGATCAGGGACTACCAGGGTGGTGAGGGTGTCACCGTCTTCTCAGGCTGGATGTTTGCCTCGAGTCCCGGCGTTTCGGCCCTTGAGCATCCGGTCTACGACATCTGGGTAATTGACTGTGCCAACGAGCTCTCGCCGTCGTTGGGGAGCGAGTAGAAGTCAGCCTGAACCGCTAGTGCCTCAGCCAGAAGGCGCTTGTAGTTCTCACGCGGGATTTTCAGGGCTCCGAAGCGCTGCAAGTGATCTGTCAGGAATTGCGTGTCGAGTAGACGAAAGCCGCCGGCGTTGAGCCGGTGAACCAGATGCACCAGCGCGACCTTGCTGGCATCTGTCGCACGCGAGAACATGCTCTCGCCGAAAAAAGCACCGGCCAGACGTACGCCATAAAGGCCGCCCGCGAGTTCGCCGTTAAGCCAGCATTCGACACTGTGGGCATGCCCGGCCCGGTGCAGTCCGATGTAGGCGGCTTCAATTTCAGGATTGATCCATGTGTTGTTGCGGTCCGGCGCCGAAGCCGCGCAAGCGGCGATGACCTCTGCAAAGGCCGTGTCGACCGTGACGGTGAAACGCTGCTGACGGACGACCTTGCGCAGACTGCGGGGCGCATGAAACCGGTCGAAGGGAATGATCCCACGGAAATCCGGTTCGACCCAGAAAACATCGTCGGCATTTCGGCTGTCAGCCATAGGAAAAACCCCAATGGCATAAGCTTTGAGTAGAAGATCTGGGGTCAGTTCGATGGGTGCGGACAAGGGGCCTGCGGTCAGTGGCCGCTCTCCAGCAGACGTTCGAGCCATTTGACGTCGTAGTCGCCGTTGGCGAAGTCCTGATTGGCGATCAAGGCCTGATGAAGTGGGATCGTGGTGTCGATGCCGTCGACGACGAACTCTTCCAGGGCGCGGCGCAGGCGCATCATGGCCTCGTTACGGTTGCGCCCGTGTACGACGAGTTTGGCGATCAGGCTGTCATAGGACGGTGGCACGGAATAGCCGGCGTAGACTGCCGAATCGACGCGCACGCTCATGCCGCCGGGCGCATGATAGGTTCCGACCTTGCCCGGCGATGGTGTGAAGGTCCTGGCGTTCTCGGCCGTCACGCGGCATTCGATGGCATGGCCTGAGAACTTGATGTCGTCCTGGGTGAAGCTGAGTGGTGCGCCAGAGGCGAGCTGAATCTGTTCGCGGACAAGGTCGATGCCGGTGACAAACTCGGTCACGGGATGCTCGACCTGCAGACGCGTGTTCATCTCGATGAAGTAGAACGCACCGTTCTCGTAGAGAAACTCAACGGTGCCGACATTGCTGTAACCGAGCTTCTTCATGGCGTCGGCAACCCGGCCACCAATCTCGGCGCGCTGGGCCTCGTTGAGTGCCGGGCTGGGCGCCTCCTCTACAACCTTTTGATGACGACGCTGAACCGAGCAGTCGCGTTCACCAAGGTGAACGACGTTGCCGTGAACGTCGCCGGCGACTTGAATCTCAATATGACGCGGCCGCTCCAGAAACTTCTCGACGTAAAGCGAGCCATCGCCGAAACCGGCTTCTGCCTCCTGCTGGGTGCGCGTGAAGGCACCCGTGAGTTCGGCCTCGTCGCGCACAAGCGTGATACCGCGCCCGCCGCCGCCGGCCGCTGCCTTCAGGAGCACGGGATAGCCGAGCTCGGCGGCTACTCTGGCTGCTTCGGCGGACTCGGAAACAGCGCCGTCGGAGCCTGGCACGATCGGCAACCCAAGCTCGATCGCCTTGTCGCGCGCGGCCAGCTTGTCACCCATCAGGCGGATATGTTCGCTGCGTGGTCCGATGAAGGTGATGCCGTGTTCTTCGACGATCTCGGCGAAACGGGCATTTTCCGAAAGGAAACCGTAGCCGGGATGGATCGCCTCGGCGCCGCTGATCTCGGCCGCCGCCACGATGGCGGGGATGTTGAGATAACTCTGCGGTGCGGGCGCCGGACCGATGCAGACGCTCTCGTCGGCCAGCCGGACGTGCATGGCGTTGGCATCGATCTCGGAATGCACCGCAACCGTGCGGATACCCATCTCGCGACAGGCGCGGTGGATACGCAGAGCGATTTCGCCGCGGTTGGCAATAAGGACCTTGTCGAACATCAGCGACGGGCTCCTGCCATCACTTACTCGATGACCATGAGCAACTGGCCGAACTCGACCGGAGCGCCGTTCTCGACTGCCACGCTTTTGACCGTGCCGCCACGCGGCGCACGGATCGGATTCATCACTTTCATGGCCTCGATGATCAGCAGGGTATCGCCTTCAGAAATCGAATCACCAGCCTTCACGAAGGGCACAGCGCCTGGTTCCGGCGACAGATAAACCGAGCCGACCATGGGCGATGTCACGGCGCCGGGATGACCGGTATCGGCTTCAGCAGCGGCTGGTGCGGAAGCCGGGATAGCGGTCGCCACCGGCGCCGGAGCAGACACAGACTGCGCTGTTGCCACCGTGCCGCGGGCAACACGCAGTTTGGCGTCGCCATGCTCCAGTTCGATCTCGGTCAGGCCGGTTTCGTCAAGCAGGCTTGCAAGTTCGCGGATCGCATCCGCGTCGACGGGAAACTTCGTTGAGCTCATGCGGATGCCCGTTCCAGGATAGTGTGGATGGCGTCGAGCGCCAGAATGTAGCCATGGCTGCCGAAGCCGCAGATCGAACCGACCGACGCTGCCGCGACATAGGAATGATGGCGGAATTGTTCACGCCGGTGAATGTTCGAGAGATGGACTTCGACCACCGTACCGTCAAAGGAGTTGAGCGCATCGAGCAGGGCGACCGATGTGTGCGTCAACCCGCCCGCGTTCACGATGATGGCGGCGGCTTTGCCTCGGGCATCGTGAACCGCGTCAATCAGGTCACCTTCGTGGTTGCTTTGACGGAAGTTAATCTCGATGCCGAGCGACGCAGCATGGTCACGTGCACTGGTCTCGATATCAGCCAGCGTTTCGCGGCCATAGATCTCTGGCTCCCGCTCGCCGAGTAGGTTGAGATTGGGTCCGTTGAGGATGAAGACCGAGGCGGCCATCGAAATCTACTCCTAGGATCGGGGCCCTGGGCCCGCACTGCGGCGGTTATAGCATGGGCCTTGAGGCAGGCAACGTGCCTCAGCCTCCCTGGGCCTGCTCGGCGGCGGTGATAATGTCGTCGGCCTTGAACCAGTCGGGAGTGCCGTAGTCGAGGTCCTGAATGGCGCGCGTGGCGAAGTCGCTCGCCTTGCTCATTTCGGCCCTCAGGAAATGATACTCGGCCCGAGCGACATGGGATTGTGGCAACAGGCCGAGCCGGCCATAGGCGTCACCCAGCAGATACCAGACCGAGGGGTCGTCTCCTTCGTAAAGACGGGCCTGTTCGAGATGTTCAACAGCCTCTTCCCAGCCTTGTGTGTCATCGAGCTGAAGCAGAGCCCGGGCGAGACTGATTCGCAAAAGTGGCTGATCAGGGGCCAGCCGCACGGATACGCGATAGGGCGCGATGGATTCGGCGATGCTACCGGTCTCGTAGAGCATCTGGCCTTTGAGTTCCTGGAAGTAGGGATTGTCGGACTCTTCGGTGATCAGGCCATCGATCAACTCCAGGGCTTCGTCCATAAGACGCTCCTGGTATTTTGCGATGGCCCAGGCGTAGCGCGAGTAGATGCTCTCGTTGACATCGGGGTAACGGAAGTAGGTCGTTCTCGGCAGCTCCAGAAATCCGAAGAGCTTGGCGACCATGCGTTTCTGCCGGTCAACCAGGTCGGGTGGTGACGGTCTGTCGGCATAGTTCGAATTGGCGAGGTGGGCGTCGATGGTGACGACGCGGTCGGAGCTGAGTGGGTGGGTCAGGAAGTAGGGGATCTCCGATGACGACGACAGCAGGAGTTCGCTTTCCGAGAGTTTCTCCATGAGGTCACGGAGTCCGGAAGCCGACTGCCCCGTGCTTTCGAGATATCGCAACCCGGCCTGATCGGCAGCGGATTCCTGCGCCCGAGTGTAGCTGGTGAGGTTTCTGACGCCCTGATGGCTGCCGACCGCGATGATCGCCGCACCGGCTTCTCCACCGCCCAGAATGCCGACCGCGACACCGAGGATTGTCGACAAGAGGACCATGGCCGATGCGTTTTCGTAGGCGCCGCGAACGCGAGCCAGATGTCCCCCTGCCAGATGCCCGGTTTCATGCGCGATGACGCCGATCACCATGTTTGGGTCCTCGCTTTCCATAAGCAGGCCGCTGAACAGGAACATGTGTCGACCGTTAGCCACAAAGGCATTAAGCACGCGGTCGTTGACGAGATGAATCTCGATGTTGTCGTAGTTGATGCCTGCGGCTTCGAACAGTGGCGTGCTGTAGAGGCGAATGGTATCTTCGATCTCAGCGTCGCGA
>CEUN01121171.1_pt1 | contig 73937 bp, 66 predicted proteins | sample 361501 | NCBI WGS metagenome assembly CEUN01 (sample SAMEA2622801, study PRJEB7988) | marine metagenome | biome: marine biome (ENVO:00000447); feature: marine epipelagic mixed layer (ENVO:xxxxxxxxx); material: "saline water (ENVO:00002010), including plankton (ENVO:xxxxxxxx)" | depth 120 m | reverse complement strand
CCGCCGTAAAACACCTTCGGAGCACCCCGGCGGCGACGCGCCGAGATCAAGGTTTGCAGGCCCAGGGCAGTCCGGTATCCGCTGCGCGCCAGCCGTTTGGCGAGGGGATCACATTTTCCAGCCGTCATGACCCGAGGTCCGCCAGGAGAGGTTCGTAGACAAGGCGCCAATGATCGTCGGCCACAACCTGCCAGTCGCAGGACAGCACCCGCTCACGCGCCGCGGCCAAAACGACGTCCGGTTCTTTCCGGGCCAGAGCTTCAAGGGCCGTCTCAGCGATGGCAGCCGGATCGATCGGCGCCAGCCAGCCGGTGAGCCCATTATCGATCAGATCGAGGCCCATACCCACGGGGGTCGAGACCACAGGCACATGGCTTGCCATGCTTTCCATCAGACCCATCGGCCCGCCCTCCTCCCGTGAGGTAACGAGATAGAGGTCAAGCGCATGGTAGGCATGTTTGAGGTCAGCATAGTCCTTGAGATAATCGTGGCTGAAACGGATGCCACGCCGGTCGAGCTCTGCCTTCACGTAGCCGCGCGCCGGACCGGTGAGCAGGACATGGACGGGCCGCTCGCGCGCCAGGAGCGCCGCCGTTTCGACAAGCACGTCGGGGCCCTTGACCGGCTTGGGTTCCATCCCGTCGCCCCAGCCGACTCCGTCCTTCTGGAAACTTCCGATAGCAATGGCACCGTCGGGCACGTCAAACCGGTTTCGAGCAGCATTCCGCTCCTCGGTCGACGGCGGCTGAAACAAGGTCGTGTCCGTTCCGATGGGAATACGAACCAGCTTGTCGGTCGGCACGCCCCAGCCTGTCAGACGGTCCATCAGGATCTGGTTGGATGCCACGATGCGTCCGAGCTTCGGGACGCTGGCGAGGAACTGGTCGATGTGCCTGTCGATATCCACGCCGTCCTCACGCTTGCCATGGAAAAAGGATGTGACATAGCGGTTCGATCCGCCCATGAAGCCCTGCCAGGCGGTCCACATGTACTGCGATCCGAAATGCACCACGCGGTTCCGTGTTCCGGCGGCGCGCAGCACAAGCGCCAGCCTTCCGGGATGACGCCGTTCTATACCATCACGAATGCCCGTGCCGACCCGGCGAATCGCCCAATCCTGCTCTTCGATCACATAATGGACCGGCGCAGGATCGACAGGGCGCAACCCCACGGCCGTTGCCATCGACGCCATAGCGGCCGTACCACCACGCAGGACCGGACGCAGAGCCTGCTTCATGGCCTCCTCCACGGCGCGCGCTCGGCCTCGATCATGGCGTCCACCACATCATGCATGGCCCTCGTCGCACGCCAGCCCAGGACACGCTCTGCCTTGGCGGGATCGCCAGCCGAAACCGAAAGATCGGCAGGCCGCAGCAGGTTGGCATCCGAATCAACGTGATCCCGCCAGTCCAGGTCCACGGCCCGGAAGGCGTGGGCGACAAACTCTTCCAGAGTGCTAGTGCAACCGGTCGCAACGACATAGTCATCGGGCGTGTCGTGCTGGACCATGCGCCACATCGCATCGACATACTCTGGCGCCCAGCCCCAGTCCCGCGCAATAGAGATGTTGCCGAGCTTCAGCCGCTCGTCGGATCCTGCCGCGATCCGGCAAGCCGCCGAGACGATCTTTCGCGTCACGAAACGTGCGGGGCGCAACGGCGACTCGTGATTGAAGAGGATGCCGGAGCAGGCAAAGAGACCATAACTTTCGCGATAGTTCGCCACCGCCCAAAACGCGGCTGCCTTGGCCACACCGTACGGACTGCGCGGCCGGAAGGCGGTTAACTCATCAGCCGGCTTGCCGTCGGTGTTGCCGAAGCAGTCCGACGAACAGGCGTTGTAGAACCTGATCCGGGTTCCGATCACCCGAATGGCTTCGAGCACATTGAAGGTGCCCAAGGTGATGCTCTGCAGGGTCTCGGCGGGTTCATCAAAGGACAGCCCGACCGAACTCTGGCCGGAGAGATTGTAAATCTCTTCGGGTGCGATGCGCTGAACCACCTGAAACACGCTGCGAAAATCCGTCGGAACGGCTGAATGGACCGTAACCCTGTCCATCAGGCCCAGACGATGCAGATTGACGAAGGTGTTGCTTTCGGCGTCCCTGGAGGTGCCATGCACCTCGTAACCCTTTTCGAGCAGCAGCTCGGCGAGATAGGTGCCATCCTGACCGCTGATGCCGATGATGAGTACCCTTGGTGTCGTCATGAACGCCCCTCGAACGGGTGAACGGTTGACGGGGCGACAGCAGGCGGGTTTAGGTGAGCCCACCTTTCCGCAGCGCGAACCGTCAGGCCCACGTGCCCCGATATCTCTACATTGTCTCGCTGGAGCGCAGCGGCTCCACACCGTTGACCTTCAACTTGGGCCTGCGTCCCGGGTTTGCCGCCCTGGGCGAAATCGACCGCACCCTCGAGCTGATGGCACGCCCCGGCGGCTTCAGCGGCCGCGACTGCAGTTGCGGCGCGACGATCCCCGACTGTCCGGTCTGGGCGCCGGTCGCCCGTGAGTCCCCTGTCCTCGCGGCCATGAGGGTGGCCGAGCGTTATCAGCGTCTCGATACCCTGCTCGAGCCAGTGCTGGGCGCCGACACGGTTGTTGTCGACGGCTCCAAACCACTGGCGACACTCCAGGCGATCCGGCCGGTCTTCGACGAACGTCTGTTCGCCGTGCACCTTGTGAAGGACGTCCGTGCTTACCTTGAAAGCACCTTGCAACGCATGGCGACGATGGATCAGGAGCGACTGTGGGCGGAAGCTCTGCAGCGCCAACCGCTGCGCGCGCGCCTGGTGCGTGCCCTTCCAGACTCCCTGGTCTACCTGTTGCGCTGGACCCGGCAGAACCGCGCCATGCGCGACTGGTTGGCCGGTCAGGACATGAGCTGGCTTCGCATCGGCTATGAGACCCTGTGCGCCGAGCCTGACGCCTGGCTCAAGACGATGGCCAAACTTGCCGCCACAAAAACAGACCAAGCTCAGCATCATATTCTTTTGGGGAGTTTTGGTTATCTTGACAGCGACCGACCCAAGACCCTGACCCTTGACGAATGCTGGCACCGCTCGCCGCGCCGCAGGCTGCTCGACGTCGCACACAGTGCGGTCGCAGGTCTCAACCGAGAGCTTGCTGAGCCCTTCGTCCATCACGCCTCGTCCGCCCGTTCGATTACAACGTAGTTCGTCGGCCAGAACGGCAGAACACGGTCGACCTTCAGAGCCAGGACGACAAGCAAGCCATAGAATCCGGGCATGCGCGAGCGCAGATTGACGCGCAGCAGCATCTCGGGAATGGCGATGTACAGGGTGTGGAGCAGCAGACTGCCAACGCCGCCGATGGCGATGACACGGGTTCTCTCCATGTCGAAGCGCGCACGGATCGCGCCGCAGTGATAGTGGCGGTAGCCGTGCCACAGGTAGGCTACAAGCGCCCAGCCTGCGGGAACGACATGCATCTGGATGCCCCGAGGCTGCAGGACACCGCGCAGCCGCTCGATGAGTTGTCGATCTTCGGGAATGTGCTCCAGCGCCGAGAAGGAGAAAACGAGATCAGCCTGGGGGAGATCGGCCATGTGCGCATCGCTTTCGACAAACTGCGATTCCAGCGATGGCCACACTCCCTCGCGATCAAAGCGGTCATCGATATCGACGCCGAGATAAGTCCCTGAAAGGCCAGCATCAGCGAAGTGACGGCGTGCACCGCCCGAGCCGCAGCCTACGTCCAGAATGCTCACGGAGCGACCCGCGAAGACGGCAGCCAGTTCACGTCGCAGCACCATGTCAGAGACCAGGCGTGAGGGTGATCCGCGCCAGGACCGGGCCTCGCAGGCCGCTTCCGAACCGACACCGGATCGCTCGGTCGGCAACGACGGGAAAGCGCCCAACAGATTGCGGCCGGCATTCCTGAACAGCCAGCGGACACGGTCGAACGGCGCCATGTCGCCATCTCCGGAGAGTTCAGCCATGCCGACAGGACTGGCCTTCTGGAGCATGGTGCTGTATCGCCCCCTGATCGTTCCAATACTGATGGCGACCGGATTCACCATGCTGCTCTATCGCGCTCTCGACCTGCCACGCCGCGCACTGCGCCGACTCACCGGCGACACCAGCGACTACCGGCTGCACCTGTTCAATCACCTCAAGGACCAGCTGGGTGATTCGAGGCCGGGGACCATTCTGGAGATCGGTCCCCGCGACGGTGTCGACACCGAGCGCCTGCTTTCGCTCAACCCCGACCGATTGATCCAGGCAGAACTGCCCCATGCCAAGGAGGCCCTGGAGGCGGACCTTTCCGGGCGCGGCGTTCTGGACAAGGTCGAAATCCGCTACGGCAACATCATGTACGACCGTGCACTCGATGATCTGGTGCCCTTCGACCTGATATGGTGTACCGGCGTGCTCTACCACAATCCCGAGCAGTTGCGCATGATCGCACGCCTGTTCGACTGGACCGCGCCGGGCGGCCACATGGTGATGGAAACCGCGACGGCACGGCGCTTCCCGACACGGAATCTCGCCTGCGTCGAAATCTGGCACAACGTGCCCAAGCATGTGCAGCGGCGCTACCACCTGAGCAGCCATATCACTCACCTTCCGTCCCGTAGCGCCGTGGCGGCCTGGCTGGAAATGTCGGGGTACGGCCGTGTCGAACACTCGCCGTGCCATCGCCAGCAGTCCTTCGCCCTGTCGCGCAACCGGGCGGCGTTCGTCTGCCACAGGGGCCAGGACGACGAGCAGTATGCCTACTACTGGCACATGGACGAGAACTATCCGATCGGACGTGCACTTTAGGGTTCACGCCGCCATCGCCTCCGGCAGGGGATCGGTGTCGAGATGGGTCTCCCGCCAGCGTTCGAACATCACGACGGCCCACAGCGCGTTGGCGTGATGCCAGCCGCCAGACTCGTGCTGACGCCACAGGGCCTGGACGGCCCGTGAGTTCAGCAGCCCTGAATCGTCCAGCCGCGACGAGGCCAGAAGATCGCCTGCCCAGTCGCGCAGCGGGCCGCGCAACCAGTCGCCGACCGGCGGCGAGAATCCCTGCTTCGGCCGCTCCGTGAGCTCCGGCGGGACGTCCTCCGCCAGCAGCGTTCGGAGGGGCAATTTGCCGCGCCCCTCATCGAGCAGCATCCAGCGCGGCAGGCGAAAGGCGAATTCGGCGATGCGATGGTCCAGCATTGGCGTGCGGACCTCCAGCGACACGGCCATCGACGCCCGGTCGACCTTGGTCAGGATGTCATCGGACAGGAAGGTGGCCGCATCCATCGCCTGCATACGGGCCAGCGGATCGGGTATGTCACGCTCCATCGAATGATCCCAGACCAGACCACGCGGCTCCCTGCCCTCGGCGATCCCCCAGAGCGGCTGGCGCCAGGCACTCACCACACGGCGATAGAGGTCATCGGTCCCGCGCGCGTCGATCAGGCCGGCATAGTGATGCACCTTCGTGCCCAACGCCCCGCTCAACGGTACGACACCGAGAACATTGGCTGCCATGGCACGCAACGGCCGCGGCCAGCGGCGGAAACGCGCTTCCGCGTCCAGAATCCAGGGGTAGCGGCTGTATCCGGCGAAGAGCTCGTCGCCACCGTCCCCGGCCAGGGCCACGGTGACGTGTTCCCGCGCCAGCCGGCTCACGAGATGGGTCGGGATGCCCGAGGCATCGGCGAAGGGTTCGTCGAAGATGCCAGACACCGCATCGACATGCTCCAGCACGGCCGAAGACGGCAGGGTGAATTCGGTGTGATCCGTGCCCAGATGCTCGCACACGGCACGGGCATAGGGCCCTTCGTTCCACGGCCCGTCGTCGAAGGCGATGGTGAAACTCCTTACCGGGCTTGATGCGGCACGCGCCATACGCGCAGCGACCAGAGATGAATCGATGCCGCCGGAGACAAAGACACCAACCGGTACGTCGGCGATCAGCCGTTCCGCGACCGCGCGATCGATCAGGCCATCGAGTTCAACGAGGGCGTCGGCGGTTGTGCCTGTGTAGGGATCCTCGGCCCCTGCGGCGGCGATCTGCCGTACGCTCCAGTAACACCGGGCAACGGCCTGGTCATGGGCACGGAAGGTCAGCGTGGTGCCCGGTTCCAGCTTGTGCACGCCTTCCAGGATGGTACGCGGCGCAGGAACACTCGCGTGGCGCAGGTAGAGACAAAGCGCGTCGCGGTCGATGCGGCGTGGCGTGGCCGGGAGCAGCGTCAAGGCTGTCAGTTCGGACGCAAAGGCCAGTCGCCCACCTGCACTGGTCCAGTAGAGCGGTTTCTTGCCCAGGCGATCCCGCGCGAGAACAAGGGTCCGTTGCTCCCTATCCCAGAGGGCAAAGGCGAACATGCCGGCCACACGGTCGAGCGTCCACTCGACACCCCATCGCGCACAGGCCTCGACAAGGATTTCCGTGTCGCTGTGGCCCCGGAAGGTCACGCCCGTGTCTTCCAAGTCTGCAATCAGGTCGCGGTGATTGTAAATCTCGCCGTTGTAGGTGATGACGTAACGGTCGCAGGCACTCGCCATGGGCTGATGGCCGGCCGGGCTGAGGTCGAGGATAGACAGACGCCGTTGGCCCAGAGTCGCCACGTCGTCGGACCACAACCCCTCATCATCGGGCCCGCGATGGCGCAGGCGATCATTCATTGCCTGCACGGCACGTTCGCGTGCCTCCGGTGCCGTGGCACCGCTCCAGTCGATCAACCCGGCCAGACCGCACATCAGACAGGCCCTACCACGGCACCCTGTTAAGCATTGCAGCACCCAGACTACGCCTGTCCCGGCGCCGGGCGGCGATCTCCGAGCGCCTGGCAAGGAGGTCGTCGATCAGATCGAGATAGCCCGCCGTCATCCGAGTGGCCGTGTGGTTGTATCCGGCCAGGGCAGCCTTGTATTCGGTGTAGCACTGCATCATCCGGCCGAGTGCGCCATGGAAGTTGCTGAGGTCGTCGAAGATTTCGCCGAACCCGTCGCAGTACTCGGGCAAAGCCCCGGAGTTGCGGTAGACCAGCGGCAGACCGCACAGAGCACCTTCGATGTGATGCATGCCCGCCGGCTCATTGCGGGAGCCGGTGACATAGACATGATGCGAGGATAACTCCCTGGCGAGAGCCTCGCCATCAAGCGGCGCGACATGGCGGCTGTTCTCAAAGGCAAATCCGGGCGGCAGGTTGCCGACATAGGTGAAGGCCAGCCGGTTCTCCCAGGTCTCGGTGCCCAGCAGACGGTCGATCTCCTGGTAGATGTCGAACCCCTTCATCAGGCTGGTGCCCCAGTGATGAGTGACCATGCGCAGGGGCTCACGGCCATCCCAGGGCATGTTGCGATCGGCCCGGAAGACGGTGTCGTCGCCGCCGTTCAACACCACCGACCATTCCCCGTGGCGCCAGAGATCAAGGTCGCGGAGCCATGACGCGATAAAGACGGTGTGGTCGGCGGCATGGTTGGCAAGCTTCAGCCGCCGGTTCATCCAGCGTGTGCCCTTGCGTTCATCACACTCGTTGATGCGGTGGACCACGACAGCCTCGGTCCGGCACTTGAGGTAGCTGAGGCAGGCCCCTGCGGCAAAGGAGATGTTGGGGCTGCGGCTGCGCGGATCGGTCAACATCAGGACATCGATGTCATCGTCCCGGAGGTCGAACACGACCTTGTCGCCACGATCGACAAGCGCCTGGGCAAGCGATTTGGCAAACCGGTTGCCGCCGCCCCAGGCCCCGTCCTGAACGTGATAGCCGATCGCGACCTTCATGCTCCGCCCAGCACAGCCAGCGCTTCGAGGCCATCATCCATGCGCTTGAGGGGGAACTCCTGGAGTGTGATCTCCCGCGCCGCAGCTCCCAATGCCGCCGCCAGCTCCGCATCCGCCAGAATCCGGGCGACGGCGTCTGCGATCGCGGTGGGCGCCGCAGGCTGCACCAGCAGGCAGTGCTCGCCATCACGGTAGAGGCCCGGCGACCACAGACCCTTGATGTCGGTCAGCACCACCGAACAACCGCAGGCCATGGCCTGCAGGCACACACTGTAACCGGTCGGCTGGAAGACATCCTTCAGCGCCACAACCACTACGGACGCCTGCCGGTAGAGCCGACGCAGGCCGACATCATCCAATGGACTCTTGAAGTAATGCCCTTCCAGCACCTTAACGTTCGGCCGATCCGCCGGAACCGTGACCGGCAGGCGTGTGACAATGTGGACGGGAGCGTCAATCGGCGCAGAGACAAGGGTGGCATAGTCGCGGCTCGGATCGGAACCGACGGAAAGCACGAAGGGCTCTTCGGGTTCGTCTTCATCACCCGGGCACCAGAACTCGGTGTCGATTCCGAAGGGATAGACACTGGTTCGTTCAGGGTTCAGACCGTAGCGTCGGATCGCCTCGTCACGATCCCCGGGACCGAAGAAACCGACGTGATCAAGCCCCTTCAGGGCCCGGGCGACATAACCACCGCTGAGGACACGCCCCAAGCCGGGCATCCTGTTCTCGATGTCGGAGAGTCCATGAAACAGGCCGATGGCGAGCGGATGCTGGCGTTTACGCCGCATGACATCGCCCAGCGTAAGGCTGAAATGATCAGTGAAGCTGATCATCACCTGGCTGCCACGCCAGTCCGGTTCCAGTTCTTTGAGCACATGTGCGCGTCGAGAAAGTCCGGTCAGCCGGCTCAGGAACCGTTCGTGGCCATGAACCATTTTCCCGGCAAGGCCATCATAGGCCCCGTCGGTCTGCTGGAATCGGGCATCGTGGCCACGTTCGATCAGGCCCAAGAACCCGTAAAAGAAATCCCGCGGCGACCGCGCTTCAGCCATGTCGACAAGGCGCGTGTCGAAACGCCCCTTTGTCAGGCACTGGATCGCCGCAGGCCCGCGGCCCAGGCGCGAGGCCGCACCGATTGGAACCCTCACGCGAACTCCCTTCGGTACCAGTCGGCCATCCGGCCGAGGCCTTCTTCGAGCGAAATAGAAGGGGCAAAATCCGGAACGGCCTCAAGTAATCGCGTTGGATCGTTGCTTTTGACGAAACGGCCTTCTGGCTTGCTGGTATCAGCGATCAGTTCGGGCGTCAGCCCGGCAACACGACAGATCGTTTCGACCAGTTCGCGCACGGTGACGGTTTCGGCCAAACCGATATTGACGGGTCCCTTGGTCCATCCGGTTTCGACCAGATGGCGCATGATCCCCGCACAATCGCCGGCATGAAGATAGGTCCGACGTTGTTCGCCTGAACCCCACATGATGACTGGGTCCTCGCCATCCATGACCTTCTTGACCAGCATCGGGATCGCTTGGCTACTGTTGCCCTGCCAAGCATAACGTTCGCCATAGATGTTGAACGGCCGAACGACGGTGCAAGCGATGCCGGTTTCGCGTGCGAGAATCAGGGCCTTCTGCTCGAGAAATCGCTTGGCCCAACCATAGCCCCAGTTAGCCATTTCCGGCTCACCGTCAAACAGCCGCAGCTCCCCAACCGTATCGGGGCCATCATCGCGGTGAACACAAGACGACGAGGCCACCAGCAGACGATCCGGACGTAGGCGCGCGACTGCATCAAGCACATTGCTGGTGATCGCCTCGTTGTGCTGAAGGATTTCCCAATGCCTTCCGGCGCCATGGCCGACGCCAAAGGCGCGGCTGGCAAGATGAAACACGATGTCACAACCATCCAACGCATTGAGCGCCGTTCCGGCGATCTCAAGATCGACCTCACGAATCTCGACCGACGACAACACCTGATCAAGATTGCTGCGACGGCCTTTCGAGAAATCATCGATTACAACGACCTGCGCCCCACATCTCAGCAAGTCTTCAACGAGAAACGACCCGACTAGACCACCGCCGCCAGTAACACCACAAACACGCCCAGAAAGGAGATTTGTCATACTGCTTCCTGCTCTTCAACCAAGTCCACGAAACGTTGACTCCAAGGCTTGTCAAACGGCTCAACGATGAAGTCAGTCGCGCGTCGCAACCGTTCACGGGCGTCGTCGTTCGCTGTCATGGCCATTAGGGAAGGCAAAACCTCGAGCATGGAGTGGCGGCTGCGCGCCACCATCACGCCTGGCATTTCGTAGAGCGCGTCGAAATGGACGCTCGGCATCGCGATACGCAAATGCTCGGCTTCTTTGAGTTCGTCTTCAGGCAGAAAACACAACACCGGGTGACCCAAGCGCGCGGCCTCGACAATGATGGTAGAGAGTGGCGAGATCAGTGCATCGATGTGACTGAGGAGGTCGCGAGTGTCGCGATAGTCCGGCAGTGATTTCTCGAGGTTTCCAGCCTTCACCTGCCCAAGATAGCCACGCATCGAATGCTCGAGGCGCACGTGCTTCCAGGGTTCATCAATAATACGATGGCCGTCTTGCCCACCGTTGCCCCAAGGATGCGGTCGATAGAGCAAAACAGTATTCGGAAGAGCACCTTTTTCAATCATCTCTTCGATCGCCTTGAGGTGACTGAATTCGTCGGTTTCCTTGCTCGAGCCCGCATAGAGCAAGATCCGTTTTGAGGGGGGAATCTCGTGCATAGTACAGAACTCCGCACGATCCAGGCGCGGCGTTTCACGATAGACCTCGAACTGCGCAGCACCGAAACGACGAATACGATCAGCCGGCATGTTCATGTACCGCTCTGCATGCTCTTGGGTCTGCTGGCCCCACACCAGCAACAGATCGGGGTGGCCAACCACTGCCTGCTTGCTTGAAGGATTGTCCCAGGAATTCATCACCAGAACATGTGGAATGCTGCGATGGCGACAGAGCTGCACGACATCATTGATGAATAGGCCGTTCAACACGGTCGGGTGAACCACGAGGTCAGGTTGATGGCGGTCGAGCAAGGCCTCCATCGCACGGTTCGGATTGGCTGCAAGACGGCGATGCTGGATCCATGAAAACACTTGGCGCAAACCAGGGAGTGCCAGGGTCTGGTAGATTAATTTCCCTTTCCATGACTGGGCGTTGCGATAGATATGCCGTATCGTGCGGAACTGTCGACCCATCCGCAAACGCAGACGGTCCACGGTGAAAAGCTCGCTCCAGAGGCGTGCCCGGGCCGGCACGATATCCAGCAGTTCGTAGCCCGCGCCATACAGGTCGAGCGCTTCCGGCTTCACAGGCCCCATCCGGCGGTTCGCAGGATCAAGAAAGACGAACCCGACCTCGTGTCGGTCAGTCAGCTCTCTGAAGGCATCACTCATGACAAAGTGGCGCACAACCAGGTCGGCATCAATGAATACCAAAACCTTCACACCTGGCTCCGGCGCTCCCAATTCATCAGTAACTCCACCAGCGCAATATCAAACTCGGTGTCGATGCTGACGAAATGCCCCGGCGTCACCAGGCCGTGGGTACGACGCCCCATAATGGTTTTCTGCTGAACCAGGCACGGGCGAGTAATGGCATAGGCAAGACCATTGCGGTGATAGACCGGCGCAAGCTGCTGGCGGGCAATGATCGCAGCACCGCCGGCATCGTTGAAATCGAGCCGACCATCATGAATTGCAAGTTGTTTGAGCGGGTGCGCCTTGCTGTCGGTTTCTGAGACAGTCCAGCAGGCGTCCCAGTCGCCGTCGATCAACGCCTTCACGGTCTTGGTGATGTGCCCGGTATCGCGCAAGGGCGAAGTCGGCTGCAACATCACCACGATGTCATAGGTCACGCCGTCATGTTCTTCGCTTGCAAGAAGCGCGTGATGGAGAACATCCCAGTCACCGATCTGATCTCCGGCTATGCTCTCGGGTCGGCGAAACGGAGCTGCCAGGCCGCTTTGCTCAGCAACGGCAGCGATCTCGTCGTGATCGGTGGAAACGACCGCGCGATCGAGCCAATCGAGTTCAGCACAAAGGTGCCCGACACGCGCCACCATCGGAACGCCACCAACCGGTCGCAGATTCTTTAGGTGAATGCCCTTGCTGCCACCACGCGCGGGACAGACTGCAAGAACACGGCGGCCATCCATGGTCATGCAGCAACTGCCTCCACGATGACCGTGTCAGTCAAGCCGGCGGCCTCCAAGGCAGCCCGATAGCTGCGGTCCGAACCGCCAAACAATTCACGGAAATGCGCATTCCCGCCAGGCTCTCCTGCAGCAAGCCAATGCAAGTGGTTTTCCATACCGTAACGCTGATGAAAGATCTCGCGGCGGACCGCAAAGCCACTCTGTGCCAGGACGCGCTCCAGGGACGGTGCCGAATAGACGAAGGGATGTTGGCGCTGAAAATAGAATGCCTGATAGGCCTCACATTCAAACAACGTCAGTAGCGGATCGCGCAGGCACGGCACCTCGATCAGCAACGCCCCGCCTTCTCCGAGCAGATTATGGACATCTGTGAGAAATGCATCCGGTTCCAGGATGTGCTCAAAGACATGAAACAACATGATGAGATCAAAACGTTCGCTGCCGGTACGTACGGCTTCGATGCCGTCGAACTGCTCCAACCAGACCAGTCGATCTCGATCTGGTTTGGTGCGTTCGTCCGGTTCGATCGCGGCATAACTGCAGCCCGGCGAAGCAGCATGGGCCAGCTCGAGAAATGCAGCATTGGCAGCCCCAATCTCCAGAACTCGGCCGTCAGAAGGTATCAAGGGACCAACCTTTTCGAGCCGCGCCTCCAGTCCGCCGGAGTTCCGCGCATACGCCTGCAGACCCAGCTTTTCAGAGCGGCGCTCGTAAGCAGCATAATCGATCACCGGCATGGGATCGAGAAAGGCGAAATCCCCTTGCGCATTGATGAAGACATTGATTTCGGGGTCATCCTGGACACCCTTGCGCAACAGGCTATAGCGATCCTGATCCAGGGGCGCTGTCAGACGGTGCGCCGCTATCATGCAGCAACCCCTGAGCTTGCACATGAAAGACGCTCCAGAAGAAAGGTAAAGGCCTCCCCGGCCGGCCGGCCGTAGAGATCACTCGCATCATCAGCGACACGCAGAAACGCAGCGCCCACAGCTTCGGCAGCCCGGGCATCACTGTCGCCATCTCCGACAACCGCAAGTTCCAAGGGCTGGAGTGCATGGCGTTGCATGATCTCCATGAGTCTGTCGGCCTTATCGCCGGGCGCGCCGTAGATGCTGTCGAAGTGACGGTCGAGGCCGGTCTCTTCCATCATGGCAACAAGGGCCGTGCGCGGTGTCCCCGAACTCAGATGAAGAACCAGCCCTCTTGCCCCCAAAAGATCGAGCAATGCGGCCGTCTCCCCAGCAAGCAACAAGGCGACAATCCGGGCGTGGCACAACAAACTATAACATTCGACCAGATCCGCAGCATTGCCGCAATCAGGCAGACGATCGACCAAGTCATCAAAGACCCGGAAGCGATCACGTGTGGGATCGGCATCGAGCATCTCCGCGATGATTTCCGCGGCTTCTGGAACATGGTCGCTGCATTCAAAAAAGGCGCTACGTTTGACATCGTTTGACGGCACGAGGGTGCCATCCAGATCAAACACTAGATGACGGATCATTCTGCCGCCGGGGCTCCATCGGCGAGCTGGAACCGTCCCCAGTGATCAACCACAGTCTTGCGTTCAGAACGCTCCATGCTGTTGATCGCAGGGTCACGATAGACCGAATCATTGTTGTAGTGGGTGGTCGAGATTTCTTCAAAGACACAACCCGTATCGGTCCAGAATCGGTGCCATACGCCGGGCAGAACAAGCAGGGTCTCGCCGGGCTGAAGCATGCGGTGACGCCCGTCGATCTCACTGTGAAGCTCGCCCCACAGAACATGAAACGTCTCTTCCTTACGCTTGTGATAGTGGGAGGGGTGGCCCTGACCAGCAAGCTGGATCAGCACCTTCTTACAGTATTCCCGGTTGATGCAGTTGACGATAACAACCCCTGTCTCGCGAAATGCACCGGGTCCATAGTGGTGCGAATACTCCACTTCGAACTCACTGCCGAGCTCGACCCGAGCCTTGTTGAGCAGTCCCTTGACCTCGTGCACAGCCTGCTTAAGGACGTGAACATCTGAGCGTTCCGGCATCGAAATGGAATCCAGCGCCAGCGTCGCGTCGGCCTTGATGGCATGGGTCGTCACAACATCGTCGCGCCACTGGCCGCTCGTGAGGCCGCCTGCGGCATAGGGAAAGGCAAAATAGACGTCGTCCCGGGAGACCGCGTGCCCTATTTCGAGATCATGCTTGGCAAACACACCACGGCTGAGGCCGGCGATCGCCACAGTTTCGTCTTCGCTGGGCGGTTGACGCTCTTCCAGCCCAAGCAGCGTACGTGCCTTCTTCCAGGCCCCGATCCAGGCATCGACTTGATCAGGATTGGAGGAATAGGCGTTGAGCGTGATGCTGTCGGTCGGTACGCCGACATGACGCTCGAACATGCGGGCTCCCTTGGCCAGCGCAAGGCCGACCGGCATCGTGTCGTCTGGATCCTCATGGGTCGACCAGCCAACGGTAAGGCCCCCGAACCGTTCGATCATCGTGGCTATGTTGTTGAGGTGACACATCCAGTCCGGCGTCGGATAGACCGAGACACAGTGCATCAGCCCAAAGTCGACACCACGATGGCTCAAGAAGCTGACCAATGCATCCATGTCAGCCTGAAGCAATCCGCCAGTCGAAGCGATGACAGGCCGCGCCGACGCCGCAATGCGTTCGAGCAGGGGCCAGTCCTTGGCCGAACAGCTTGCCACCTTGATGATGTCAAATCCCATATCCTCGATCACGCCCACCGAAACCTCGTCAAACGGCGTACAGGCCACGAGCATTCCCTGCGCACGGACCTCATCTAGCAAGGCTTGGAAACCGTCCCTGTCGAGCCGAGTGCCGAGGAAACGCGGCACATGCTTGTTGTCACTCTCTGCGAGATGGCTTGGATGGATGAAGGTATCGAGATCACGAAACTGGAACTTGATCACGCCACGCACTGCATGGCGGGCGACCATCGCTCCGTGTTCTCGGATCACACGCTTGCCATGCTCAATGTCACCCTGATGATTATTGGCCAAGTCGAGAATAAACAAATCATTGAAATCAAAGGGTTTTTCATCTCGGCGGCTTGTCATGAGATTTCCAGGTTTTTGCTTCTGTTCAAAGTCAGATAAGTGCGTTGGGGCCAAAGCCGGCCGCACGGTCGATGCGCACGGTGCGTCCTTCGGCTTGAGAGCGATGCGCCGCGGCAACCACCAGCATGGTATCTAGCCCTCGTTCCAGCGATATGGGGCTAGTCTTTCCGGATTTCGATTCCAACGTGTCTTCAATGTGGCGCAGTTCCCGCACGAAGTCATCGGGCCGAGTTTTCGAGATCACGGTCGGCTCTCCGCCATCAGGGGTAAAGGTATCCTTTCCCAGCTCAAACCCACAGCGCCACTCCGCACCGCCGTCACGGCCCTGGGCGCGAGCCCATTTGCGCACCGGTTTGGTCACCACATCCTGCACGACGCGGCCACAGAAGCCGGTCTGGGTCGTGAGATTAAGCAGACACAACCGGTCATAATCAGCGCCATCTTCAGTGATGTAATCGAGTTTGGCCTGGACTTCGACGACCGAACCCTGACCGGCAGCATGGGCGAAATGCTGCCACAGGTTTGCCGCATGTGAGTGTTCACCACTCGCGCCCCCACCGCGCCGCCAGAAACCCAGATAAGTATCGGTCGGACCCGCAAGCCAGGGATGCGCCGCAAAGATGCCACCCCAATGCTCACGAAATTCGACATCAAGAGTCTCTATTTCGCCGAGCGCCCCTTCTTCCAGCGTGGCCGTCATCAGGCTGCTGGCCTCGCCCACAACATGGTCATAACCCGTGAAGGCGACAACACCTCCGGCCTCAGCCTCGGCGTGGAGTTCGCTCAATCCATCAAGATCCGGTGTAGAGAGCGGCTTTTCGATAAGCAATGCTGCAGGGCGTTCGGCGATTGCCTGGCGCGCAAGACCGACATGATGATCGGGCGGTGTTCCGATCATGATGAGATCATAACAACCAACCGGAGCATCGCCGGCGACGTGCTGCCCGATGCTCTCATCCCAGGCGCCATAACGTGCGGGATAGATGTCATCGCGCATACGCTGTAGCGCGCCCGGATCGATGTCGACGACATCAACCTGCCAACCAAGGCTGCGCGAGGCATGCGCCAAATGGTTGCCGATCGAACCAGCGCCGAAAATTTTAACCTTCACCCGTCAAACTCCTTCTGTTCCAGCGAGCACGCCAGTTGCCGCAAGGATGCGGCCGGCAAGATCGCTTGGACTTTCCTGCATATCGTCTTCACCCAACACCAGATCAGGCGCGGGCGGTCTCGGAAACTCCAGGTCGCAACCCACCACTAACGGCATTTCCCCACGATCATGCGCGGCATAGATACCCTTTGGATCACGCGCCTTTAGCACTTCCATCGGTAGATCCAGAAAAACTTCGTAGTACGAAGAAAAGGTCTCGCGATTCCAGGCCTGCCAGTCCGGAAACATCGAAAGAACTGCAGCAACGGCGTTGATACCTTGCTCATCCAGCACACGGCACAGATGCGAGATGCGATGTGCGTTACGTGCCCGACCCTCAACATCATGACCCAGACGATCGCCCCAAACGTCGCGTAGGATGTCCCCGTCGAGAAACACTGTCGCTGGATCTTGTTCGCGCCATTGCGTCCAGACATCGCGACCAATGGTCGTTTTACCTGCGCCTGAGAGGCCAATCAGCCAGACGATCACCGCTGTTCTCCTAATCCAACCGTCATCACTTGGGATAATCTCGCGTCACGGCGATGATACTGTCATTGGAGAAATGCCGCTCCATGTCCTCATAGTGCTCGCGAACCATCTCGCGGAACCGGGCCGTGGTTTCCGGCTCGGACTCGAGCAGATTCTCGCTCATGTCCTCTTCCTTGGTAGTGGGATCGCGACGGAACAACCATTCACCGACCGGAGCGTCAAAGTCGCCTTCACCGGCAAGGTCATCAAGCTGGAAACGCAGAGCGTACATGCGATCATCCTCGCGCAGTACGATTTCGCCCGTTTCCCGGAACAGCGATTCCGAACGCCCCACCGTGCGGCACCCACCAACCGGGTCGAGTGCATCGCGGCCGGAGAGATGTGGCGGCGGCTCCAGCCCGGCCATCCCGGCAATGGTGGGGTAAAGGTCAATAGGCGGCTCCACAAAGCCGTCACAGACACCAGCATTCACACCAGGGCCGGCGAGCAGGAAGGGAATGCGTGTCAGGCCGCGGGTAAGAAGCGGCGAACCCTTCATGTACTCGCGTCCATGATCAGCCAACACCATGACATCGGTCGTCTTGTCGAGCCCCTCGTATTCCAGATACCCAAAGAGTTTGCCCAGAATAAAGTCGAGGTTCCGCACCATGACGCGTTCCATCTCGCGCAGGTCAGCGACACGCTCACGGCTGTCACGGTGCAACTTGAAGGCACCGTATAGGCTGCGGCTGTCTCCCCAGCGCGAAGCACCGGCATTGAGCTCAGAAAAATAGGTCGGCAGTGCAAAGGGCGGATGCGGGTCGATAATGTGCAGGAAGCAGAAGGTCGGCGAATCCTTATGGGTTTCGATGAACTCGATTGCCCGGCTGACCACCGTGTCAGTGGTGTCTGTCAGGCTCTGGTTATGAAAGTGGAACCGTTCAAAGCCCCGATAGTGGCCATAGGGCGGCACATAGCGACGACCCGTTGAATAGGCAAAGGTCCGGTAACCGGCATCCTGCAGGAACTCCGCCAGAGTCGGAATCTGAGGTGGGATAGTGCGCTGACACCGGTCATGTGTGAAGACACCGTGCTGGATGGGATAAAGCCCCGTCATCATCGTGGCGAGTGAGGGCATCGTGTATTCGCTCTGGCTATAGGCATTGGTGCACAGCTGGCCATCAGCAAAGTAACGATCGATCTGTGGCGTGAACGATTCTTCAGGCGATACGCCGGAAAGACAGCCCACGGTTTCGGGCACCATGGAATCGAGCACCAGAACAATCACATTGGGGCGCTTGTCCCTTTCGGCCAGATTCCGTTCGGGTACCGGCTGGGAGAGGTAAAGACGCTCGCCGCTCCAGGAAAGACGCAGGGTCGACACCTTCGCTGGGTCCCCCACTGGCACACGAACGTTATTCCAATTCTCTGCGATCAGGGGGCCCTTGATCTGTGTCACCACCGTGCCGTCCAGGGCAACCGTGAGGTCGGCATAGGGAAGATTGATACGCGCTTGAGCAACCGCGGTCGTGAAGGCAACGGTATCGGCTGGGAACGGACCAACTCTGATGTCGACGTCCCGCTTCACTTCGATGGCCGCCCGGGTATCGCGTGCACGGGTGATACCCATGGCCACCGGCGCATCAGGCATCGCGACATAACGCAGGTCATGGGCAAGTTCGAAGTCATCACCATCCCATATATAGGGATATTGGCTCTTGTTCTTGTCAGCCTTGCGCTTGTCGGCATGCACTGCGCGCGACGCATTGGAAAGCACTCGCCACATGGCAGGCGGGATCACCGCATCACGGCAGAATTCCTTGAATCGTGAAGCCCACAAATACATAGCGCTAGATGTTTTCCTTACCCCGGACCAACCCGTCGGAGGCCAGCCAATGATGCACAGTTTCTGCAATCAGACGGTTCGCAGCGGGGCTGGTATGCGGTCCCAATGCACCCTCTTTATAGACCTCCATGGCTTCCCGCCGTTGCAGCAGGACATCACCAAGGTCGAGAACAGGCACAACCTGACCCAGGTTGTGGACAACCTCCCGACTGACGTCCACCCCTGATGCCCGGTCGGCTAGGTCGCGCGGCTGAGGAAGGATCACGAGGCGCGGCGTCGCGCCGTGACGTCTGGCAACCTCTTTGAAGCGGACCACCAACCGGCGCAGCAACTCCGCGGCACCGGGCTCGGCAAAGAGACGGCGCTGATGCAGGTGGTTTTCATCGAGCACAATGGAGAATGCCCTTCGGCGTGCAGCTTCGGGCTCACTGGTCATCACGCCCCAAAACAGCTCGGAGAGGATGCGCCCATGACGCCGCCAGCGGCGCAGGATGCTCAGGCTCGCCGGGAACCGAATCAGGTCGGGCAGGAACTTCTCACGATAGAACCGGTCATGGCGACAGACGAAATCGCTCCAGCGCGAGGGCTCGGCAATCTCCGACGCTTCCCGCACGGCGCAAGGGATCAACTTGAGGCCGTCACCATCGGCCTGGAACATCGGCTTGAATGCCAGCGTGTTGCCATACTCGTAAAAATGCTTCCAGCAGGAATGGGCTCTGGTGATGGTTTCGGGCACCACCGCCATGATCACAGTGCAGCCCTCATGGTCAGCCGCCTGACGTTCATAGCGCAGGAGCGCCTGATCGAGACCATAATTGCCAACGCCGAAGTTGCGTGTGTTGGTTTGACATAGCCTAGACAGTTCGTGTGACCAGGTCTCGGTATCGTCGACCAGGCGGCAGAAGGCATAGGAATCGCCAAAGACCACGACACAGCTGGCCTCACCCTCAAACCCTGGATTGGTGCGCGCGCCGTCATCAGCAATCGAAAAGGCCGCATCCCCTTCAGGCGAGGCATCGAGGCCCGAAGTTCCGGGTTTGCGCACCCAGCCGAGATCCGAATCGAAGCTGAGACGGGCATACTTTTCGATCACCTCTGGTGCGATTTCCGGCTTGGCATCACGGGGTAAAATGAGCCAGGGGAAGTTGCGCCGGAATTTCAAAACTGCCGACCACGCAGCGACCTCAATAACCGCCAGTACAGCGCCCACCACCACGAGAACGGGAATCAATCCAGATGACATGGTCTGCGACAAGGTCTCGATCTAACGCCCGTCCAGCGCCTTGATGCCGCAGAGATTGCCAAACGTCCCAGCTTTGACCAGGGCAGTATATCGCGCCAGATCCTCATCAGTATCGACTTCGATCCAGCCGCCATCGATGGTTACGGCATGCAGCTTGCCGCCATGATCAATATGGGCCTGCAACAGGTCGGTCATGTAACAGTTGGCAACCGATTTCCCCTGCACATCGCCACCAGGCCGGGCCGCACGATCAAGGATGTCGAGCAGCTCGCCACACGCCTTGGCAGAGAATCGCATGAGTCCGATGTATTGCGCTTGAATCTCTTCCAGGCTCGGCACCTTACGGCCGATATCGATGATGTTGCCGGCGTCGTCAAGGCGCAAACTTTCAGCATCAGAAAGCGGATCATCACTGCGCAAGCTCCAGAGCTTCAGCCATTCACGGTCCACGATGACACTGGCTTCGCTGTCATCAGCCAGCAAAGCCTCGAGAATCTTCTCTTCATAGATGATGTCGCCATAGGCCAGGACGACATCATCTCCCGATTCCATAACCGGACGGGCGCACAGCATCGAAGCGACCATGTTGGTCGCCGCCCAGTTGGGATTATCCCAAAGCGTAAGGCCCAATCCGTCAAGCTGCGCGCCGAGATAACCGCGCACCAGATGGATATCATCAAGGCCCGCTCCACGAAGGACCGAAAGCTGGAGGTCGAGCAACCGGGATCCCGCAAAGGGTGCCAAACATTTGGGGGTCTGGTCGCTGTGAACGCCAAGGCGTGAACCCCGGCCAGCAGCAACAATCAAAACCTTCATTCGTTCATTTCCTTCCAGAATGCGCCCTCGGCCAGAAGTCTTTTGAACAGAATGTCTTCAAAACCCCGTGCGCCCAGCGCGCGCCGTTCAGGATGCCAGTGGAGTGCGACGATCGGAGCATCGCTATGCACCAGCGCCTCCACCAGACCATCGTCGGTCGAAACAGCACAAACTTGGAGGCAATCACCAACCGCATCGGGTGCGACACCCAGATTGTGGAACGAGTTGACCATCGCGGCGCCACATCCTGCCAGATCGCTGAGCGGCGACGACAGCGTGACGGCGTGGTCACGCCCGACATGACTGCCCTTGTCGGCAATCTCGTGGACGGCACCGCCAAAATGGAGATTAACGATCTGTAGCCCACGGCATGTGGCAAAGACCGGCACACCACGTTCGCCCGCCCAGGTGATCATGGCGTGTTCGGTGGCATCACGATCGGGGGAACGGTCATCATCGGCGCCGTCGCGGGGAATAACATCGTTACCGCCCGTCAGAACAACGACAACGGGGGCAAGGACATCGAGCCAGTCGCCAATGTCCTTGCCAAGATTGGGAACAGGGAGCGGTATGCCACCCCATGCATCGATCTGGACCCACCAGTCATGCGCCAAAGCATCGCGCGGCTCGCGATATCCCACGGCTTGCTGAACCCGCATGGAGACAGCGAAAAGAGGCTTGCTCATGCGATGGACCGTATGGTGCGGGCAGCACAATCAAGTTCGATCACCGAACCACGGCCCAGTTCCTCGAACAGGCGCTCGCCACACCCGATGGCAGCAGGCAAACCGAACTCCGCGGATCGGATCGCGATGTGCGAATTTGCGCCACCAAACTTTGTCACCAGACCGGCAATACCGTGCGAGAGGATCCAGTCGTAGCCAGGGTCAGCCGCCTCGATCAGGACGATCGCGCCATCAAGCGCGTCTGCACCGTCACGTTCCAGATCAACACTCCGTGCCGTGACCGCTTGCTGCGTCGTGAAGGTCGGCATGCCCAGGGGCATGCGCACGACACCGATGTCATCAACACCGGTCACGACTTCAGGCAGGCGCAGAGTCAGGGTCGCCATGTGCTGTTCGCGCTGTTGCGCCACGATGTCACGCAAATGCACGGGTTCGTGTTCCGAACCGTCCAGAACCACACCGATGTCGAGATAGGAGAGATCGTCCCTGCTGAGACCAACACCTTCGCCCCAACCTGCAAGAACTTCGAGCGCATCGGAGATATTGCGGGTGAAATCAAATTTGATCTTCTCACGCCCGGCAACACTCTGGCTGATGTAATCCAACAGTCCTCCCGGATCGATTTCTAATCCATGTTCGTCCAACAGTGATTGCAGCGCCGAGGCTGCGTTGTCTGTCCATGCAAAGGGCTCGACTGGCGCGGGTTCGGCCATGCTACCCTTGAGGTAAAGATCGGGTGCGGCGTCATATCGCGCAGAGAGAATGTCATAAGTGCCGGGGCGGAGATGGCCACAGAATCCCAGGAAGGCATCCATGGTCGTGGTGCCTTTCGAGACGCTGTGCATGCCGCCCACGACATCAGCCGCAACCGTGTGCACGCTGGTCATCAGACGACCAACCGTGGAGGGATCAACAGCACCACGGGCGACCAGCGACTTGACGAACGCCATGGCGATAAAGGCGTGGCGCGCGACAATTGAAAAGGGATGGGTACCAAATTTCCTGCAATTCTCCAGAAGCAGACCTGCCCGCTCCAGATCAAGACCGGCTTGCGCAATGCCCGCGCTCAACTGGTTGGTCTGATCCGAAAGGCGTTGGAGCTCACCATGCCGGGTTGCGAGCCAGGCGTTGGTCAGGCCACGCAGACGAACTTCAAGATCGCCCATGCCTCCAACCTCAAGTCGTTTTGCCTTCTCTGCAAACCCAAAATCCAGGCTGGAGAGTGCGATTTCGAATTCGAACTTGTCATGGAGATGACGCTGTTCACGCAGCATGGCCAGCTGCTGGGTGACAATCACGTCGGCAACACTGTCCGACAAGCCATCAGGCAACAGTGAGTTGAGACTAAGGCGGACATCGATATAGGGCCTGCCACCAAGGTCGATCAGAAGCGGTTCGGGCGTGAACCGGCGATAACCCATATCGAAACGAGCTTCGCACCAGGTCCGGTCTGTAATGAGACGGCGGTAGAGCGACAGGGCAAGTGGACGTGGAGTCTGGCCGATCATCTCAGCCGGATTCCAGTCTGCCATGTCGCTGAGCACCGGCGCATCGCCAACAATATCGTTGTGAGGCGCAGCGCGTTCGATCAATCCATTGCGGATGTGATTCAGGCTGGACGCGACATCAGCATCGGGCGCGGCCTGCCAGCGACCATGCATGGTAAGCGGGCGCACCTGAAGGATCGTGATGTCATCGCCAGCAATGCAGAACTCGATATCGAGCAGAGCGTTGACGCAGATCGTCTGAAGCGTCCGCACAATGTTGATCAGGCGCAGAAAACGAGGTGAATGAAGACCTTCGACGGAGTCATGGTGAACCAGAAGGGTCTTGCTTTCAGCTCCGCTGGTGACCGTGTCCGTGCGGCCCGAGAAGTCATCGTAGTTGATGACAAAGTAGGGGCCGCCAACGGTTAACTCCCGGGTCACGACCACCCCGGAGATGTCGACATTGCTGATCATGGGCTGGATCAGGATCTGGTTGCCGTCGGGCCCGTTGCCGTAGCTTGCCATCACGGTTTCAACCGCACGGGTGATGGCGTCTGTCGTCGGCTCGACCGAGATCACGCTATCAAACACGCCGGCCATCGACGAGGCATGGGTATCTTCTGACAGACTGCTGGAGCGAACCACCAGAAGTCCATCGCCAAATTCATGCATAATACGGCGCCCCAGCGCCTCAGCATTCTGTTTCCAGTCGGCCACCGAGAATAGGATCTGAGCACAGAAGCTGGCATCTTCCACCAGCGGGGCAAGACGCGCCAGGGTTTCACCCTTGGTGCCGAACTCCATGGTTGCAGCGTTCATGCGCTTTCCACGCATGCGTCCGAAAGTAGACGGAATGACCTGCTGTCACGTGACAACGCATCATGGCTGCCCGACGCTGTGACCGTACCGTCTTTCAGCACGAAAATCATGTCACAATCCGCCAGTGAGCCCATGCGATGGGTGATGGTCACAATGGTACGCTCGCCACCCAGGCGACTGATGGTGCCGCGAATGGCACGCTCCGTCGGAACATCAAGTGCACTGGTCGCTTCATCAAAGACCAGAACCTGGGGATCGTTGTAAAGCGCACGCGCAATGGCGACACGCTGACGCTGCCCACCCGAGAGCCTACCGCCTGCATCGCCCAGAGAAGTTTCAAGACTGGCAGGCCAAGTCTTCACGAGATCAGCCAGTTCCGCAAGCTCCAGACAGTGCCAGACCTTGGCTTCATCAATCGCGTCGTCGTCGAGACCAAAAGCGATGTTGCGACGCAGGGAGTCATCAATGATGAACGCTTCCTGAGGCACGTACCCGATGACCGAGAGCCAGACATTGCGCATGCCGGCCGTCAGGGATTTGCCGTCCAGACGCACAACACCGTCCGTCGGAACGAGCAGTCCAAGAAGGATATCGAGAAGCGTGCTCTTGCCTGCGCCCGAGGAGCCAACAAAGGCGTAACTCCTGCCGCGCTCCAGCGTGAGGTTGATATTTTCGAGCTGCACCCGATCAGCGTCGGCGTAGTGGAACGCTACATCCTCAAAGATGAGCGTGTTCCAGGCTAAGTTCTCGTCATGGAGCACTTCAGCGGCGGTATGGGTCGTGGTCCAGCTTTCGATCCAGCCTCGCAGTTCACTATAACCGGCATAAAACGGCTCCAGTTTGACCAACCGGTTGATCGCACCGCTGATCTGAGAGACGGCGGGCAAGACACGCACCAGAACCAGAAGAATGAAGGTGAGTTGCGCCACAATGATCTCGGCCGAGAGCTGGATGGCGACCAGGATCATGGCAAGCGAAAGCATGGCGATCTGGCCCACCAACATGGTGATGGAAGGGATCGTCTTGTTCACCACATTGAGCTTCATGCGCGAAAAATTGGCATGCCTCCAACTCGTCGCGAACCGGTCCAGGAAGTAACGCTCACGCCCGGAGACTTTCAGAACCTTGGCGCCGCTGAGAAACTCCACGGCTTGCTGAACACTCTTGATGCTCTGATGGCGTTGATCGGCTGAGTACCGCGCCGACAGTGGGTTAAGAGCCGCAAGGATCAGCACTGCCAGGACTCCGAACCCAATGAGGACGCCGATGGTCATCCAGGATGAAGTTGCGATCACAGCGGTAAGGCCGATCAGCAGAATGAAAACGCCATAACTGAGATCGAGGACACTGGCGAAAAGAGCTTGGCCGACGGAGGCAGCATCGTTAGTGATGCGCTGTGCCAAAAAGGTGCCGTTTTGGGTTCGTAGCCAAGCATAGGGGCCACAGAGGCAGCCCTGCATGAGATCATCGACCAATCGGTTGGCAAAATGTGCGCTGAACCGCTCAACGGTGATGAAGATTGCGGTGCGGAACACAAAGGCAAAGATCAGGCATCCTATGACCAGTGCCCCCATCAAAAACACCGTCTCGCCTTCCGGCTTCAGGCCAATTAGCACCAAGGCGTCATTGACGATGGGGAAACGATCAGGCGAGCCCGGCTCCAGCAGCAACCCGATAAACGGCACCGCTGTCGAAAGTGCGGCAAGCTCGACGGCAGATGAGAGAAAGGAAGCAAAAAAGATGAGACTGGTTTCGAGCTTCTCGCGTTTGAGCAGCATCCGCCAGCCAGAGACGGTCATGGCGGCGGCAGCGCGCAACGTACCCTTCACGCCAGCGGGAGCCGACCGGCTGTCTCCAGCAATGGGCAGTTCGGCATGTTTGTCAGGGCGCGTGGTCACGACTTAAAGACGTCCTGTGCAGCAAGCCAACGAAAAACATGAAAATGGCGATGTCCCGATTTAACCCACCGGTCCATGAGTTCGATTTCCTGAGCCGGCGCATCACCTGCCAGTTCCAGCCAATCGGGTAGTGTTCGCCAAATGTCTTCCTGTTGGGAATCATCACGCAACATCGTGAGTTTGTCTGTCTCGGGACAAGAGAACCACCAGCCAGCGAATTGTTCAGCCCTGTCTTGGGCGTCCTCAAGATCCATGCCACGCCACCACAAGGACGCAAGCCTGGACAAGTAATCCTCCCGACTTGTTGCCATGCAGGCAAAACTCAATTGGCCATACCATCCTCGGTCGGCGAGTAATGCTGGCTTGCCTATTGACGCAAGTTCAATGGCCACAGTGCCGAAATACGTGACGCCCGCATCGATGGCCTGCATCAAGTCCATCCCATTCCATCCTGGCGGAACCAGCGTAATGTGATCGGCAGGGCATTTGGCGAGCAAATCTGCAAGTGTTGGCCCCTTCACGCCGCCATACCATTCGTCGCAAGGATGCGCGCGAAACAGCCAGTTCACATCACGATTGGCAGCAGCAGCAACAATTGTGGCGTCGATCCAATCGCGAAAATCCCTGAAGTGACTCATGGGCGCGCCATGAGGGAAATCGAACCAGTTCGATGCGTAAACACAGACAATCGGCTTGTCCGGATCGAGCTTTAGTTCCCGAACCACACGCTCGCGGTCGACCGCGCCGCGCCCCTGGCCGAATGCGCGAACGGCGCCGATATCAAGCGCCATGCCACCCAGGCGCTCTGCCAGCGCTTCTTTCCCACAGTGTCGCATTCGCGCCTGAGCATCAACATCAAGGCGATCGAACACCTCCCGACTGGGAACGTTTGCCATGTCGTAGATAGCATCTGGCGCATCGATTCGCAGGAATCGATTCGCGCCATAATCACCGTACAAAACCAGGACTTCGATCCCACGAACATGGGCGCACCACGCCAGCGCTGCAAAATCGAAATTGAGCGCATGACTGAGAAGAACAAGATCGTACGTACAGGCATCAAGAATGCTTGCCGCCTGCTCGAGGCAAGCCAGCGCTTCGGCAATATGACCAGCCAATCTGGGGTCGTGTGGGTCGACATCGCCGCGCCGTTGACGGCGCAGCAGACCGTCATAGGCAACATCGGCTGGAAAACCCTCGGGCCATTGAAGCTTCATGGCATCATCAGCACAGGTAACCGTTTGCGCCATCTGGTGAGCCGCGTCCCGATGACGCCGAATATCCGCCGCATTAGTAGCAAGACTGTGCCTTGGTGTGACGCCAAGCGCGACCATCGTCTCACTGACTCTCTCGCGGTTCCAGGGCCCGAGAACGCCATGCATCTCACTGTCGGCCAGCGCCAAAGCAGCGCGCATGAACGCAAACCGGGTCCAGAAGTTGGGATTGTCCCACATCCCATCGACCAGAACCTTCGAGTACCGACAAGGGCCAAGTTTGTGCGCGCATGAAAACGCATCGAGCAGTTCAACGCCGTGCTTACGTCGCCGCATTTCTTCCGTCCGGCGGCATCTCGCTCCAGGCATCAGTTCCAGCAGACGAGCCTTCAGCCGGTTGGCGATCCGGCCTACTCGGGCGAGCGAGAGATGTGCGAACAAACCAGCCATACGCTGCCTAGTCAGCTTCGAACTTGCGAACCGGAACACCATCGACATGACCACGCGCCATCAACACATAGCGGCTCTCGTCCACATCAGGGGCGCGTGAGGGGGTCAGCGCAAAACTACATTGCGTCTCACGCAACGACAGCCGGGCCGCTTCAACGCCTTCGTCCTGCGCATGCAGCAGGACGGAATCACGAAGGCGCCAGATACCGCCAACTCGCTCCCAGATTGCTGGGTCACGGAAGCGATCGATATGACTGTCGAAGGTCTCTTCACTCATTTCGACCCACGCGAGAAACGCCTGTTTATCATTCGGCGCGATATCGCAATAGGTACGCACCAGATCGATACCCTGCTCACGAGTCATACGACGCAGTCTTATCTCACGGCTGGCATGATCGGTGACTTTTCCATAACCCCATTTCAGATATTTGATGTGGTCGTGCAAACCACTGTAGTGCTGGCAATCAACGTCGCTGTAACGATCGAAGGTTCGGGCCTGATCGGCAGTTTCGTAGCCATATCGCTCTATCATGCTCTCGTGCTGTGCCTTGGTATCCCAGCGCAAGTAGTTATTGAGATAGATGCCCCGCACACCCACGCGAGAGAGTTCGCGGTCGTTGGGATACTGCGCAAACTCGATATCACGCTGCTCGATCTTCTCTTCGCCACCAAGCAGGTCTTCGGCCTCACAACACATCAGGTCATGTTCGAATCGGTACTTGCGGGTCATTTCCACTTCGTCGAGGTGCGAGAACATGCCCACCTGATCAGTGCCCTGATGCGCACCCCAGATGATCAGCGGAATCTTCAGGCGTACAGCGACCTGAACCGGCCAGACCGTCTGTCCTGCCAGGACATGCCAGTACATGCTGCCCATGCGGCGGATGGTCTGGCGTGTAATCTTCTTAATGCGTTGCGGCTGCACCACAAGCTGCATGTAATCCCCGTCGAAGGTGCCCCGGAGATAAGCAAGATTGCGGATTCCGCGTTCGGTGTTGAAGTGACGATTGTAGCTGACCAACAGCGGGTTCATGCCATAGACCCGCTTGACTACATCAACGATGAATTGGCTGTCTCGCGCGCCAGAGACTGGCACGATGCAGTCGTGTCGCGCATAGCCCTTGCCGCGATACGCCGCAAAGACATCTTCCAGCAGGCTCGACCGCTGTGCCCAGTCAAGAGAGTCCTTTTCTTCGTGAACTCTACACCCGCTACATATTCCATCTTTGTCGAAGGTCAGACCAAGCGGATGGTTTGCCGGATAGAGGCATCGTTTGCAGTACTTCAAATGACTTCCGGCGGCAGAAAGGTAAAGACTTCGTCGACGAGGTCTGCTTCTTCACGACGCGACACCCGGCCCGCAGAGGTCTGAGCCAGATGGGTGTAATCGGCCTGGCTTTCGAGACGGATATCAAGTTCGGTATTCACAAGCGCGGACTTGAGCAGCGCTATGCTGTGTTCGGTGTAATGCAGCATGTTGCCGATCGCTGCGGCTCCCGCACGCGTTTGTGTGAACAACTGCCTCACATGATCTGGATGTCCCACGCCGCCAAGCGCTATAACGGGAATAGGAGATGCATCAGCAATTTCACCAACAAGAGCCAGGTCATAGCCCTGGCCCTGCCCATCATGATCGATGCTGTTGATTAGCAATTCGCCCGCTCCGAGTTCCGTGAGATAGCGCGCCCATTCCAGGGGTTTATCGCCCCAGGCATCAAGGCCTCGGTTACGGCGAACGGCTGTGCTTGTGATGCTGTGTCGGACGTCCATGGCGCCGACGAAGCACTGTGAACCAAAATTAGCAACAATATCCCTAACGGCCGACGCGTCCTGGAAAGAGAGGTCATTGATCAGAACCTTGTCCGCACCGGCACGCACCAGATCACGGACATCCTGGGTGCCAGTAATGCCACCGCCAACCCCCAGCGGAACATGGCATCTCGTGGCGCACCGCGTCACCATTTCAACGTCGATCAACTCGCCCCTGCTGCGTGCAGCCATGTCCAGCAAAATGATTTCATCAACGCCCCATTCGTCCAGAAACCGAACAGCAACTTCGGCGCGCCCCACAGGCAGAAAACGTTTGAACCCGATACTCTGCACAACATGCCCATCCATGGTGAGCAGACATCCAATGATTCGTTTCTTGGGCATGGCCTAGAGTTTCGCCACGCAGGCATTGGAGAAATTGCGCAGCAGTCTGAGGCCTGAACGCTGGCTTTTTTCAGGATGAAACTGCGTCGCAGTAATGTTGTCGCGCCGCATGATTGCTGTAATGGGGACGCCCGAATGTACCGATGCAACATACTCAAGGTCGCGGCACACAACGTGATAGGAATGATCAAAGTAGAAACATGCACCTTCCTCGATGCCCTTCAGAAGCGGATCGGCGCACGCCTCTTTCAGACTGGCCCATCCGACGTGGGGCACACTGACGTCGGGTGTGGCAGGTAAGCGCTCAACCCCTCCTGGAATCCACCCCAATCCTTCATGATCGCCCAACTCGCTTGAGCACTCGACCAGAAGCTGCATACCAAGGCAGATACCAAGGAACGGTTTGCGTTGATCAACAACAAGCTCGGTGAGTGGCGAGATCAGATCAAGCGATCGCAGATTGATCATGGCTTCCCCAAACGCGCCCACGCCAGGGAGGATAATTCCGCCCGCCCTTTGCAGATCCTGCGCCGACCGGGTCACAACGGATTCAATGCCAAGAAAACCCAGCGCATTCGACACGGACGCAAGGTTACCCATACCGTAATCGACAATCGCGATCGTTCCAAAATTCTTGGCCATCATTCCGGCGGATACTTCATGCGCCAGTCGTTGCCGTCCTGCACCCAAAGATCATGGTTACGCCAGCGCTCAGCCACTTCCCAGAACTCGTCATAGGTCATACCGATGAAATCGCAGACCTTGTGAACAAATCGGTCGTCACATCTGGCGTCGTATAAACGGGTAAGTTCAATCCCTTCATCGCGTGTCATCAGGCCCGCCCGGATGAACCCGCTGCACTGCTCCGAGACCTTGCCAAACCCGAATTTCATTGCCTTCAGCATCTGATTAACGGCAATGAAATCGCAGTCGAGTGCATCGAAGGCCGTTATCTGACCGATCTGCATAGGATCAGCATCATCTCCTTGTCTGCAGGTCAGGCCATTATCGATGGCTATGCTTGCATTCACCTCATCGTTAAAGTCGGAAATGTAATAGCCCAGATAGATCATGCGCAGGTTGGCTCGGTGAATGTCATCATCTGGTGGATAGGTGTACCAATATAGCGACCCGGGATCGAAACCTGCATCAAGGATCCAGGAGATATCACCGCCATTCAGTGTGTTGGTGTACTTCAGTCGATTGGCGTCGCCATCAAAGGAACCTCCGGAACCTCCCCACGACAAAGCCGGATTCTCGCCGTAGACGACAAGAGGGATGTGATAGGCCGTCGCCACCCTGGGGGCTGTTGCATAGAGCGGAAGCTCGGTCGATTTGTACAGGTTTCCCCAAATGTCGAACCCTGCTCGCATCAGACGTCGCCATGTATCAGGACCCGGGCTGACATATATGCAATCAAATCCCAGCTCGATGAGATTGCCCATGTTAGCGGCCCCGCGATCGCTTTGTTCCTGAGGCGGATAGGCACAGGTCACCAGCAGCGGATTAAGGCCCAATTCATCACGGCAGTAGAGCGACTGGCGCAGGCTGTCCTTTCCGCCCGAGACCGGAATCAGGCAGTCATAGGACGTGGCGGAGTTTTCCTTGCCCCATATCGCAATCTCTTCAAGCTCCTTGTGACGTGCCGGCCAATTAATCTCGCCGGTATTGGCCGAAATGTGACAAGCAAGACACCGGCCATCGTCCTCGAAGTTCGAATCAGGACGTGTGTTCGGCTCAAGGCAGTTGGTGCAATAGGTGATGGGTGCTGTCATGCTAGAATGACCACGATCAAAGCCCGGCCGCACGGTTAGAGGACGACATGGTCAAAGTCTTCCTGATCGGGATCGGGCCGGTAAGCGCCAACCCTGTGGGACGTCTGTTTTTGGCCCAGTGAATTGATCTTGGTCGATGCCCGATAAACGTAGATATGGAACCCTGCATCACTCAAGGCAGCTCTTAGTTCATGACCAGAGACATCATCCCCGGGCCAGAGCTTGCTCTCGGGAGCATAGGTGCCGCCAAAGCAGAAGCGACCACCAGGTTTCAGCACACGATAAACCTCTGCAATCGTGCCCGGTACATCCTTGGCATATGCCAACGTGGCCGACATGGTGACAGCATCAAACGTGGCGTCATCAAACGCCATGTCCTCCATGTTCATGACCTTGATCTTCGGGTTCGTCGAATAGAGATCAATACCCAAGATGTTTCGCCACGAAAATCCATAGAGCCAGGCAATGTAGAGTTCCGCAATGTTGCGGGGGCCCACAACCAAAAGTTTCTCATCTGCAACATCGCGCGGCGGCAGGTCGAGCATCTGATAAAATTCTTCAGCGCGACGGGTCACGTGCACCACGTGATGTTGAGTCACCTCCGCATTGTAGTCATGGACGGCAACATAGAATTCGTCATCCGTGGAGTGTTCTTTGTCGATCTTCGAAACACGGGCCAGGTCACGGACCTGCAGGGCCATCGAGACAAGTCCAAAAAGCCGGGAAGAGCGCAGGAGGTAACGAAACGGGCGCACTGGACGATGTGGCTGAATGGGGAAGAAGAGGATACGGCGCAGGATCCGGAGAAGCGGAATGATGGGCATCTTCAAAATGGATCCCTGGGGTCTTTGGGATAGGAGCCACGCTTGGCCAGACCCTGTTCGCGATAGCGTTCAAAGGGTGTGGCATGGCGTGAGGGATAACAGTGAAACACCAGCGCTGTGCGGGTATGGCCTGGTTGGGGAAACCCGCCACGATGGAGGGTATTGTTGAGGAACGGCACGACCAGGCCAGCGGGCCCATGTGGCTGAACGACCTGGTCGCGGTGCCGTTCGGCGATGATGCGCTCGTAGTGGTCATAGAGTGCGCCATCGCGATCACCCGCGGCGTCTTCCTGTTGGGGTAGACCACGAAGGGCGGATCGTTCCGAGCGAAAAATCGCCAGCGCCTCTTTCCAGGGCAACACCTCCAGCGGGCCATCTTCAGGTGTCGTTTCGTCAAGATAGAACATGACATTAACGCAACTTCCGGGCCCGGAATCGCTATGCCAACGCTGCGAACCCACACGGATTTCGCGTTTGGGCCTGTTGCGATAGAGCAGAGCAAACCAAATTCGATAATGGCAGCCAAAGTAATGTTGCAGGAAAGTGCCGAGATCGGCCCGGAACAGATCCTCCAACTCGGGGAAGTCGCGCCAGACCTCGCCGGCATAGCCGTTGTTCCCGATGGCTCCGGGATCATCCCGCCAAACCGTCTCTCCGGCAGCCTCTCTTCGCGCCAGTGTTGCCGTCATGCTGCGCGCAACATCATGCGACCCAGACGAATGGAACGACGTCACACCATCATGCTTGAATTGGTCGATGTTCGCAGCAATCACACCAGGCTCTGGCAGCGGATCAGCCATCGCCTGCCTACAGGCATCCCAATCAGCGCTGTAGCGCGGTGCATCACGCCAGCCCAGGCGGCTGCGGTGGCGTGAGATCGAATGGCGAAACAACTGGTCGGACACTGCCTGGCGTAGAATGTTCACATGTCCACTCCCCGCATCATGATGATATCATCGGTGCTGGCACCTTCACTCAGGCTCCAGCCCGGTAGCCTTGCAACCTCACGAAAACCAGCCTTCGCGAAAGCACCGACGGAACCACGATTATCGCTATAGATACCGGCAGCAATTCGGCGCAGACCCAGATCTGTCAGCCCACATTGTGCAATCGCATCGATCGCTTCGCTGGCAAGTCCCTGCCCCCAGCGTGCGCGATCACCGATGATGATGCCGATCCAGGCACGCTGATGCCGCCGATCAATGGGACCAAGTTTGATGTTGCCGATGTGACTGCCCTGCTCTGTCGCGATCAGCCCCAGCAGGAGATTATCCTCGCTGGCATTCATCGCTTCGATAAACCCCTTGAGCGCGGCGGCATCATGGGAGGCATCTCGGGATTCAGTGAAACGCATAATCTCGGGATCGTTCATCCACGCGAGATAGGCACCACCGGCATCGGCAGGCTCCAGAGTCCGCAACATCAAGCGTTCTGTCATCAGGGGCTCGACGAGCTTCATGCTGCTGACGCCGCATGCAGAGGTAGATAACGACCATCGGCAACACGCGCCTCGACATCAGACATGGCCATATCATCGACCGGCCCATGCCAATTCCCGGGACCCTGCTCAATGAAATCGTCACGCGTCCGCTTTCCGGCCTGCAACGCTTCAACGCAACATCCCAGCAGGACAAAACCCTGCTTGTAGGTCGCCACGCGCAGTTCGGGGTAAGTAGCTACGCCGGTGAGATCGATGTCACGAACTTCCAGAACAGGGCCTTCATCGATGCCTTCGCTCATTAGATGCACGGTGTTGGCAACCGGCTGGTTTTCCAGGATGGCATGTTCCACGGCGCAAGAGCCACGATAGTCCGGCAACCGTCCGGGATGGCAGCTGAGAACACCCATGGCTGGAGCAGCAAGCAAGGCAGGGCTGACGATGCGCGGCGTTCCTGCATTAACCAAGAGGTCGATGCTCCGCTCGCGCACCAGGTTTACGGCCGCTGGGCTGTTGTGATCTTCGACCGCAACAAAGTCGGCCTTGATACCATCGAGACATGCCAAAGCCAGAGGAGGTAAACCGCCATCTGTACGCAGGGCGTGAATAGTGCCCTCACGCGCGCTGCACGGGGTCGGGTCGAGAAACACGGCGTCGAGCACAACTCCAGCATCGAGCATGCCTCGAATGATGTGACCGCCCAGAATACCGTCCGGCGTGGTCAGGGCAGCGACCTTGAGCATGGATCCGTTCATGCCGTTTGCCGCCCAGCACCGTGATGGTGCGCCACAAGCCGATGGAGCGCTTCGGCCATTGCCGCACCCGCTCCGCCGGCCCGATAGGACACTGGTGTTGCCTGCCATGGACCGTTCAGGCGCGCATGGAGTCCAGACCGGTGTTCGACGGCTGGAATCGCTCCAGAGCCAATACCTGGTAGCCAGTCGCGCTCCACTGCATGGGGCAGAATAGAAAGACAGGGGCGACCCATCAAATGCGCCTCTTCCAACAGAGATCCCGACATGCCGACCACCAGATCAGAAGCCCAGACGAGTGCCAGGGGATCGCCGCCCTCACTCACCTGATCGATTTCATCGAGATAGGCTGCAAATTCATCCCTGGTATTTTTCGGGTGCAGACGCAAAACGATCCAGGGACGTGGCGAGTGCTGCGCTATCGCATCCAGCAGTTCTTCGAGCATGCGTGCACAACGTGGTGCCGTGCCGTCTCGTCCCTCGAAATTGAGCGTGGCGTTCCAGCGATCGGCCTCGGGATTTACCGCGTAACCAACTTCAGCAAGAAAGATAATCACCGGGCGCGCGCCGGCTTCAGGCAGGACCGCTTTGCGCAGCGCTTCCCGGCCCTGGCCCTCAAAGCCTGCGGCGGCAGAAAGAACCCAGTCATGATGGGGATTGCCCGTTACCGCGACGGCAGAGCCAGCGAAGCCCAGTTCTGCAAAGGCCGTTGCGGCACGATCATCAGCGACCATGACGAGATCAGGAGCATGGCGCAGCGGATCATCGCTAGTGCCACGGAAACGATGTTGCGCATTGGCCACCTGATCGACCGGCGCCGCGCTGGGGATACCGGCATCACGCGCCGCATCGATCAGTGCCAGACCAGGGCTTTCAAGGTTCTCGGAAGTTCCAGACACGACAAGGCCCGGCGCATGTCGCGACAACAAGTCACCCGCCTGCGTTTCCTCACTGACGTCGAGCACTTCCAGCCCACGATCGCGCAGATAGCCGACCGCTGCCCCCGCAGCCAACAAGATGACGTCATCCCCCGGCATGGCCGCGATCATGGGCACAAACCAGTTCGCCGCACCGGGGTCTTCGACATAGGCCAGCATGCGCATCAGGCCACCGCCGCAAGGGCCTGTTCATGGATCGCCTCGATCACAGCGGAAGTTTCCAGCGCCGAATCAAGAGGGCTGACCGGTGTGGTGCCAGACTGCAGCGCGCTGGCCAGGTCATCATGGACGGCATAGAGCGCTTCACCCATGGACGTGGTTTCGGCCACCGGTTGATCGCTTGCGATTTCATAGGCACCTGTGGTGGTGAGATTTTCGCGCCGCTCGAAACGACACAAACGCAGGCCCTCGCTGATGAGAGACATCCGTCCAGCTGTGCCCCAGATATCAAAAGCGTTTTCCCGGTAGTGGTCGAAACCAACCGGCAGCGCCATCACCGTCACATCAGATTGCATAACAAGCGAAAACGGTGTGTTGAGATCACCATCGAGCGGCCCACCGACAAAGGATGTGCTGCCTGCGGGAACACTCGCGTGCGCCACTTCACCTAGCAGCATGCGCGCAAGGTCCACCATGTGGGTGCCGTTGTTATGAAGGCCGTTGCCATAAACCATGAATCCGCCCTGCACGTCACCGACGGCTTCCGTGAGGCCGCCTTGCACAAGCTCGCGATGCCGGTGGTCCGCGCGGCGCGGCAGGTTGACCTGAGCGACAAGGCCCCGGGTTTTGCAAAGCGCGGCAAAGCCCCTGGCCTCGGCAAGATCAGCACCCAGTGGCTTTTCGACCAGCACGGCTCTGAGGTTCGGCAGTGCCTCGATGATGGCTCGGCGCGTGCCTGGTGGCGTCGCCAGCACGGCCACTTCAATGGCTTCCCGATCAGCAAGCCCAGCAACATCCTTTACGGCGGCCACGCCGTACTGCTCGGCACAAGCCTGCGCATGAGCCTCAACCGGGTCCACGGCGGCGACCCAGTCATAAGCTGGATGTTCGGCCAAGACCTGTGTGTGGCTTGCATAGCGGTAATGCCGCGCCATGCGCGGATCAGCCGCGTATCCCGCACCGATCTGTCCGCAACCAAAGAGCGCTGTGACGAAACCGCTCACCGCGCGGCCTTTTCTTCGCAGTCGATGTTGAGCGCGATCAGGTCGGGGCGCGTATGAAGCAGGTTCATGAGTTCGGGCAAGTCGAAGACGGGGCCGTGGGCCGGCTCGAGTTCGGCATAGACCGCACGGATGAACGCCAGGTCCTCATCATAGTCGAGCTGCAAGCGCCATTCCGGATGATGCCAGAGCGTCGGCGCAACGATGTTGTGAATCCGGTAACGGTCCGGGTTGTCATAGAAGTGGAGCGAGACATGTTCGCGCACGGCAGGGTCATCGACGTTTGCCGCGACCTCAGCCAGCAGGGCCAGAGGAAACACCTGAACATCCACACCCATGGGGAAGGTCTGTACTCGACCGCAATTGCTCACCACATCGGCACGGTTGGCATGGAACGTCTCAATACCCAGCGTGATGACGTCAGGCGGCAGCAGCGTGCAATCGCCGGTGACCTCCACGACCAGTTCGCCACCGACCGATTGCTGGGCCTCGACCACGCGGGCGAGAACATCATCCTCACTGCCCCGGTAGCAGGCGACACCTTCCTCTTGTGCCCAGGCTTCCAATGCATCATCGCCGGGCGAGGTCGTGGTCGCGAGGACGATATCGTCCAGCAGTGCCACGGAACGTAGTCGTTCGAGCAGCCGTGTCAGGGCTGGCTTTCCGCCAATATCCATCAGTACCTTGCCTGTCAAACGGCTAGAGCCCATGCGGGCCTCGATGCTGGCGACGGTGCGCGGCAGACTCACGCCTTTTCCCTCTCCCAGGCGGCAAGTTTCTCACGCCCTTCGAACACCTTGTGGAAAGCAGCGACCATCTGATCGAGTTGATCGGGATCAGGATCAAATCCGCAAATCTCATAGGTCACGAAACCGGTCTCATGCAGGCGCTCGGCAACGGGGCACAGGCCATCGGCATAGGACCGGCTGGACCCGGCAAACGGGAACCCGCCGCGTCCGATGGCGCGGCGCTCGCGGAACATGGGCAGGCGGTAGAGCGGCGGCACATAACCACCTGCAGCTGGCACCCCTTCGGCATGGAGAGCAGCAAGCAGGGTTTCGCGGCTGATGCCTAGGGCATCAGGGTTCATATTAGCAGTCCATACATAATAGACGTGACTGCAGTCAGGCCTCACAGCTGGAACCTTGAAGCCTTCAATCCGGCCAATGCCTGCTGTCAGGCGCTCTGCGATGGCGACACGCCCGCCGATGATCTCCTCTGCCCGTTCGATCTGGCTCACGCCCACAGCGGCGGAAAGTTCCGTCATGCGGAAGTTGAGGCCCGGCGTATTGGTGATGTCAGCAATCTCGACATCACCCACGACGTTTTCACCGTGATTGCGGATGAGCTGCATACGCAGAGCAAGTTCATCGTTGTTGGTGACACAAAGCCCACCCTCACCGGTCTGGATGTGCTTGTGCACATTCAGACTGAAGACGCCGATATGGCCGATCGTGCCCGCCGGTTTACCGTTCTCCATCGCGAACGGACCCTGCGCATTATCTTCCACCAGATGAATGCCATGGCGGTCGGCCAATGCACGCAGCTCGGCAAGGCGGGCTGGATGGCCGAACAGATTGACGACAAAGATTGCCTTGGTCTTTGGGCCGATGGCCGCTTCGACAGCGGCCACATCCAGGCAGAAGGTCTCATCCTCGATATCGACGAAGACCGGCACCGCGCCATAGAACATCGGCGCCACAGCGGTCGCCGACATGGTGGTGGGCGGGCAGATCACTTCGTCGCCAGGCGAAAGGCCGATAGCGCCGGCGGCGGCAAAAAGACCAGAGGTTGCCGAGTTGACGCTGACGACATGGCGGGCGCCCAGCGCCTCACACCACAAACTTTGCAGGCGTTTGACCAAGGGTCCGCCCCAGAACTCATCGCCCCAGGAACCGTAGAAGCCCGAGAGCAATCCGCCATCCATGACTTCGTTGACCAGCGCACGTTCGCGATCACCCAGAGCACGGAACGGACGAAGGACGCCCTGGACTTCAGCTTTGCCACCAAGAAGCGCAAGGCTGCTCATGAAAGATCATCCAGCAAGTCACGGGTAATGGGCGTGCCACGTTTGATGGTGCTTTTCGCAGGGCAATCCAGAACGGTTGGCAGATGTTTGGGGGCAAGACCGTGGCCTGGCCGGATGACGCGAACATTTTCGCGCGTGAGTGCCTCGCCAACGGCGATATCTGCAACGGCATAGATCGAGCGGCGGAAGGCGCGGTTGCCATGCTCGCTTGACTTCAGGCCGTAATCGATCGTGCCCAGGGATTCCCAGGCCATGGCGACATCGCGGCACAGCACTTCAAGCTCATCGGGCTCCAGCGAAAAGGCCGCGTCGAGTCCGCCATCGGAACGTCGCAGGGTCACGTGTTTCTCAATCGCGCAGGCGCCCAGAACAATTGAGGCAACCGAAACTGCCGTTCCCAGCGTGTGATCCGAAAGACCAACAGCAGTGCCGAAGGAAGCGGCCATATCCGGGATGGTCGCAAGATTACTGTCGCCAACCGGAGCGGGATAACCACTGACACAGTGCAACAGCAACAGTTCCCGGCAGCCTGCGCCTCGCGCGACAGCCACGGCTTCGGCAATCTCCTCACGGTCGGCAATGCCGGTCGACATGATCATGGGCTTGCCGGTCGATGCAGCCTTGGCGATCAGCTCGTGATCCACCGCTTCGAACGAAGCGATCTTGTATGCGGGGGCAGCAAACCCTTCGAGGAAATCGACCGCAGTATCATCGAACGGCGAAGAAAAGACAGCAACGCCCAATTCACGGCCCTTGGCAAACAGGGCTTCATGCCACTCCCAAGGCGTGTGTGCTTCCTGATAAAGTTCATAAAGCGTGCGCCCATCCCACAATCCGCCCTTGATCGCGAAGTCGTCAGCATCGCAATCGATGGTGATGGTATCAGCGGTATAGGTCTGGAGTTTGATCGCATCTGCTCCGGCCTTCGCTGAAGCTTCCATAATCTCAAGCGCGCGCGACAGGTCGCCATTATGGTTGCCCGAAAGTTCGGCAATGACATAGGGGCGATGGCCCGGCCCGATAGGACGTCCGGCAATGGTGACGGTTGTGTCGCTCATGCGGCAGCCTCCCAAATATAGGTACCTTCGCCATCACAGCGGAATCCGGCACGCTGGAACAGGCGATGCGAAGCTTCGTTCTCAGCAAGGACTTCGGCCACCAAACGCCAGCCAGGGGCCAGACGCTTAGCCAGCGTGAGGGCCGCCGTTGCAACGCCACGACCATAGGTTTCAGGCGCTAGATAAATCGACACGACCCGATCAGTACCTGTCTCCTGACGATCAAGGCGCAGCGAACCGGCAGCCCTGCCATCACAGGTGATGACACAGAGCAGGCAATCTGGATCAAGCAGACGTGCGCCAAACCAGACATCATGTTCAGCACGAGAGGGCATATGCGCATCACGCGCATACCGACGGGTCTGCGGCGCGCTCTGCCAGTTGAACAACGTGCCACCGTCGGACGCATCGGCAAGCCGGAGCGCGATCTGACCAGCGGGGGCCGTTTCATCCAGGCAAGCAAGCCAGGTCCGTTCGGCACCACGTCCATCGCAAAGCGCTGCCGCATTGCGTGAGAGGGCAAGGACCTGGTCCCGGTCTGCAGCAAGATCCTTGAAGAGTCCTGCCACCAGCGACGCATCTACCTCTTCATGCCAGCCCAGCAGGCCCACGGCGCTTGCCCTGACAAGACCTTCGGCGATCAGATCCTGATTGCGGGCCGTCACCACCAGCAGCGTGGGCACGCCCAATGCGCAACGCTCCCATGCAGAAGAACCACCTGCGCCGATAGCTAGATCGGTTGTTACCAAACGATCAGCCATGTCGCGTACACCAACGACGACCTCCAGGTTGAAAGGGTCTTCCGTCCTAGCCCGCAAGCGGTCGGCAACGGGCATTTCCATACCCAAGACCACGGTCAGGTCTCCTCCGAATCCGCCAAGCCGGAGACCATCAACAAGACGCTCCAGCACAGGGCCGGGGTCGATGCCGCCCAGGCTGATCAGAATTGAGCCGATCTGACCGTTGCGGCGTTCCAGAGACGATGCGCGTTTCTGTGCAAATGCAGTCCCAAGGAGTGCATAGCCGGTTCCGGTCAGCACCAGAGCACCACGCGGCAGAAGGGTCTGGTACGCATCTGCGCTGCGCTGTGAAGCACTATCGAACAGAAGATCAGTGTCACGCTCTCGGTCGGCAAGATCATCAAGCGCTACCCGACGTCGGGCAAAACCCCGGCAGGCGCTTTCAAATTCGGCATCAAGACCATAATGATCGGTCACCAGAAGGTCAGCGCCACGTGGCCATGCCGCAGCGACTTCTGATGCCTGAAACCGAGGTTCGGCAGCGCTATCGACAAAGACAAGCTGATTCCCCGCACCCAGCAGTTCCGGTACGGCATCCAGCGACGCTTCATCGGTCGCAAAGCCTGTGTGCCACCCGGCGTCGCGGAAAACGCTGGCCAACGAGAGGCAGCGGCGGACATGCCCGGTCCCATGGGCAGGCCCCGCATCGCAGCGGAAAACGGCAAGGGGTGCGTTCACAAGCCGCAGGCCCGGGTCAGTGCCTGGACCACACGGCTGACATCGTGATCAGCCATGTCCGGGAAGAGCGGCAGGCTGAGGCAGCGATCATAAAAGGCATCCGCACCCGGCAAATCCAGATGGCCGTAGCGTTCCCTGTAATAGGGCTGGCGATGCACCGGGAGATAGTGGACCTGTGTGCCAATGCCTTCCTGGCGCAGCGCAGCCATCACCGCAGCCCGGGTCGTGCCCATCGCTTCAAAGTCAATTAGCGCGATATAGAGATGCCAGCCAGGCGACTGATCGGGGCGCCTGCCCGCAGAACGTATGGTTGGAGAGAGGGATGCCAGCGCCGTGTCATAAGATGCGACAAGTCCTGCACGGCGCGCGACGAACTGGTCCAGCCTGGATAGTTGAGTCGTTCCAAGGGCGCAGTGGAGATCGCTCGCCCGATAATTCAGACCGACCTCGGGCATCTCGTAATACCAGGCATTGGCAGTTTCACCGGTGAAGCCCTGGTTCCGGTCACTCCAGGCCGAGGGTTCACGAATGGTGCCGTGGGTGCGCAGGCGCGCAACACGCTCGGCAAGACGGTCGTCGTTGGTTGTGACAATACCACCCTCAGCCATGGTCGCCGTCTTGACTGGGTGCAGGGAAAACACCGCTAGATCACTGTCAGCACAGGCCCCCACGCGGACCTGGTTACCGGCGTGTGCATAAGTCCCACCCAGCGCATGGCAGGCGTCTTCCATAATGCGTAGGCCCGATGTCCGGGCGACCGCCGACAATCCCGCAAGATCAGCAACCTGACCGCCGAAATGCACCGGCGCCACAGCGACAGGACGCAGATCACCCGCACGTGCGAGGGCTTCCTTAAGGTGATGGGGCTCCATCAGGGCCGTGTCTGGATCGACATCAGCAAAGATGACCTCTGCACCGACATAACGCGCGCAATTGGCCGTCGCCAGGAAAGTCAGCGTAGGCACGATCAACGCATCGCCCGGCCCCAGCTCAAGCGCCAGAGTTGCCAGGTGAAGTCCTGCGGTTCCATTGGAACAAACCAATGCATGGCGTGCGCCCGTTACCTCACGGGCAGTCTCCTCAAACCGGTCCACGAGCGGGCCGGTTGTCAGCCAATCGCTTTTCAGCACGGCGAGCACAGCATCAATGTCGCTCTGATCGATGGTCTGGCGCCCGTAGGGCATGAAGGGTTTTGACTCAGACATGATTACGCACTGGGCCGGACCTGGAAGACCGGGCGGATGAGGCCGTTATGGAGCCGCTTGTCGAGATCCCCGCGTGCAAGCTCAAGGGCCAGCACACCCGCAGCATGTTCCCAGGCAGACTGCACCTGTGCCATGTCTGCTCGATTGTGGGCAAAGCTTACATTGTGACTGGCGTTGATCAGCACGCCTGCGGCAATCATCTCGCGCAGGAAAAGGGTCTTTACGGCAGCCGCACTTCCACCCACATGATCGCGATAGGAAAGGACCGCCCAGGGCGCAGAACCGACCAGATCCAAGGTGTCATCGAGGCCGTGACGAGTAACAATCGCACGTGTCTCCGCCATCAGCTCCGCGCCCTTGCGCCACAGAATTTCCGGCACGTTCTCGCGCTCAAGCTTGTCGACTGTGGCGATCGCACCCGCGAGTGAGATTGCCTCTCCGCCAAAGGTCGATGAGAAGAAGATCTGTTCCATCTCCGCCATCACATCGGCACGGCCGACAACGGCGGAGATCGGCAGGCCGTTGGCCATAGCCTTGCCAAACGCCGAGAGATCCGGCGTAACACCAAAATGGGCCTGTGCGCCGCCAAGCGCCCAGCGAAATCCAGTAATGACTTCATCGAATACCAGCAATGCACCATGTCGATGGACGAGCTGACGGAGTGCCTCCAGATAACCTTCTGGCGGATCTACGATGTTGGTGGGTTCTATGATCAGGCAAGCAAACTCACCACGATGCTGAGACATAAGCCGATCAACCGCTTCTAGGTCGCCGTAGGCCACCATGTGAGAGAGCTCGCTGACTGCTTGGGGAATACCCCGGTTACGTGTCGTCGCGCCGACATACCAATCCTGCCAGCCGTGGTAACCACAAAGAGCAATCCGATCTCGTCCAGTGAAGGCCCGCGACAGCCGGATGCATGCGCTTGTAGCGTCGGTGCCGTTCTTACCGAAACGGACCATCTCGGCCGACGGCACGAGACGGACCAAACGCTCGGCAAGATCACTTTCAAGCTTTGTTGCCAGGCTGAAGCTGATTCCGCGATCGAGCTGTCGCCGCACGGCCCAGTCAACTTCTGGATCACGGTAACCCAGTACCACCGGCAACAACCCACTCACCATGTCGACATACTCATTGCCATCGATATCCCAAACCCGTCCACCGTCACCATGGGTCAGGAACAGGGGCGCCTCGCCAGGCGGCAGTTGTAGACGGCTCTTCGAAAAGGTCTGAGAGCCCAGTGGAATCACTGCTTCGGCACGCGCGAGCATGCGATGAGAGGCCTCGAAGCTGCGTTGCGCCGCAACGACTTCCTGCCCTCTTGCAGCCGAGAACCCAGCATTGCGCGCATCCTGTTTGGTGCGCCCGAGCTCCGGACGCGAACGCAGTAAAGCCAGAACGGCCGTCATGGAAACCGCCCGATCACCTGGCAATTCGTCCATCAGGTTTGCAAGAAACGTAAAGTCGTCTGCGGTATCAAGTGTCCAGCGATGACGTCCCAGCCCAGGGATCGGGCAAATCAGATTCAGGCTGGTGTAACGCTCCTTGGAATTGCGGATAAACGGCGTGACATGTTCTCGGTCCGACGATCGGGTCGCATCGGCCGCGGCGCTTACTAGTGCGGCCATGGTCATAGCTTCACAATCAAGACCGTCTGGCCAACTGGCGGGATCAATATTGCTGGCATAATCGACTCCGCCTGCGATCAACAGCGCGAGGACCTGACCCGCTATTTCGGGATCGAGCAACGGGCAGTCCGCGGTCAGACGTATGACGATCGAAGCATCATGGGCGCAAGCCGCACCGACGAAACGATCCAACACATCGGTTTCGCTCCCGCGGAAACAGGCCACGTCGTGATCGTCACACCATGCCGCGAGCGCATCATCGCCGATCTGCGAGGACGTCGCCACAACCACCACATCGACGCCAGCAATGAGATTCGCTGCTTCGACTACATGTGCCAGAACCGAGCGCCCAGCGAGATCCATCAGCACCTTGCCAGGCAGCCGGCTCGAACCCATCCGTGCCTGGATAATCGCTACCGTTGTCATTGCGGTAATCCCGCCATGGAACGCGCCTGCAGGGTTGTTCTGAGAATCTGAAAGGCCTCGAAGCCATCACAGCGTGGCGTCGAAAGACCACCGAGGCAGTGCAGAAAGTCTTTCATCTCCGCAGCGTAATCATCGGCCCAGGCACCCGGGGCCACCGTGCATTCCTGCTCGGCACCGTCAGCATCGACATGGCGCAAGGTTCTCGCATTAAGGTCATAGACCAGCGTGCCGAGCGAACCCGAAATGCTGCCCTGCCGCACCGCTGGGCGCGCCAGATAATCAAGATGGAGATTGCTCGAAGCGCCGCCGTCGTGTTGAAGCACAAGGTCAGCAACATCCTCGCTTGCCATGTCGAGCAAACCACTGCGTCTGGCGACACAAGACGCAACCCGGCCTGAACCCAGCAGATAACAGGCAAGGTCGATCTCGTGAACGATGTCGTGGATAACACCGCCTGTCACCGGATCAGCGGCATAACCCGCCCGATAGTCTTGGCCCGGCCGCCACGACGGCAGCCACGACCCGCAGACTCCACGCAGACCCCAGACCTCTCCGATCGCACATCGATCAAGAAGTATTCTCATGCGTTCCACAACCGGGTGATAGCGAAGCATGAAGGCGGCAAAAATGGTGATGCCTTGGTCCGACGCACTCTCCAACAAGGGAGCGATGGCCATATCGGAATGGGCGAGAGGTTTTTCGATGAAGACGTGCCGGCCCGCCCCGACAACAGCCATCATGTCGTCGGCATGGCTGGCATTGGGCGTCGCGATCACCACAGCTTCGACAGCCTCAATCACCGCCTGCCTGTGGGCGACGGCAAGACCGCCAGCTTCTGTCAGGCGCCCGCGGCTTGCCGGGTCCGGATCAAAGCCGATGACGCCACAATTCAGGTCCAGCAAATTCCGGGCATGGCGCATACCGATTGAACCCAGACCAAGAACACCGACGACGTGCTTCTTCATGGACGCATGGGGTGACCGGCCTGGGCTAGTACACGCTTCAATTTCACAAGATTGTTGTCGGAGAAGACCAGCATGGTGCCCAGCGCCAGAGAATCGGCACCCGCGGCCATGGCTTCTTTCAGATGATCGAGCGTACCGGCGCCACCTTCCAAAATGATCGGTACGTTCACTGCCGCCCGCGCCCGTGCATGAAGGCTGAGGTCAAACCCGTCACGCTGACCTTCACGACCTACCGACATCAAACGGACTTCGCCGGCCCCGCGTCGCACAGCCTCCAGCATCCAGGAAAGCCAATCACCGTCTCCAGCGACCATGCCCGCGCGATGGTCGAACAACTTACCTCCATCATCATCCATCATGACATCGATACCCAACACCACGGCCTGACACCCAAAAAGTTCGGCCAGCTCGGTGATCAGTTCAGGTCTGTCTAGGGCGGTGGTCGTCACAGCAATCTTGTCGGCGCCCGCGTCCATCGCCAGGCGCGCAGTCGCGGTGTCACGCACACCGCCACCCACGGTCAGTGGAATTTGGATTTCAGAAGCGATCGCACGAAAGACATCAAGGTCTGGCACCCGGCCCGCACGGTTGGCATCAATATCTAGCACTACCAGTTCATCAGCACCCTGCGCATTGTGCGCGCGTGCGGTCGAGGGTGGCGCACCGGCGTCGCGGTGGTCGCGGAAGGCTCCACCTTTCACTAGACGCCCACCGCGCAACAGAAGACTTGGAATGATGCGATTCTGCGGCAAGGCCTCAGGGCTTCCAATCCAGGAATGCCTTCAGAATTCGTTCGCCACCAAGCTGGCTCTTCTCGGGATGGAACTGTACGGCAAACAAGGCCTCGTGCCTAATGGCGGCGACCAACGCCCCCCCACAGTCGACGGTTGCAGCAACAAGACTCTCATCAGTCGTGAGGCAGTTGCTATGACAAAAATAGACAAACCTGTCGCGGGCTCCACTTCCGATCAGACCATCGCCTGCGGTTTCAGCAGTGATCTCGCTCCATCCGGTATGGGGCACACGGCAGGGCAGTCTTGCGTTGTCTTCGATGGGACCGGCATGACCAGGAATCCATCCAAGCCCTTCGTGGCTGCCAAATTCATCGAGACGCCGGGCCATCATCTGCATGCCAAGGCAGATGCCCATGATCGGTGTACCTTTGCTGCGCGCCAGATCAAGTGCGTCGACCATGCCAGTGCCGCGCAAGGCAGATAGCGCCGGGCCGGCCGCCCCAACACCAGGCAGGACAAGCCGCTCGGCATTGGCAACATCATCGGGATCACTGGCCATGACGGGATCAGCGCCAGCTAGGTAGAAGGCGTTGGCGACCGACCGCAGATTACCTGCTCCATAATCCACAATGGTGATGTTCATGGCCCGAAGCACCAGTTCAGGTCAGGCCCTGTCGGCTCCACCGACTCTGGTCCACTGTTCGAAGTCCCAGGGCTTCTGATTCATCTTGTTGGCCTCAGCCCATTCTAAATCAAACGGCTCGTGCGGGCTGACAACATGGCCATTAACGATTTCCATGAAGTCAGCCTCGGAAATACCGAGGTAATGCAGAAAAAGGTCGAGAGAACCCGGCCGCTTGCCGTCATAAGCGTTGACTAGGGCCTCACCCTCATCACGGCTGAGCCGACCATTACGAATATCGATTGATGCCAAATGTGCGGTACGACCAAACCCGCGTTTGAGATACTTGATGTAGTCACGCACACCCTGCATGAAACACTCAATCTTCTCATAGTCGTACTCGGGTGGAACACCCTCAACTTCGTCGCCCTGCCAGCCCAAATCCTGTTTAATCAGGTCTACCTGTTTTCTCACATCCCATGGGATGAAGGAACCCAAGCACACAGAACGTAGTCGCAAGCGGCGCAACTCGGCCAACGGAGGATAAGTGTAGGGTCTGAGGTCTCGTGTCGTGACCGGATACTCGCCAATTGTATTGTCGATCATGCCGATCATGTCTTCAGCATTGATACCCAGATTGACCAGAGTGTTGAAGCGCCGCTCATCGACCTCTTCGTCTTCGTCATAGCCGTAGAACGACGCATATTCGGCACTAGGCTCGCCCCAGATCACCAATGGGACCTGCTTTTCCACCGCAATACGCATGGGATAGGCAAAAATCCCAGTGTGGCAGTGCCAGCAGAAATCTGCTCTGCGTCGCAGCGCCTCGAACATGAGCTTTCTGACGACCTGCCAGTTAGGCGTAAAGGTCACGACATCGCAACCTAGGGCGCGAAAAGTGCGGACGTTATTTTCGTTCAGCGTCGAACGCATAAAACCGTGATCGAAACGAACCACCAGAGGCTTCAGGCCCAGCTCTTTCACAAGATACCAAAGCGTATAGGTCGAGTCCTTACCGCCGGAAAACGGCACGATGCAATCGTAACAGTGCTTGCCCCGGACCTCTTCGACCAGCTTTTCGAACTCAATCTTCTTGGCATGCCAGTCGATCCCAGTCTGTTTGAATTCAACCTGCTGGCAGACGGTGCAGACGCCGGCCCCATCAAACGCCAGCGTCTCGGAAGTCTCGGGCATCACACATCGGCTGCAGTGCTTCATAGTTAGGCCTCCTAGGCCGAGTAATGGGTATCAGAGAGGGCAACGAGGGCGCCAAGAGCATCTGCGTTGAGTACATCGCTGTTCTGATTGCTCGCATACCGAAAGCCCTCACCGACCTTGCGGGCACTGATCTCCTGATAGGCCTCCGAACTCCAGTTGTCATAGCCGGGACAAATGATGAAACGATCATCCAGTTCAAGCGTGGCGCGTGCATCGTCTTCAGTGATCATCACCTCGTGCAGTTTCTCCCCGATCCGGATACCTACATTGCGAATTGGCAAGTCAGGTGCGACAACCGACGCAAGATCGGTCACCAGCGAACTTGCGATCTTGGGCACAAAGATCTCCCCGCCCTTCATCATGGAAAGGCTCGAAAGAACAAATGCGACGCCCTGTTCAAGAGTTATCCAGAACCGGGTCATGCGCGGATCGGTGATCGGAAGATGATCTGCGCCGGAGGCCTTCAGGCTTCGGAAGAGCGGCAAAACGCTTCCACGCGAGCCCAGCACATTGCCGTAGCGGACGACCGAGAAACGCGCGCCATCGCCACCCGACAGATTGTTAGCGGCCACAAAGATCTTGTCGGAAGCAAGCTTTGAAGCCCCGTAGAGGTTTATCGGACTTGCCGCCTTGTCGGTCGATAAGGCGACGACCCGTTGGACCTGTGTACGCAGTGACGCCTTCACCACATTCTCAGCGCCATGAATATTCGTCATGATGCATTCGAAAGGATTGTATTCGGCGGCCGGGACATGCTTGAGCGCTGCAGCGTGAACAACAATGTCCACGTCTCGCATGGCCATTTCCAGCCTGTCGACATCGCGCACGTCACCAATGAAGTAACGCATGCAGGGATGGTTCCGGTCGTCAAACCTCCGGGCCATTTGATACTGCTTTTGTTCATCCCGACTGAAGACGATCAGCTTGTGCGGCTTGAACCGGTTCAAGACAGTCGACACAAAGGCCTGACCGAATGATCCGGTACCGCCGGTTACAAGAATGGAGGCTCCATCGATCTCTGGCAGTGGCGCATCAAAGGCGCGTGGTGAATCGCTCAAGGGTTTGGCCGATTTTGTAGATTAAAGATTATGGGAAACTGTATGTTGGGTCGTTGGCGTGCGTGAACCACGCTACCGCAGGCCGGGTGAACGCGTCCCCGAGCGCCTTCACCAGCCTTGGGACGTAATGTTCATGACATGAACGCCAGGGTCAAGTTCATTTTCTGAACGCAAAGCGCTCATGCGGATTTGACATGCCCCGCAGCCCCTTGGAAGCTAGGTGCCTGCCACGCGCTGAACCGGACGATTAGCCATGTCACACGACGAGCTTTCCCCCGCGACTGTCGCAACACTGGATGAAATGGCCAGGGTCGCCGCCGACGGCAATGCAGGCTGGATGTCCCTGCCGCCGGAATCCTACACGGACCCCGACATCTACCGGCTCGAGATCGAGAAGATTTTCAAGACGACCTGGCTCAACATCGGCCGCATCGATGAAGTCTCCCAGCGCGGAAGTTATGTCGCACACGAGGTGGCGGGCACACCTATCGCCATGGTGCGGGGACAGGACGACCAGCTCCGTGTCTTCGCCAACATCTGTCAGCACCGCTGGATGAAGCTGCTTGAGGGCAAGGGGCGCAAGGCCGTGATCACCTGCCCCTATCACGCCTGGGCCTATGGCACTGACGGCGTTCTGCGCCGCGCACCGGGCATGGAACAGCACCCCAGCTTCAAGCCGGACTGCGTGCGCCTGGAAAAACTCAACCATGAGATCTGGCAGGGCTTCGTCTTCGTTAATCTCGACGGCAAGGCCGCGCCACTGGCCCCCCGCCTCACTGGTCTAGACGAGCGGATCAGCGAGTTCCGTCTGGAGTCCTGGTCGACGGCCCGCACCATCAACCACGGCGAGGTGCCGTGGGACTGGAAGGTCATGCAGGACAACGGCGAGTGTTATCACCATGAAGGCCTGCATCCCCAGACTTTCCAGAAGGTCTTCCCCGGAGAGCGGTCGCGCTGTGTCGTGGATGGAGACTGGATCTTCCAGTGGAATCCCGCCCGTGAGGAGATTCTCGAGACCTCGGCCGCGGGTGAGAAGGTCTTCCCGGGTCTCTTCTTCAAACCGATGGACGGGCTCACCGAGTTCCAGCGCACCAACTTCCATCTGTTTTATGTGCTGCCGAACTATCTCTTTTACGTGCAGCCCGACTGCGGCATCGCCATCCGTTGCCTGCCCACCGGGTCTGGCAGGATGCACATGGAGACTGATCTTCTGGTGCCTCCAGGCGCCCGTGACCTGCCCGATTTTGAAGAACGCCTCGATCAGCTCGACGCGTTCTTCAACACCTTCAACGACGAAGACACCACAGCCAACTCGGCGATCCAGAAGGCGCTCGATTCCGGCCGTGCCCATCGCGCGCCGCTGTCGCATCTCGAAGCACACAACCGTCATGTCGCGTGGTGGATTGCCGACAAGCTGACCGGTGACCGCGAGGCTGCCGCCGTGGCGGCGGAGTAGCGCGTCTAGCTCTTGTCTTCGAGTTTGGTGATCAGCCGGTCGATGTCGCGTGTTGCATCGCGCAGAGCTGCAACGATGGCATCGGTGTCATCGTCCAGCGGCAGGTCGTCCACCAGCTTTTCCAGCCGCGCACCCGATCGCCACGCGGCGTGACGTGTGAGTTCCGACAGGATGCCCGGCTCACCCCAGGTCGTGATCCGTTCGACCTTGGTCGGATCGGGGTCGGCAACATCGGCGGCGACAAAACCCGACACCAGGGTGATGCGTTCGACCGGCTCAAACAGACGGGTTGCCCGGTGCAGTACCAGGTGGCCCTGCTGGAACAAGGCATAACCGGGCCCGGGAAAGGTAATGGTTTCGACGCGGTCTGCGGGCAAGTCATCCAGAAACCCTTCGGTCAGAAGCCCGGGTTCCGTACCCAACAGTGCCGCCGCTTCATCCAGCGTGCCCCGGAAAAACTCAAAGCGGCCGCCGTTGAGCGCTGCGGGATCGCTGGCCATCAGGACATAGTCGAAGCCGATGGAATCAATGTGCCAGTTGTCGATCGCCTTGGTGATATCGTCGGGTGCGAAGTTCACATAGACCTGCTGGGACGGCATCGAATGGGGCACCAGCGTGGTCCCGGCGATTTCCGACAGGAAGGCCGCGACTTCGGGGCTGTTGGCGAGGTCACGCAGGAAAAACGAGCGATAAACAGCACCTGAGACGAAGGCGCTGGTGCGCTGGTTGGCCTCCATGCTCCGTTCACCACGCAGCGCCCGACACATCTCCTGTGTCACCGCGACCCCCTCTTCGCTCAACAGCCGGAAGGGACCGGCAGCGGCAACGTTGGACGGGGTCGAAGAGGCGACATCCTCGTCGTAGCCAAAGTCACGCAGCGTCCAGGTGCGGGCCGGCGCCTCGAGCGCCAGATGCCGCGCCGCGTCAAACAACGGCTCGGACTCGAGCGGCTGATAAGCCTCTGGCCCAGAAGACGGAAAAGGTAGAATCGAGGTCATCGCAATGCTCCGTTCTGAGGAACGGAGATCACGCTAATGCGGATTGTGGCGCCTTGGAACCGTCTGCAGTATCAGCCGGCCAACGCCCTCACAGCGTCCAGTCCCACGGCGCGGCCGTCGAACTCGGCCATCGCGTCAGTCAGGCATTCCCACATGTAAACGATGGACGCGCTGTCGAGCACCATATCCAGCGCATAGGTATCGCCGCGGTCGTTGCGGATCAGGATGGCGTTCATGCGCGCCACGCTGGTCTGAGCGATCTGGTGATTGGCAAAACGATGGGTCCGAAGATCGATGCCGCACATCTTGGCCATCATCTCCGGCACGCGGCTGCCGGTGATGGCGATCCGGGTGTTGGTGTCCGAACGCGGCACGGGGAAGCAGACTGCACCCTCCATGGTCCAGGCGGCGGCCAGCTTGTCGATGGTCGCGCTATCGGCGTTGTCTCCGGAAACAAGCAGGAGCTCGCCACCGGAGAGCCGGCAGGCCAGCGTGCCGTCGCCCTGGATCAGGGCCTCGTTGGGCTCCGGCAGGTCGACGCCCTGGCCCGTGGCCCAGCCGGCCATGTCCCAGCCCTTGTAGCCGGCGCGCGGCAGGGCCGTCAGATCGGCGATGCCGAGCGCGGCGGCGGCCGAAGTCTCACCGGCCGCGTCGCCATAGTGTTCAGGGCAGGCAAAGCCGTTCACGTCGGTCCACTGCGCGCCAAGCGCGGTCGAGACACGATAAAGGTTGGAACGGCGGATGCGGTCCGTGGGCTGCAATGAGTCAGGCATGATGGGTCCTCAAAGCTCCTGTCGGGCGTTGTCGGGGTCAAAGAACGGCAGCGGGACGACCGTGCAGCCGACCATGTCGCCGGTGTTGATGGCGACCTTCTTGCCTTTCATCTGGCCGGAGTTCACGCGAACCTGGAACCGGGTCCCCACTTCGGCCCGATCGGCGCCGACGTAGGCAAGCCCTATCACCTTGTCGAGCGTCGGCGAGTAACTGCACGAGGTGACGCGGCCGGTGATGTCGCCGTCCTTGATCACCAGATGACATTCCTTGGGCATGGTCGCACCGGCATCAAGTTCAAAGCCGACCAGCTTGCGGTCAAGCATGTCGCGCTGGATCTCGATCGAGCGCTTGCCGATGAAGAACGGACGCTTCTTGGCCAGCGCCCAATCCATATCGGCTTCCAGCGGATTGGTCAGGCCGTCGGTGTCCTGGCTGACGATGATGTGGCCCTTCTCGAGGCGCAGCAGTCGCTGGCACTCGACACCGAACGGCTTGATCCCGTGCTCGGCGCCGGCCTCCATCAGAGCATCCCACAGCGCCTCGCCGGAGTGGGCGGGACAGTGGATTTCAAAACCGAGCTCACCGACGAAGCCGACCCGCAGCAAACGGCACGGAATGCCAGCCACGGTCGCCATGCGGACGCCCATGTAGGAGAACCCTTCGGCCGAGAGATCCTCATCGGTCAGCTTGGCCAGAACCTCTCGGGACTTCGGACCAGCGATGTTCACGCCACTGAAGGAACCGGTCACATTGGTGACGTCGACCTTCAGACGCCACTGGGCGTTCCAGAACAGCATCTCCTTGTAGACGCCGTCGACGCCCGAGGTGGTAGCGGTGACATAGAAGTGGTTGTCATCGAAACGGCAGGCAACACCGTCGTCGGTGATGACACCGGTCATGTCGGTCATCAGCGTGTAGCGCGCACGACCGACCTGCTGCTTCTTGTAGGCCCAAGTGTACATACGCTCCATCATCTCGGCCGCATCCGGGCCGCGAATCTCAAGACCGCCCAGGGTCGAAACATCGATCAGGCCGACGTTCTCGCGCACATTCCGCGCCTCGGCATGGATCGCCGCGTTACGGTCCGATCCGAGGTTGTAGACCTCCGGGCGATACCACAGACCCGCCAGCATCAGATTGGCGCCGGCTTCGGCGTGGCGATGATGCATTGCAGTGTAGCGTTTCGGCTCGAAGCTGCGGCCGGCCAGCACACCGATCTTCTCGGCAGTGTAGGGCGGACGCTGTGTGGTCATGCCCGCTTCGTTGACGCTGAGCTCGTTAGCCCTGGCATTGAGACGAATCGCATTAAGCCAGGAGTGGCGACCCTGGCTGGGGCCCATGCCGCAGGTCGAGAACCGCTTCATCAGCTCGATGTGAGCATAGCCTTCCTTGACCGCGTTGTTGAGGTCGTGGATCTGCAGGTCCTCGTCGAAGTCGACGAAATCCTTGGCCTTGGCGTGCTCGAACATCGGCCAGGGATGGTTCTGGCCCTGCTCGCCCTTGTCGTTGCGCACCGAGGGAATCGCCCCCTTGGTGAAGCCGGCGTCCTTGGCGGCAGACCAGCCCGCGGCGCGGCCCTGCTCGATCACGGTGTCGAGCAGGAAGCAGCTCGCCACCGAACCCGCGGCATGCATGCCCGCGGGCAGCTCAGCGATCTCGAACATTGACGTCGCGTCGTTGTAGGGCGTCTGGCCGCCAGCATGCCAGATCAGGTTGGCCGACGGCTGCCATCCGATCGAGGTGATGATCGTGTCGCAGTCGAAGGTGTCGTGGCGGTCAGCGACGCGGCCTTCGCCCGTGATCCTGGCGACGCGGGCGCCTTCGACACCGTTGAGATGCGGCTTGGCCATGGCCTCATAGACCGTGGCGCCAACCGAGATCGGCACGCCATGATCGGCCACCGCATCAGCCAGCTCGTGCTGGGGCCGTTCGCTGGAGAGATCGGCGACACAGGCAACATCGACACCCGCGGCGATCAGATCAAGCGCGGTGGCATAGCCGTCAGGATTGGCCGTGGCGATCACCGCCCGGTTACCAGGCTTCACGCCGTGGCGGTTCATCAGGCGCTGGGCCGCCGATCCGTACATGACGCCGGGCAGATCGTTGTTGCGGAACACCAGAGGCTGCTCGTAGCTGCCTGTCGCCACAACGACCGACTTGGCCCGCAGCTTGAACATGCGGGTGCCCTGTATGACCGGCAGGAAGTGATCAGTGAACCAGCCGTTGCAGTAGGCACCGGCCAGAACGCGGATGTTCTCTTTGGCTTCGACCGCCTTGATCAGGTTCTCGTGCTCCTTTGCAGCGCGCTGGCCCTCGGCGTCGAAGCGGGCATAGGTCAGCGACCCGCCGAGACTGGGGTTCTCCTCGATCAGGATCACTTCGATGTCATCGGCGGTTTCGGCGGCCTCAAGCGCGGCGGCCATTCCGGCGGGGCCGCCGCCGACCACCACGACATCGGCCCAGAGGTACTGCTTGTCGAAGTAACCGTGGGGTGCATCGAGATTGACAGTGCCCAGGCCCGCCATGCGGCGGATGATCGGCTCCCAATACTTCCAGGCGCCCTTCGGCTTGAAGAACGCCTTGTAGTAGAAGCCGACCGGCATGAACTTGCCGAACTTGTCGAGCATCTGGGCGCGGTCGTGATCGACGCTGCCGAAGGTGTTCTGTGCGGTGACCGCCATGCCTTCTTCGATCAGACGTGTGTCGGCGACCACGTTCGCCTCATCACCGACCTGGACCAGGCTGTTGGCGTCATGGCCGGCTGCCGACAACGTGGCGCGCGGGCGGTGATACTTGAACGAACGTGAGATGATTTTCACGTCCTCGGCCCACAGCGCGCTAGTGATGGTATCGCCAGCGAAGCCAGTCCGGGCCTTGCCGTCGAAGGTGAAGTTGATCGGGTTGGAACGGTCGATCAGCGAGCCGTGCGGTGCATCGAGACGGTTGCGTGCCATGAAGGTTTACTCCTTCGTCTCAGGTGCGGTGAACTCGACGCGATCCTTGTAGACGTCGCTCGCCGCGTAGGTTTTCAGAATCTCGTCGGACCGGGTGTCACGTTCGGCGATGAACCAGAAGGCGGTGGGCGTGTGATACCACCATTCGCGCACCACACCTGCCGTGTTGTTCTCCAGATAGACGTAGTCAATCCAGGTCTCGTTGTCGCAATCAGGCGCGGGCAGGTCCGCAACTTCGCCACCATAGGCGAACTCGGAAATGTTCCGCGGACCATTGAGAGGGCAGGGCATGATCTTCATAGGCAAACTCCCATGAAACGGGATTCGGAAATAACGGTCATAACAGGACCAACAGGACACAGAGCATCGCGGAGATCATCACAGCCGACATCTTGATGGCCGTATGAGATTGATCCCCCGAGATCCAAGTGGCATCGCTGTCGGTCTGCTCGACCAGCAAGGCGTCGCGTGCTTCGGCTTCGAATGCTGCCGGGACCGAGATGATGCGCCGGCGATAACGCACCAGGTCGGAACACGAACGATGAAGGAAGTGAAGAAAGGTCGCCATCACGATGAGCACCAGCGCGGCAAAGGCGATGTCGCTGCCTGTCCGATGACCGAAGTAGTCGTCGATCACCACAACCGCCGCAAAGAGCAACAGCGAGTAGTTCACGTAGTTGAACTGCATCTCCTTGACGAAACGCACATTGGCCATGGTTTCGGTGAAACCGGCCAGAATCTGGCTGTTGGCTGGTTCGTCCGTCATTGCTGATCTCAGTGGCCGACACTGGCGGCACCCTTTTCACCGACCAGTTTGAAGTCGTGATAACGCTGCAGCGCGAAGGGTGCGATGGTCTCAGGCACCTTACCGGTGGCAAGCATCTCGGCGTTGCGCTTGCCGCAGACCGGCGTGGCCTTAAAGCCCCAGGTGCCCCAGCCTGCATCGATGTAATAGTTGTCGACCGGCGTCTCGCCCATGATCGGGGCGAAGTCCGGCGTCATGTCGGTCATACCGGCCCACTGGCGCAGGAGTTTCACCTCGCCGATGTAAGGCAGTAGTTCCATCATGTGCATCATCAGACCCTCCTTGAAGTCGAGGGTCGAACGGGTCTGGTAGACACCATAGGGATCGGTCGAACCGCCCATGACCAGCTCGCCGCGCGAGGACTGGCTGACATAGACGTGCAGGCTGCCCGACACGACGATGGCGTCGAGAAACGGCTTGAGCGGCTGGCTCACACAGGCCTGCAAGGGAATGGTCTTGAGCGGCAGCTTGAAGCCCGCCATGTCCGAGACCACGCCCGACATGCCGGCGACGCACTGGATCACCTTGCCCGCCTTGATCGTGCCGCGCGTGGTCTTCACGCCGGCCACCTTGCGCGGGCTGCCGTTCGCCTTGGTGATCTCGAAGCCGGTCACTTCGGTCTTTTGGTGGATGTGCACGCCCCGCTTGGCGGCACCGGCGCCATAGCCCCAGGCCACCGCATCATGGCGCGCAATGGCGCCGGGCTGGTGATAGAGCGCACCCATGATCGGATAACGAACGTCTTCGGAGTAGTTCAGCTCCGGCACCAGCTTCATGAGGTCGTCGCGCAGCACCAGTTCGGACTGGATGCCGAAGTGCTTGTTGACCTCGGCGCGCCAGCGCATCGTCCGGACCGCGCTGTCGGTGTGGGCCAGCGTGTAGTGACCACGCTCCGAATACATGAGATTCATGTCGAAGTCGTTGGCGAGGTCCTTATAGAGGTTCACCGACTCGTCGTAGAACTTCACGCCTTCGGGCGTCAGGTAGTTCGAGCGGATGATGGTGGTGTTCCGGCCGGTGTTGCCGCCGCCGATGTAACCCTTGTCGAGCACCGCGACATTGGTGATGCCGTGGTCGACCGCTAGGTAGTAGGCCGTCGCGAGGCCGTGGCCACCGCCGCCCACGATCACGATGTCATAGGAGTCCTTGAGGTCCCTGGCGCCGGGCAGCGCACGGGGCACAGGATGACCCTTGTTGAGACCGAATTTTAGCAATCCGAACGGCATGAAAACTCTCCCGGCACGGGCATGAGGCGCAGGGCGGACGTGGCACGTGACACCAGCAACCGACCATTACGAAGCGATCTGCGGTTTAGACCAGCACCGCGTGGCTGTCCATGCTGCGCAGAACCTTTTTTGGACCAAATCCATACCAAATTCATCCAATAAGAACCGTAGGCGCGGCCACCTGCCCTCATGTTGCCGCGATCATGAAACAGACAGAATGCTGCTCTTGAACCGACCCCTCAAAGACGCGACAAGGCTCCATCATGCTGCGTTTCCTTGCCACCCTTCTGATCGTCGCCCTGACGCTTGTGCATCCCGCCCTTGCTGACATCGACGCCGACATCCAGGCAGCCGATCTGTCGGCGCAATCAGGTGACTTCGAGGGATCCCGCGCGATCCTGACCCGACTGATCGAATCCGGCGAGCTTGATGCCGAGCGCCAGGCCGTGATGCTGCACAGCCGCGGCACCATCGAGCAGATTCTCGGCAACCCCGAAGCAGCGATCGAGGATTTCAACAGGGCTATCACACTCTCGGCGACCTACACTGATGCGCTCTACAACAGGGGTGTGGCCCTGATGGCGGTGGGCCGGCCGGCTGATGCCGCCAATGATTTCGCCGCCGTGTTGCGCGAGGAGCCCGATGCCGTCGATGCCTATGCCGTTCTGGCCGAAGCCCAGCTTGAGATGGGCCTGCTGGATCAGGCCGTGGCCAACCTCGACCACGCCCTAGCCCTGGCGCCGGGCGAAGGTTTCCTGCTGGTCGCGCGTGCCCATGCCCGTCGCCTGAACGGCGACATGACGGGCGCGATCATCGACTACGACAACGCGCTCGCCTACTTCGGAGCCGACCCTCAGATCTATTTCGAGCGTGGCCGCACACGGTATGCCGATGGAGACCAGTCCGGCGCGCTGGAGGACCTCAACCGTGCCCTGGAGCTCGATCCCCTATGGGTCGAACCGATGATCGAGCGAGCCTTTCTGTTCATGGATTACGGCGAGATCAGTCTTGCACTGGCCGATTTCAACGATGTTCTGGCCCGTTCACCCGAGCATCCTCTGGCTCTGTTCGGCCGTGCTGTGGCCCACGCCGAAACCGGCGACATCGCCGCCGCCGACGAGGATTTCATGATGGCCTATGCCATGGGCATGAGCCACCCGATCCTCGACGAACGCCTGCGCGAACTCGGTGTGATCGAGTAAATCTGCATCATTTTTGCAAAGTATCTTGTTTGCAAAAATGATGATGGCTTCATCATCCTTCGCAACAAAGGAGGCAATCTCAGGATGGGCACGTCAGCCGAAAACGTGGTGAGAGAGGCGGGAGCACCGGGCAATGCGCCGCTTGCCGGCCGTACCTTTGTGGTCACCGGCGCGGGCCGCGGCCTGTGTGGCCTTTGCGATGGTGTTTGCCGATGCCGGCGCCGACCTGTTGTTGACCGGCCGCGACCTCGGTCATCTGGAAGCGGTGCGCGTTACCGTGGGCCGGCGGAGCGGAAGAACCGCCACGATCACAGCCCTCGATCTGGCCGATCCGTTGAATGCAGCAAAGAAGATGCGCAGCCTCGCCCATACCTCTCCGGGGATTGACGGTCTGATCAACAGCGGAGCGGCATGGCAATCAGGAGCCTTGCTGGACCACGAAAACGCTGAAATTGCCGGCGTGATCGCCTCTCACATTGCCGGCACACTCCTGGTGACCCGCTCACTCGCGCCGGCACTTCTCACCGCTCCCCGCGGGGATGTGGTTAACATCGTCTCGATCTCGGGATTACCCAACACCCCGCTCTCGGGCGCCTCACCGGCCTTCCATGCCGGCAAGCACGGACAGGCCGAGCTGAGTGATGCACTGCGTCAGAGCTTTGCCCGCAGCAGCTTCCGCGTCACGGCTCTCTATCCACCTGACCTCGACACCATGACTCCTGGGGACGACGCTTGGCACTTGACGCCGACACAGGCGGTCTCATCCCTGACAACAACAGCACAACCGCCTAACCGTCCCGTCAAACTGTCCTACATGTTCCACTCGCGCGGCACGAAGAGGCCATCGGCGGCGAACCGTGTCTTGGCATCGGGATCGTCGTGCAACACCTCGCCGAGGCGACGCATCACCAGGCCAAACGAGCTCTGGGTCCAGTACCAGCGCCGAATCGCAAAGGGTGCATCGCCGCTCCGATGGGCCGCGGTCTGTGAGAAGGCGTCGGTCAGATCCTGCGAACCATGCTTGATTACAAAGGCCCGCTCGCGCTTGGGAATGTTGTCGGTGGGGCCTTCCAGCAGATAAGATACAAATATCTCACCCAGCTCTTCGAGCGACCGGCCCACCAGACCGAAGGTCGACCAGCCGTGCGCACGGGTCGCTTCGGCATGGAGCGGCGCCAGGGCGGCGAGGTCATACCGGAACCGGTTGACAAGCTCAGCATCGGAAACGGTGTCCTCGACCGGCTCGATATACCAGGACGGCGACCATGTCTCAGGATCGGCCGTCGGCGGCGGCTCCTCTTCATAAGTCTCCAGGACGAGTCCGGTCGGGCGGCCCAGAAGATCGAGAGCCGCGCGCAGCACACGCGTCTGCAGCGCCGGATTGTTCGGCGCACCGAAAGTGCGGCCATACCAGTAGGGCACCCAGATCGCGCGCGGCGGCTTCTGGCCTTCGGCATGGCGATACACCAGCGCGACCAGCGTGGTCGCAAGGCCTGCCCGTTCGAACACATGTGCCAACACGCTCACGGCGCGCGTACACGCGGGTCAGACCGGGGCCAGAACCACCGTGTTGACGCCCTCGGCCTTCATGGCCGCTATCGCCGATTCGGCATGGGGCAGAAACTTCTCTGGGGCGCTGGAGCCCCCCATAAACGAATAGTGTGTCGGCGCCAGGGACCCCAGAACACCCTCATCAACCAGCTCGTTGAGACGGTCGAAGGGCAGGTAGAGATTGCGGTCCTGCATGAAGCCGCTCCGATCGAAGTTGGTCGAAGCATGGCTGACGCGAAAGCTCTGCTGGTCACTGGAAAAGCTGCGCCAGTCGTGATCGTTCCAGGCGAAGGGTTTGTCGTCAGGCTTGTGGACGCCCGCCGACGACACCAGAGCCACGCGCCGTTCCTTCGGCGGCGGGGGTGTCACCCAGGGCTGGTCGTCGAACGCGACGAACCCGTAGTTGGCGAATGAGGTTCGGGACACCTCACTCAAATCACTCCATCTGACCACGGTCTCACTCCTCTCAATCGCGACAACTCTAGAGGTGCCTGAGGCTGTGGCAACTCACGTTCGCGAGGACCGTCTCCAGCGTGGCAGCTTGCCCTCGAGCGCGAGGATGCTGACGATCACAAGGCCCGCACCGGCAAGCTGTTCGAGGCTCATGCGTTCACCGAGCAGGAGGGCGGCAAGACCGAGAGTCGCCACGGGACCGACGGTGGATATGAGCGCCGAGCGGGATGCCCCGACACGCCGGATGCCTTCGGTCACCAGCAGGAACGGCACGACCGAACAGAAGACCGCCATCGCCAGGATCATGGCAAAGGCCGGCCAGCCGGTCGCCAGGGAATCCAGCGGCGTGGTCACCAGAAAATGCCCGTCGATGCCCAGGGTGGCGCCGGCAACCGCTGCGAGCGCCATCCGCGCACTGCCCAGCCTGGGACCCAACGCCTGGTTCACCATGAAGTAGAGCGAAAACGCAAAGGCCGAGGCAATGGCGTAGAGCCCGCCTTCGAGGTTGACAAAGAACACACGTGCGTCGGTGATGCCCATAACCATGAGGATCCCGGCCTCGGCAAGCAGCAGCGCGATGGTCTGACGTCGCGGCGGCAAACGTCTGCGGCGCAGGCTGTCGAGCAGCAGCACGAACACCGGGAAGCTGAACAGAAGCACGCGCTCGACCGAGACATCGATCAGTTCGAGTGCGGTGAAGTCGAGAAGGCCTGCGATGTAGTAACCCATCAGCCCGCCAGCCATCCCGATGGCGAAATCACGCCATGGCATCCTCAGGGCAGAGAAGCTTCCTTTCAGAATCAGGGCGATGCCCACAAGCATGGGCAGGGTGAGGCTGTAGCGAATTGCCAGCAGAGTCGCGACATCAACGCCTTCGGCGAAGATGTACTTGGCGAGAATGCCTTTGAGCGATAGCGCCAGGGCCGAGGTGATGACACAGGCGATCCCGATCAGCTCGCGCCGCCGGTCCTCCGGTTCTGCAACCGAGACCACGCTAAGTGGCGATCAGCGGCCCGAGATTCTTGCCCGCCAGAATATGAACGTGAAAGTGCGGGACCAGCTGTCCACTCGCGGTACCCTGATTGGCGATCAGGCGGTGGCCCTCGGCAGCTACACCGAGGTCGCTGCAAATGGCCGTGACCGCGCGCCAGAACGCGACAATCTCCTCGTCGCTGGCATCGCGATGGAAATCGTCATGGGCGATGTAGCGACCCTTGGGGATGACCAGGACATGAACCGGCGCCTGCGGCGCAATATCGTTGAAGGCCAGAACATGCTCGTCCTCGTAGACGGTGGTGTTCGGCAGCTCCCCGAGAAGGATCTTTGCGAAGATGTTGTCGTCGTCATAGGTCTCGAAATCCATGGTCATGGCCCAGTCCTCAGCTCACGCCCTGTCCATACCCCGGAACGTCGCGGGGAGTCACGGGCATGTCGACGTCACAGAATTCCGAGAGGCTGCTTCGACGACGGTGGCGGAAAGGCACGGTCGAGGGCGGCAAGGTCGTCTTCATCAAGTTCGAGGCGGGCCGCGTCATGGTTCGCGGTGATGTGTTCAGGATGGGACGCTTTGGGGATTGCAATGAGATCATCACGGCGCAGGACCCAGGCTAGCATGATCTGTGCGGCTGTTACGCCGTGACGCTGCGCTACAGGGTCGAGTTCCAGATGACCGACACGACGCCCCTGTTCCAGCGGCGAATAGGCCATCGCCGGCAGGCTTCGGCCCTTCATCCATGGCAGGAGATCATACTCGGGCCCGCGCCGGGTGATGTTGTAAAGAATTTGGTTGGTGGCGCAGGCACTGCCGCCCGGCGCCTGCCACATCTCCTTCATGTCGGCCGTGTCGAAGTTCGACACGCCCCAGCGCAGAATCATGCCGTCGGCCACCAGTTGCTGAAACCCGGAAATGGTCTCGGCGATGGGTGTGCTGCCCGGCCAATGAAGAAGATAAAGGTCGATCCGATCGGTCCCCAGCCGCCACAGGCTGCGCTCACAGGCGTCGATGACGCCCTGGCGCGTGGCGTTGTGCGGATAGACCTTGGAGACGATGAACGCCTCGTCACGCCGCCCTGCCAGAGCCTTGCCGACAATCTCCTCGGCGCCACCCTCGCCATACATCTCCGCGGTGTCGATCAGTGTCATGCCGAGATCGAGCGCCCGGCCGACCGCTGCGATCTCGCGCGAAGCCTCGGACGCAACCTCTCCCATACGCCAGGTCCCGAATCCCAACTGCGGAACCGCGGTGCCGTCGGGGAGTGAAACAGTTTTCATGAAAGGTTCCGCTGCTGACCGTCCCAAGGATGACTGCAGTGGCTTGACGTGTCACGCAGCGTCGAGCGCATAGCCGGCCGAGCGAACCGGTCAGAATCAGAACCGCAAAACCCAGGGCTTCGGCCCCGAACAAGGGAGCAAGCAGCCGCAGCCCCACCCGTTTCAGGGCGCGGCGTGCATCAAGGCCGCCGACCGGCACGGTCAGATGTCGACCGCGGCGAGCGCCGCCATGTTCATGAGGTCGTTCACTGTGGCGCCCAGCCGGACAATCTGCACAGGCTTCTCGAGCCCCATCAAAATCGGACCGATGACATGCGCCCCGCCCATCGCCTCAACCAGCTTGTAGGAGATGTTGGCCGTGTGGAGATTGGGCATCACCAGCACGTTGGCGGTGCCGCTGATCCCGGCGAAGGGATAGTAGGCGAGCGCTTCGGGCTCCAGCGCCGTGTCGGGGCCCATCTCGCCATCGAACTCGAAGTTCACGCCGCGCTCGGTGAGGATTTCGATGGCTCCGCACAGGTTCTTCGTTTGTGACGCGCCCCGGCTGCCGAAGTTCGAGAACGACATCAGAGCCACCCGGGGCTCGACACCGAAGCGCCGCACCTTCTCAGCGGCCTGCACCGTGATGTCGGCCAGCTGTTCGGCTGTGGGGTCCTCGTTGATCGTGGTGTCGGCAACAAAGATGGTGTGGTGGTCGGACACCAGGATCGACATGCCGCAGATGATTTCGCCCGGCTTGACGTCGAGCACGCGGCGCACATTGTTCACCGCGCCCGCATAGCTGCGCGTCAGTCCGGTCACCATGGCATCAGCCTCGCCGCCCGCCAGAAGGGCCGCTGCAAACACGTTGCGATCAAGGTTGATCCAGCGCTGGCAGTCCCGCAGTAACGCGCCCTTGCGCTGCATGCGTGCATAGACGAACTCCACGAACTGGTCGCGGTTTTCCATCTTGGCGGCGTTGGCAATCTGGATGCCGACCGGGCTGACACCCAGCGATTCCATACGCTCGAAGATGCGCTCCTCGCGGCCGACCAGAATGGCGGTCCCCATGGACTGATCGCGCCAGAGGGCCGCCGCACGAATGGTCTTTTCCTCTTCACCCTCGGTGAAGACGATGCGGCCCTGTTTGGCGCGCGCGACTTCGAACACGTCGTACATGTGGCCCGCGACGGGCGAGAGCCGGCCCGTGAGCTGGGCGCGGTAGCCGTCCATATCGATGATAGGGCGGCGGGCCACGCCGGAATCCATGGCCGCCTTGGCAACGGCCGGCGGCACCTTGCTGAGCAGGCGCGGATCGAAGGGCTTGGGAATGATGTAATCGGGCCCGAACTGCAGGTGCCCGCCGGTGTAGGCCGAGGCAACCTCGTCGGGCACATCCTCACGCGCCAGCGAGGCGATGGCCTCGGCTGCAGCAATCTTCATGGCATCGTTGATCGTCGTCGCACGAACATCGAGCGCGCCACGGAAGATGTAGGGGAAACCCAGCACGTTGTTGACCTGGTTCGGATAGTCCGAACGGCCGGTCGCAATGATGCCGTCCTCACGCACCTCCAGAACCGCTTCGGGCGTGATCTCTGGATCGGGATTGGCCATTGCGAAGATGATCGGCTTGTCGGCCATCGAGGCGACCATCTCGCGGGTTACGGCATCCTTGACCGAAACACCCAGGAAAATGTCGGCGCCTTCCATGGCTTCGGCCAGCGTTCGTGCCTCGGTCGGCACGGCATGAGCCGACTTCCACTGGTTCATGCCCTCTTCGCGGCCATGGAACACGACACCCTTGGAATCGCAAAGCAGCGCATTCTCATGCGGCAGACCATGCGCCTTGATCAGCTCCAGGCAGGCGATGCCGGCAGCGCCGGCGCCGTTCACCACGACCTTGCAGTCCTTGATATCCTTGTTTGCGATCTCGAGCGCATTGATCACACCCGCCATGCAGATGATTGCGGTGCCGTGCTGGTCGTCATGGAAGATCGGGATGTCGACCAGCTCGCGCAGGCGCTGCTCGATGATGAAACACTCCGGCGCCTTGATATCCTCCAGGTTCACGCCCCCGAAGGTGGGGCTGATCAGCCGCACCGTGTTGATGATCTCGTCGACATCCTCGCTGTCGATCTCGATGTCGATACCGTCGACATCAGCAAAACGCTTGAACAGCACCGCCTTGCCTTCCATGACGGGCTTGGCGCCCAGGGCTCCGAGATTGCCGAGGCCAAGCACGGCCGTGCCGTTTGACACGATCGCAACGACATTGCCCTTCGAGGTGTAGTCGAAGACACAGGCCGGGTTGCGATGAATCTCAAGGCATGGCGCGGCCACACCCGGCGAATAGGCGAGCGAGAGATCGCGCGCCGTGTCGAGCGGTTTGGTCGGCGCAATCGCCAGCTTGCCGGGCCGCCCCTCGGCGTGAAACTGCAGGGCCTCCACATCGGAGACCTTCACTTGGTCGGACATTCTTGTTGTTCCTTGGTGTCGTGAACCAGCGTAGTCGGGCGAGCGCCGGGGTCAAAGCGAAGATGCCATGACACGACATGCCTCATCTAATCCACCGTTTCCACTCCTTGCCCATGTGGTCGCGGTTGCAGACCTGATCAATTGCAACCACCGTGCGCTTCGGCTTTCGCTCAGGAGATGACGCATGGCGCTTGCCCGATCCGTTGATCCCGACGTCGCGCGCATTCGCGACCGCATGGCGTCCTCGCCGGTCACCGACTCCGTGGCCAAGGACATCTGCACCTGCAACTCGTGGCGCCGCGATCCCGAACCGCGCCTGCACACCCCGATCATCACCAATCGCTGTTCATCGTGAACCACCATGTCACTCACCTACCTGCCGACGGCTCCGTCTACTTCACGGACACGCGCGGCTATCACACCGCGCTCAACGGCGGCGATGTACGGGCCCATCTGGTTGCCGCGCTGGTCGACTGAAAGAGAGTTCTTATGTCCCAGGCATCCGCCTATCCCGGATCATCGTCGGGCACTGTCAACCGGCCCGACGCCGTGGACCTCCGGAGCGACACGGTCACCCGGCCCGATGCCGACATGCGCCAGGCCATGGCCGAGGCAGAAGTGGGTGATGATGTCTACGGCGACGATCCCAGTGTGAACGCCCTGGAGGCTCATGTTGCCGGGATGATGGGCAAGGAGGCAGCGGTTTTCTGTACCTCCGGCACCCAAAGCAATCTCTCGGCGATTCTGGCCCATTGCCAGCGCGGCGAGGAGCTGATCGCCGGAGCAGGTTATCACGTCCTGGTCGCCGAGGCCGGTGGCAGCTCTGCTCTGGGCGGCATTGTGCACTGCGCCCTGCCCGTCGGCGATGACGGCGGCCTCGATCCCGTCGATGTCGAAGCTGCAATTAAACCCGATGATGTGCACTACCCCGTCAGCCGGCTGCTCTGCCTGGAGAATACGATGGGCGGTCGGGCTCAGACCGAGGCGCGCCTGAAGGCGGCCTCCACCGTGGCCCGGCGCCACAGGTTGAGCGTGCACCTCGACGGCGCGCGCCTGATGAACGCGGTCACGGCCCTGGGCACGTCGCCGGCCGACTTCGCGCGCCATGCCGACACGGTGTCGCTCTGTCTCTCGAAGGGCTTGGGCGCACCCTGCGGCACGGTTCTGTCCGGTCCGGTCGATATCATCACGAACGCACGCCGCCAGCGTAAACTGCTGGGTGGATCCATGCGTCAGGCCGGGATTCTGGCCGCCGCCGCGCTACATGCGCTCAACCACAATGTTGAGCGCATGACCGAGGATCACGCCAACGCGCGCCGCCTTGCCGAGGCGCTCTCCAACCTACCCGGGGTGACGGTCGATCTCGACGCCTGCCAGACGAACATGGTGTTTGCCACCCTTCCCGAAGACGGCTGGCAGGCTGCGCTAGCCCGCGTGGGGGATGCAGGAATCATCACCGCGCAGCATTCCCGCCACCTGCGTCTGGTCTGCCACAAGGACGTCAGCAGCGACGGCGTCGAGCGTACCATCAAGGCTTTTCAACAGGCCTTCACCTGAACCGGCGTGAAGCTGCCGCAGCGGGCGCCATCCTGTGATAGCGTTGGCCCCGAATCAGACCCATCACGGATGACCATCCCGTGTCCGAAGACGCCGGCACAGGCATGACCGAAACCACGGATCCCGACCGGGATTCCGATGCTGCCGCGCGCGCCGACACCAAGCACGCGAAGAAACCGGGCACCAGCCAGATGACGCCGATGATGGCGCAGTACTGGCAGATCAAACGCGAGAACCCGTCGACCCTGCTGTTCTTCCGCATGGGCGATTTCTATGAGCTGTTTTTCGACGATGCCGTGAAGGCCGCCGCCGCGCTCGACATTGCCCTGACCAAACGCGGCAAGCACCTGGGCGAGGACGTCCAGATGTGCGGCGTGCCGGTGCATACCGCCGAAACCTATCTGGAGCGCCTGATCCGACACGGCTTCAAGGTGGCGATCTGTGAGCAGATGGAAGACCCGGCCGAAGCCAAGAATCGCGGCTCGAAGTCGGTCGTGAAGCGCGATGTCACCCGCATCGTCACGCCGGGAACAATCACCGAAGACAACCTGCTCGACGCCCGCCGCGCCAATCATCTTGCCGCGCTGGCCCGCGCCCAGGGCGGCATGGCCGTAGCCTGGATCGAGATGTCGACCGGCGCCTTTGCCGTGGAGGCTGTCGACAGTGCAGGCCTGGCCGCCCTGCTTGAGCGCATCGATCCCGCTGAGCTGGTGCTGTCCGAGGCGCTCTTCGATGATGACGAGCTCACTGACGTGCTGGACGACCTGCGCGAGCGGCTGTCGCCGGAAGCGGCCGCACGGTTCCACAGCCGCACCGCCGAACGGCGCCTGAAGGAGCTCTTCGGTGTCGCATCGCTCGACGCCTTCGGCAGCTTCGGGCGGGCCGAGCTCGCGGCGATGGGCGGGCTGATCACCTATCTCGAACTCACTCAGAAAGGCCGCGTGCCACGCCTTGCGCCGCCGCGCCCGATGGCTGCCGGCCAGACCATGGCGATCGATGCTGCGACCCGTCGCAATCTCGAAATCATGCAGGCGCTCGATGGCTCGCGCCGTGCCAGCCTGCTGGGCGTCATGGACCGCACGGTGACAGGCGCAGGTGCACGCCTGTTGGGCCAGCGCCTTTCGGCGCCGCTCACCGATACCGCCGCCATTGTCAGGCGGCACGAAGCCGTCACATTGCTGGTCGAAGACCGCGCCCTGCGCGAAGGCCTGCGGGCCATGCTGGCCCAGGCCCCCGATCTGGAACGCGCGCTGGGGCGGCTTGCGCTGGGGCGGGGCGGCCCGCGCGATCTCGTGGCCATCCGTGATGGTCTCAAGGCCGGCGACGCCATGGCCAGTCACCTTGCGGGCGTGGCGCACCTGCCCGACGAGCTGCGCGATGCGACGGGCCGTCTGGGAACTCTGCCCGAGCTCGTCGACCTCCTGTTGCACGCACTGGTCGACGAACCTCCGCTTCTGGCGCGCGACGGCGGGTTCGTGCGCCCGGGCCATGACGAGGCCGTCGACGAAGCCAAGACGTTGCGGGACGACAGTCGCAAGCACATCGCTGCCTTGCAGTCGCGCTACCAGGACGAGACCGGCGTCACCAGTCTGAAGGTCCGGCACAACAACGTGCTGGGCTACTACGTCGAAACGACCCAGGTTCATGCCGACAAGCTGGACCGCGAGGTCTTCATTCACCGCCAGACCATGGCGAACGCCATGCGCTTCACCACCGTGGAGCTCGGCGAGCTCGAATCGAAGATTGCCCGTGCCGCCGACCGCGCCACGGCCGGCGAACTGGAGATCTTCAACAACCTCGTCGACAGCGTGCTGGCTGAGGGCATGACGATCGCCGCGTCAGCCTCGGCGCTCGCCACCATCGATGTCGCCTCGGGCCTCGCTGAACTCGCCGCCGAGCGCGGCTACATCAGGCCCCAGATCACCGCCGATCTCGACTTCACCATCGAGGGCGGCCGCCATCCCGTGGTCGAGGCTCTGGCCGATCCGGCTGCCGGTCAGGCTTTTGTCGCCAACGACTGCCGACTCGAAGACGACCAACGCCTGTGGCTGCTGACCGGCCCCAACATGGCGGGCAAGTCGACCTTCCTGCGCCAGAACGCCCTGATCGCGATCATGGCGCAGATGGGAAGCTTCGTGCCTGCGGCCACGGCACGGATCGGTGTTATCGACCGCCTGTTCAGCCGTGTCGGCGCAGCGGACGATCTGGCGCGCGGCCGCTCCACCTTCATGGTCGAGATGGTCGAGACGGCTGCGATCCTGAATCAGGCGAGCCGGCGGGCGCTTGTGATCCTTGACGAAATCGGCCGTGGCACGGCGACCTTTGACGGGCTTTCCATCGCCTGGGCAACTTTGGAGCATCTCCACGAACAGAACGGTTGCCGTGCGCTCTTCGCCACCCACTACCACGAGCTCACGGCCCTTGCCGCACGCCTCGACACCCTCAAGCCCCACACCATGCGGGTGAAGGAATGGCAGGACGACATCGTCTTTCTTTATGAGGTCGGACCGGGCGCCGCCGACCGCAGCTACGGCATTCATGTCGCCCAGCTTGCCGGTCTGCCGGCCGCCGTAATCCGACGCGCCGAAGAGGTGCTCAAGACCATTGAGTCCGGAGAACAGGGCAGCGCGCTGGTTCGTCTGGCCGATGACCTGCCGCTGTTCCAGGCCGCGGCTCTCCAGCCCGAACCCGTAACGGCGGCCTCCGCCGATTCGGCGTTGCAGGACGCCGTCGCCGCCATCTCACCCGACGAGCTGACGCCGCGCGAAGCGCTGGACCTGATCTATCGCCTCAAGGATCTCGCGGAGGACAAGACGTGAGCCGCCGGACCAGGGTTACCAAGCTCAGTGAGGTTATAAGCCGCAAGAAGCTCGATGCCGCGCTGGCGGCCCTCGATGCCGGCGACAAGAAGGCCGTCGTGGCCGTGCTCACCGAGACCATCGATACCGGACGGTCCGTGATCGAAGCACGGCTTCACGACCGAGCACCAGGAATGGAACTGGTTGCGGCGATGTCATGGCTGATGGACGAGACGCTGCGCGCGATCATGACCCATGTCACCGAACGGGTGATGCCGAACGCCAATCCCCTAAAGGGGGAACGCATTGCGCTGGTGGCTGTCGGCGGCTACGGGCGTGGCGAACTGGCACCCTATTCTGATCTCGATCTCCTGTTCCTGCTGCCGTGGAAGGTGACACCCTGGCAGGAGCAGGTCATCGAGACCGTGCTCTACCTGCTCTGGGATCTCGGCCTGAAGGTTGGCCACGCCGTGCGCACGGTCGACGACACGATCCGCCGCGCCCAGGGCGACATGACCATCCGCACGGCGCTCCTGGAAGCGCGCCTGATCAGCGGCGACCGCTCGCTGTTCCGCACTCTGGAGCGTCGCTTCACCCGTGACATCGTGACCGGTTCCGGATCGGAGTTCGTCCGCGCCAAGCTCGAAGAGCGTGACGGCCGTCATCTCAAGCTCGGCGACTCGCGTTATGTGCTGGAACCGAATGTGAAAGAGGGCAAGGGCGGCCTGCGCGACCTGCACTCGCTGTTCTGGATCGCGAAGTACCTTTATCGCGTCAAGCTGGTAGCCGATCTTGCCGAGGTCGGCGTGCTGACCCGCGCGGAGCTGACCCGTTTCCAGCGCGCCGCCGACTTCCTGACCCGCGTGCGGTGTCAACTCCACATCATCAGCGGCCGCGACGAGGAACGCCTGACCTTCGACCTGCAGACCGAGATTGCCGAGCGCATGGGCTTTTCGGGCAACCGCGAGCAGCGCGCGGTCGAACGGTTCATGAAGCGTTACTTCCTGGTCGCCAAGGATGTCGGCGATCTCACGCGCATCTTTGCGGCGGCCATCGAGGACAGCCAGATGACCGTGCGCAACCGGCCGCGTTACGGCGTGGATCTGGGCGAACTCGAGGGCTTCCCGTTGCGTGGAGGACGTCTGGCAGCACCGGACAAACAGCACTTTGCGGACACACCCGGCGACATGATCCGCATCTTCCACGCGGCCCAGGCCAGCAATGTGGAGCTGCATCCCCGGGCCCTGTGGCAGATCACCCAGAACGTACAGCGCATCGACGCCGACCTGCGCCAGGACCCCGAAGCCAACTGTCTGTTCATGGATATCCTGACCTCGGTCAACGATCCCGAACGGGCGCTGCGCAGCATGAATGAGGCCGGTGTGATGGGCCGTTTTCTGCCCGACTTCGGCCGTGTCGTGGCGCAGATGCAGCACGATATGTATCACGTCTATACCGTGGACGAGCACTCGATCCGGGCAATCGGTGTGCTGGCCGGGATCGAACACGGAGACCATGCTGAAGAGCTCCCGCTGGCGACCGAGATCTTCCCGAAGATTCTGCAGCGCCGCGTGCTCTATCTCGCCGTGTTACTGCACGACATCGCCAAGGGCCGGGGCGGCGACCATTCGGTTCTGGGTGCCGAGGTCGCTGACCAGCTCGCACCACGCCTGGGCTTCACCGCAGAAGAGACCGAGACCGTCTCCTGGCTGGTGCGTTATCACTTGCTGCTGTCGAATACGGCCTTCCGCCGCGACCTCACCGATCCCCAGACGATCGAGGACATGGTGGACACCGTCCAGTCGATCGAGCGGTTGCGCCTGCTTCTGATCCTCACGGTGGCCGACATCCGCGCGGTCGGACCGAAGGTCTGGAACGGCTGGAAGGGCGAGTTGCTGCGCGAGCTCTATTACCGCGTCGAAGAGGCGATTTCGGGCGGTCACGGTGAAGCCATCGCCAAAAAGCATCGTGTCGATGCACGCACTGATGCCTTGCGCGAAAGGCTCGGCACCTGGGATGCAAGGGCCCTTGATGTCCATGTCAGGCGACTGGTGTCGCCCTACTGGCTGGCCTTCGACGCCGACACGCACGTCCGGCATGCCGAGATGATCCGTCGTGCCGAGGAGGCCAACTACGATGCCGCCGTGGCCGTGGACACACGCACCGATCACTTCCGCGCCGTCACGGAGGTCACCATCTTTGCGCCGGACCGCCGGGGCCTTTTTGCCCAACTTGCCGGCGCCATTGCCGTGGCCGGCGCCAGCATCGTCGATGCTCGCATCTTCACCACACTCGACGGCATGGCGCTCGACACCTTCTGGGTCCAGGACGAACAGGCCGGGGCCTTCGACGACGATCGCCGGCTCAACCGCCTTTGCCACACCGTGGAAGAGGTCGTGCGCGGCACCTTAGATCTCGAGGGTGAGATTGCTCGCCGCCGGGAAGGCTGGCTGCACGGACTGGCGCTTTCGGTCACACCGCGCGTCTTGATCGACAACAACGCCTCGACCAAACACACGCTGATCGAGGTCACCGCCCGCGATCGCCTGGGGCTTCTTTATGATCTCGCACGGGCCGTCACAGACATGGGTTACTCCGTCATAACTGCCCGGGTCGCGACCTTCGGCGAACGCGCCGTCGACGCCTTTTATGTGAAGAACAGCTTCGGCCTGAAGCTCACGAACAAAACCCAGCTCGCCACCACACGCGACCGCCTGCTCGAGGTCATCGCCGAAAGCGATGCCCGGTCCCTTCCCGGCGCGGCCGAGTGACAACCGCCATCCCGACACGCGCGCACTGGCATGGCCGGGTGTGGAAACTCGCTCTGCCGATCATGCTGTCGAACCTAGCGGTTCCCATCGTGGGCGCAGTCGACACCGCCGTGGCCGGGCACCTGCCGGGGCCAGAGTACCTGGGCGGTGTCGGCGTCGCCGTGATGATCTTCAGCTTTGCCTTCTGGACCTTCGGTTTTCTGCGGTTCTCGACGACGGGTTATGTCGCGCAGGCCCTGGGGCGGGGTGACTATGAGACTCTGAAGGCGGTTCTGATCCGGGCCGGCGTGCTGACTCTTGCCATCGCGCTGTCGCTGCTTGTGCTGCAGGTTCCGATCCTCTGGCTTTCCCTGTTTCTGATCGACGCCAGCCCGGAAGTGTCCCATCAGGCCGCGCTTTATTTCGACGTGCGCGTCTGGGCCGCACCCGCCGTGATGGGCAACTACATCGTGCTGGGTGCAATGATCGGCTTGCAGCGCACCGGCTGGGCACTGGTGGTGCAGACCGTGGTGGCGGCTGTGAATGTCGCGCTGGACCTCTTGTTTGTCCTGGAGTTTGGCTGGCAGGTGCCGGGCCTTGCGGCCGCGACCGTGATCGCCGAGTACACCGGTCTTCTCGTCGGCATCGGCGTCTTGCTCTGGGTCATTCCCGGCAGCCGGTGGCGCTGGTCGCTTCAGGCCGCCACACAACTGGCAGCCTACCAGCCACTGCTGGCACTCAATCGCGACCTCCTGATCCGGACCATCGTCCTGAGCTTCGCCTTTGCCGTCTTTGTTGCGCTCTCCGCGCGGGAAGGTGATGCCACACTCGCAGCCAACGAGGTCCTGATGATGTTCCTGAGCTTCGCGGCCTTCGCACTCGATGGCTTTGCCAACGCCTGCGAAGCCGTCGTGGGCGAAGCCTATGGCCGCCGGGACCGGCGCACGCTCTCTCAGGTGGTCGGCGTCTCAACGATCTGGGCCGGGATCGCCGCCGCTCTTGTCTGTCTGGTCTTTGCGCTGAACGGCGAAGACATCGTGCGCCTGATGACCGATGTCGAAGAGGTCCGCGAGATCGCGATCACCTACCTGCCTTACGCCGTCCTGATGCCGCTGTTCGGCGTCTGGTCGTTCCAGCTCGACGGCATCTTCATAGGCGCGACGCGCGGCCCCGACCTAAAGAACTCGATGCTGATCACCGCTGTGCTGTTCCTGCCGGCGATGGTTCTGTTGTGGCTTACCCTGGCCAACCACGGGCTCTGGATCGGCCTGGTTCTGCTGTTTGTGCTGCGCGCCCTGACCCTTTGGGTTCGTTATCCGGCGCTGGTCCGCGAGGTCGAAACCTCAGCGGCCTGAGCGCGGCTCGAAGGGCAGCACGGCGAGCCGCGCGAGCGGCAATTCGTCAGCCCCCTCCACGCCCAGTGTCATATCCGGCGTGCGCTGCGTCGGGCTGCGGCTGCCGAATAGGTGATCCCACACCGACAGGATCGAAGCGTAGTTGGAGTCCGTGTCGGCCTGGCGATCGTGATGGTGCACCCAGTGAATGCCGGGCATGACGATAACGCGGGAGAGCCAGGCTTCTGTCTTTGGGCCCAGCGCGAGATTCGAGTAGTGGAAGGTCGTTGCCAGAAGCAGCAGGGCTTCGAAAACCAGCACTGATGACAGCGGCATGGCAAAGACCAGGATCAGCAGTGCGCGCACGAGCGCTGACAACAGAACCTCGCCGGGATGAAACCGCACGGCGGTGGTCACATCGAGTGACGTGTCGCGGTGATGCACCTAATGAAAGCGCCACAGGAAAGGAATCCGGTGGTTCAGCCGGTGCCAGACGTAGATCCAGCAGTCGATAAGCAGGAGATCAGCGATCAGCCCCGGCGCACCGGACCACCAGCCCGGCCGCCAACCCAGATTGTGCGCTTCAGCCAGAGCCGTCACCGGAATCACGACGGCCATGGACAGTGCGATGTTGGCCACAAGAAACGACAGGTTGCGGCCCAAACGGGCCGCATCGAATGCCTGGTCGACCGCCGGACGTCGGCGTTCTTCGACGAACATGGCCAGCACCACGACAAAGACCACGCCCTTGAGCAGGGTGGCTGCATCCAGTACGGCCATGGCCCTCGTTCGGCAGTTTCACGGTTCGGCGGGTATGGT
>CEUN01004263.1_pt1 | contig 80527 bp, 78 predicted proteins | sample 361501 | NCBI WGS metagenome assembly CEUN01 (sample SAMEA2622801, study PRJEB7988) | marine metagenome | biome: marine biome (ENVO:00000447); feature: marine epipelagic mixed layer (ENVO:xxxxxxxxx); material: "saline water (ENVO:00002010), including plankton (ENVO:xxxxxxxx)" | depth 120 m | reverse complement strand
GGAGAGGAAACCACTGAAGAAAACGACAGTTCACCGGTAGAGGATACTTCCGATAACACTGTGACTGAACTCGAAACAGACGATGGCACCGTCGTTGCCCTCGACAGTTTCCGAAAAAAATAAAGTCATGCAGCGCATTTTTCCGACTGCAAAACTATCAGATCCAAAAATAAAAATGGATTACAGAGATGTCCGAATTCACGTTTCAGGAAATGTTCCCGGTTGCGGAAGAAGAGCCGGAATATAGAAAAATAACCAGCGAGTACATCGGTACAGCTAAGCTCAACGGAACCGAAATACTAACCATTGAGAAAGAGGGGCTGACCAAACTTGCTGCTGAAGCCTTTTATGATACGGCGCACTTTTTACGCCCCAGCCATTTGAAGCAACTCTCTTCAATCCTCAACGACAAGGAAGCCTCGCCAAATGATCATTTTGTTGCATGGGATTTGCTGAAAAATGCCAACATCTCAGCCGGCGGCGTACTACCTATGTGCCAGGATACAGGTACAGCAATCGTTATGGGCAAAAAGGGACAGAATGTCTGGACCAACGGAAATGACGAAGCTGCTCTCACCAAAGGGGTCGCGAAGGCGTACACCGAAAACAATTTGCGGTACTCGCAGCTTGCGCCTCTTTCCATGTATGAGGAGAAAAACACCGGAAATAATCTGCCCGCGCAAATAGAACTCTACGCCACCGGCGGTGACGCCTATAAATTCCTATTTATTGCCAAAGGAGGCGGATCAGCAAACAAAACGTTTCTGTTCCAGCAAACTCCGTCGATGCTCAACAGGGATAAGTTGATACCGTTTTTAGAAGATCAGATCAGGCTCCTCGGTACGGCAGCCTGCCCGCCATACCACCTTGCAATCGTCATTGGCGGCACATCCGCGGAACTCAATTTAAAGACAACTAAACTTGCCAGCACGCATTATCTGGATGGCCTGCCACCGCAAGGGAATGAATTTGGACACGCATTCCGTGACAAGGAGATGGAGGAAGAAATACTGGCACTCACCCGGGAGCTGGGAATCGGCGCGCAGTTCGGCGGAAAATATTTTTGTCATGATGTACGCGTTGTACGTCTGCCGCGCCACGGAGCGTCGCTGCCCATTGGTATTGGCGTCTCCTGTTCGGCAGATAGGCAGGCGAAGGCGAAAATAACCCGCGATGGAATTTTTTTGGAACAACTAGAGAAGAATCCGGCGCGATACCTTCCCGATGTGGACGAGGCATCGCTCGGTGGTGAGGTCGTTTCTATTGACCTCAATCGCCCGATGGAAGAAATGCGAAAAACCTTGTCGAATTATCCTATTAAAACGAGATTGGCACTAACGGGCTCTCTTATTGTGGCGCGGGACATCGCGCATTTCAAAATATCGGAACGCCTTAGCGCCGGTGAACCCATGCCCGAATATATGCGCAATCACCCCGTATATTATGCCGGTCCTGCGAAGACACCTGACGGTTTTGCGTCCGGATCGTTCGGGCCGACCACGGCAGGCCGAATGGATTCATATGTGGCAGAGTTCCAGGCTAAAGGGGGTAGTTTCATCATGCTGGCGAAAGGAAACCGTTCTCAGCAGGTTACAGACGCCTGTAAGGAACATGGTGGCTTTTATCTCGGATCAATAGGAGGTCCCGCCGCTCGGCTGGCTCAGGATTGCATCAAAAAGGTTGAGTGCGTCGAGTATGAAGAACTTGGAATGGAAGCTGTTTGGCGCATTGAGGTCGAAGATTTCCCCGCCTTCATTGTTGTTGACGATAAAGGCAATGACTTTTTTTCTGCTGCTTCAAATTCAGGAAAATAAATAAACAGGGTGTTTACCGTTAAATTTCACGGCATATTAGGATCGAAATCGGTATAATATGCCTCTGAATGTCTGAAATTCGGTAGCACTGCGTGTACAAAGATAATTCTCTTCTTCCGCGCGAAGCGGTTCGTCTCGCCGCCCTCGGTATCCTTGCCAGCGGATCAATGACCTATGCCGCCCTTGCGGCAGCGGTTCGAAACTTCACCAGCCGAATAGCGGGCCCCTCACTTGATCTCATGGGAACTTCTATCGAGTTACTTAGATTTGAGGGCCTCGTTTCAACCGAGGAAGCAGAATCCGAAGAAATACCCGACGCGGTTCTCACCCTTACGGAAGATGGTCGCACTGAATTGACCACGTTATTGCAGGCTGCCGTGCGCCCGCCCGTAAATGACGTTGCGAAGTTGATCCTCGCTCTAAAATTCCGGTTTCTGCATTTTCTGGAAACCAAAGATCAAAACGACCAGGTGGATATGATGATTGAAGCCTGCGAAGGCGAATTGGCGAGACTGGTGGAATTGCGGGCTCAGCATAGTGAAGATCCGGGCTATTTGATTGAATGGCTGGATCACGATCTTGGACAAATTGAAGACCGGCTTGAATGGCTACGGGGCCTCAAATTCACTCTGGCTCAAAATTAGAATAAATGTTGGCCACCGGTGACGAAGATTTCCGAACCCGTCACATAGCCAAAATCCTCTCCGCAGAGCTGAAAAATGACCGAAGCAACTTCTTCGGCCGTTCCCAGTCGGTTTAGGGGTATTCTGGGAATCAAAGACTCATACTCGGCACCGATCATTTCGGTTGCGATTTCTCCTGGCGCCACGGCATTTACACGAACTCCTAATTCGGCGAACTCAACAGCCATTTCCCGGGTAAGAGCTGATAATGCGGACTTTGAGGTCGAGTAAGCGGACCCAGCAAACGGGTGGATGGCATGACCGGCGACCGACGTAATATTGACCACCGCTCCTTCTGCACGATGGAGTGCGGCGGCAAAACCCCGTGCCAGGGTTAGCGGGGCAAACAGGTTTAAGTCATAGACCTCTCGCCAATCATCGATGCTGCCATTCAATGAGCCCAATCGTTCTTTGTAGGGCGTCTTGGGAGATTGTGCGGCATTATTGATTAAGGCGTGGAGACCTTCTTCCCCGATGACTTCGTTCGCGCTCTTGACGAAGCTGTCTAAACTCTGCGGATCGGCGAGATCCGTTGAAATATGGTGGGTCCAATTAGGGTCGCGACGACAATCGTCGGGAATATCCTCCCTCGAGCAGGTAATGACGCGCCATCCCGCGTCACTGAACCGTTTCACCGTCGCATGTCCGATACCCCGGCTCGCACCGGTCAATACTATTGTCTTGGCCGGTTCATCCATTCAATTCAAACACTCAACCAACAATCCCTATTTGCAAAGAATAACCGGAATTTCTGTCGCCGTGATTATATGGCGCGTTCGGCCACCCAATATCATTTGTCGTACGCGACTCCGGGAGTAAGCACCTTTGATGAGCATATCGGCATTTGCATCCAAAGCGTGTTTCAAATATGCCGCACCGATTTCATCTTCCCGGACATCGAAGCGCCTGATTTCCGCACTTATGCCCGACCACGCCAGGCGCGTTACGCCTTCTTCAGGAGGTATTGACGGTGGTTCCACTGGGTCTGCTGCAAGCAGGGTTACTTTTTCAGCTCTTTCGAGAATTGGAATCGCCGCACCTATCGCGTGGGCTGCCTCCGGGCTACTCTCCCAGGCAACCGCAACGTGACTGCCGGTATCAGGCGGCAGCGTCGGCGGGGCAACGAGGGTCGGACGTCCGGTGTCCAAAAGCGCCGCTTCCAATGTAATCGGCGATGGCAGGGCAGAGTCCTTTACTGGTCGCCCAACTGCTACCACATCAAACAATCTGCCGCGAATTGCTACAATCTCGTCTTCACGCCCACTTTCTTCGCGCCAGGAAATTGATGGGCCGGTCTGACCGTCAGGTGCATCTAAGACCGGTATTCCGCTGGACTGGCAAAATTTTTCAAATACCTCTTTGGCGCGTACTGCGCGTTCGCCACCCTCTTTTTCAGTCACTTCCATGATTTCTTCGATCATGGAACCATCCATACCTTCGCCGGTATAGGGCACTAATCCGCGGGGGTCGGCACGCACATGTAAAACTTCGATGTGGGAATCAAATCGTTTCGCAATACGTCCAACCGTCTCAAGTACCGTCTGACCGGAATCACCACTGCTAACACAAGCGAGAATTGTCTTGATCATGGCTCTCTCCCTGCACCCAACTGGTGCTTAGTTGAACTGGCAGAAAAACTTTCTGACACCTTAGATTTGACCTTTTTTTTGCACCATTCAAGTCATTTTCTGGAAAAGTGCCTAAGGAAATAAATGGGTTACGGACCATTCTCCATTTTCGATCCGATACATAATTCGCCGATGGAGGCGGAAAGGTCGCTCTTCCCAAAATTCGAATTCGCTCGGAATGACGCAAAAGCCAGACCAATAAGGCGGTCTGTCGATTTTTGATACGCCAAATTTCGCGGTAAATAACGCGACCTTCTTTTCCAGATCAAACTGACCATCCATTGGTTTGGATTGATCAGAGGCCCATGCACCGATTTGAGCACCGCGCGGTCTCGATTCGAAATACGCATCAGCTTCTTCAGCACTCACAGGCTCGACATTACCGGAAATTCGGACCTGTCGTTTTAGTGACTTCCAATGGAACACCAGAGCAGCCTTCGGGTTTTCCGCCAACTCCTTGCCCTTTTTACTATCCAGATTGGTATAGAATACGAACCCTCGGTCGTTGGCCTCTTTCAGCAGCACCATTCTCGCTGATGGCATTCCGGATGCATTGACAGTGGCCAATGTCATGGCTTCCGCCAGTCCCGGTTCAGCTTTCTCTGCTTCCTCGTACCAGTCTTTGAATTTTTTTTGCGGATTTACTTCGCCGCTTTCAACCATTTGAAACCCTGATAACCCTTTAACAACAGTTACTTACAAAGAAACGCTCTAAACGGACGCTTATGTCCATGTCACGACCGCCATAATTTCCTTGCACTCACAGCGGTCGGATACCCATCTATACACAATAGAAATGTTTGCGACGAGAAGTCTCTCTGATTTGTCGTCGTGATCTGTTATGAATGTGTCAGATAAAATTGTTGGAGGCTCAGACCATGATCAAGAATTTGGTGACAGTTGTTGTATTTGGTGCCTTTGGGTTTGGACTCACCGCCTGTTCTGGAAATGACAGGAACGAGACCGGCGGTGCTGTCATCGGTGGAGTCATCGGTGGTCTTCTTGGCTCTCAGATTGGTGGCGGCAAGGGTCGTGTAGCGGCCTCTGCAGCTGGAGCAGCATTAGGTGTGTTTTTGGGCAGTCGGATTGGAAAAAAGCTCGACAAGGTGGATAAAATTCACGCCGCCCAGACGCATCAAAGCGCATTGGAGACCAATCCTGTTGGGCAAACATCCAGCTGGTCCAATCCTGATTCAGGAAATTCTGGTACCGTGACGCCTACAAGAACGTTGGCCAGCGCGGACACCGGACAACCATGCCGGGAATATCAGCAAACAGTCACGATTGATGGAAAGACTGAGCAAGCCTACGGACGCGCCTGCCGTCAACCGGATGGAAGCTGGCAAATCGTAAACTAAAGCGAACCTCGGCCCTAGCCTGAACGACGCCAATTCATTCTGAAATGTGATTGAAAACCAATCGCTTTGCCGCGCGATTCCTTTCGTGTAGAATTGGGTGAACCGTATTTGCGTTAAGGGATGAGTAAAAAATGACCGAGCCAGCACCTCTCATGAAGGGCAAAAAAGGTCTTGTGATGGGCGTTGCAAATGATCGATCGATTGCTTGGGGCATAACCAAGGCAGTGGTCGAACAGGGCGCTGAACTCGCATTTACGTATCAGAATGAAGTTCTCGAAAAACGCGTACGTCCATTGGCAGAGAGTTTGGGAAGCGACGTCCTCATTGAATGCGATGTTGCAGATGATGCAAGCATTGAAAATGTATTTTCAACCCTCGGTGAAAAATGGGATTCGATTGATTTCGTAATCCATGCCATCGCGTTTTCTGACAAGAATGAGTTAACGGGTCGCTATGTCGACACATCGCCGGAAAACTTTGAAAAAACGATGGCAATTTCCTGCTATTCCTTCACGTCAGTTTGCCGGGCAGCGCAGCCACTCATGAAAAATGGCGGCAGCATTGTTACCTTAACCTATGCCGGTTCGGAACGCGTTGTACCGCATTACAACGTTATGGGTGTCGCGAAAGCAGCACTGGAATGCAGTGTTCGCTATCTCGCCGTAGACCTTGGAAAAGAAAACATTCGCGTGAATGCGATATCGGCGGGCCCAATTCGAACCCTTGCAGCATCGGGTATTGGTGACTTCCGTTATATTCTCAAATGGAACGAACTGAACGCGCCCTTGAAACGGAATGTGACCATCGACGACGTAGGGGGCGCAGGGCTGTATTTCCTTTCCGATCTGTCCCAGGGAGTCACCGGCGAAGTGCACCACGTCGATTGCGGTTATAACGTCGTCGGCATGAAAGCTGTCGACGCACCCGATATCAGTGTGGTAACCGGGGACTAAGTCAACGAACTTAGAGAGATCGGGGCGAGACAAATGTCCGATAATAGTTTCGGCACGCTTTTCCGCGTGACCACATGGGGCGAAAGCCACGGCCCGGCGATTGGCTGTGTCGTCGACGGCACTCCGCCGGGGATTTCGCTTGCCGAATCCGATCTACAAACGTGGTTGGACAAGCGTAAACCAGGCACGTCCCGATTTGTCACGCAACGGAAAGAGCCCGACCAGGTTTCAATCCTTTCCGGCGTATTTGAAGGCAAGACGACCGGTACGCCGATTAGTCTGCTTATTCAGAACAAGGATGCGAGAAGCAAGGATTACTCGGCCATCAAAGATAAGTTCCGGCCTGGTCACGCGGATTACGCCTACTGGAAAAAATATGGCCTTCGCGATTACCGCGGCGGTGGACGGCCCAGCGCGCGGGAAACAGCAATGCGCGTTGCGGCTGGCGGAATAGCCCGAAAAATCCTGGGAGGCAAAGTGAAAATCCGCGGCGCCATGGTTCAAATGGGAACAGAAGCAATAGACCGAAAACGCTGGAGTTGGGCCCAGTGTAATAAAAACCCGTTCTGGTGCCCTGACGCAAAGACTGCGGCGCACTGGGAAGAATATCTCGACGACATTCGAAAATCGGGATCGTCGGTTGGCGCCGTCATCGAAATCGTGGCGTCCGGTGTCCCCGCGGGACTGGGTGCTCCGGTATACGGTAAGCTGGATGCGGACCTTTCGGCCGCCATGATGAGCATCAATGCTGTCAAAGGTGTAGAGATTGGTGCTGGGTTTGGCGCAGCGTCACTTTCTGGCGAAGCCAATGCCGATGAAATGCGCATGAAAAACGGCGAAGTTGAATTTCAGTCCAACAACGCCGGCGGTATTTTGGGTGGCATTTCGACTGGCCAGGACATCGTGGTTCGGTTTGCTGTTAAGCCGACAAGTTCAATTCTGACACCCAGGGATACCGTTTCGAGACAGGGCCGAAATACAACAATAGCAACCAAAGGTCGCCATGATCCATGCGTTGGAATTCGTGGCGTTCCAGTGGGTGAAGCAATGATGGCCTGCGTTCTCGCCGACCATCTGTTGCGACATCGCGGCCAATGCGGTTGAACCTATGCGCGTTTTAAAACGCCAAACAACTCTACGTGGGGCGACCAAAGAAACTGGTCGACCGGTACGACGCGATCAAGCCGGTAACCACCTTCAACCAACACTCTTGCGTCCCGCGCAAAACTAAGTGGATTACAGGAAACGTAGGCAATTACCGGCACCTCACTCTGGGCGAGGTGTTTTATTTGTTCCGGTGCCCCGGCGCGTGGCGGATCCAGAACAACGGCATCAACGCCGTCAAACTCTGAGGCATCCAAAGGTCGGCGTTTGAGATTTCTCTCAGCAACGGAAACCCTGTCCGCTAGTCCATTGGACCGCACTGCCGCTAATAATGCCATCATGTGATCGTCGGCATAGTCGAATGCTGATATGTGATGCCCCTCTACTGCCATGGGCAGCGTAAAGGAGCCACACCCGGCAAACAGTTCAACAATTTTTTTGGAGTCCGAAACCGCTGTTATGATGCACTCCCGCAAGACATCCTCGCCAAATTTCGTCGGTTGCACGAAAGCATCGGGTGGAACCGCAACAGGAATATCGCCAAATTCCATCACTGCCATATGATTGGAAACGATCGGTTCAGAAAATTCGGAGGAACTAGATCTAAAAGAATCCCAACTGATACGCGCGATATCATGACGGGCCGCAAATTCTGCCAATAGCATCCTGGCATTCAACTCAGGACCCATCGGCATATACAGACAGATATCCAAACCCGAATCCGTCTCTGTTACAGCAACTTCCGCTGAAGGGCGGTGACTTAGCAAGCTGCCCAAAAGATCGCGCAAAGGCGACATTATTTGAGTGATGGACGGCGACAAGACAGGACATTGTGACAACGAAACAATTCTGTGGCTTCGTGCCTCCAAGAAACCAAGAACGGTTCCAGACACCAGTTTCTTCGCCGAAAACCTGGCCCGGCGGCGTTCCTCAGTTCTTCCGGTGACGAGTTCATGGACTACATTTCTATCCAGGCCCTGCCGCTTCAAGGCATCACAAACAATTTCCCGTTTCCAGTCGTAATAATCCGGCAGAGACAGTTGTTGCACTGAGCATCCGCCACACTTGGTATAATGTTCGCAAGACGCCTCGACGCGATTTGGACCGCTCTCAAGGACGGATAGTAACTTTCCCCGGCCGGGACCTGATTTCGATTTCTCTATTCTCACGGTCACCAAATCGCCAGGCAGAGAATAAGGCACGAAAACGGGGCCGTCAGAAGACTCTGCAATACCGTCACCTCTGGAACCCAGAGCGGAAATTCTCAGTTCGAGCTCAGTCACGGCCGACGTGTCGCATATATAAGGAACTCAATATTTCCTTTTGGGCCTGTAATGGGACTCTTTTCAATACCGCCCACCTCCCATTCCATATCGTCCGTCAACCAGTCGCGGATGGTCTGGCACACCTCTTCGTGCAAACTCTCGTCTCTGACAACGCCGCCTTTACCAACGCGCCCCTTACCTACTTCAAACTGAGGCTTGATGAGTGCGATGAGCGCAGCCTCGGGGGCCGCCATGTTTAAAGCCGGCGGCAACACCGTTCGCAAACCGATAAAACTGGCATCGCACACAACTATAGACGCCGCTTTAGACACGTTACTCTCATTGAGGTGTCGAGCGTTAACACCTTCAAGCACGACGACCCGGTCATCGTTTCGAAGTTTCCAGTCCAGCTGACCACGCCCCACGTCCACGGCATATACCCTGGCCGCGCCGTTCTGAAGAAGGACATCGGTAAAGCCACCTGTCGATGACCCAATATCTACACAAATCTTGCCAGCAACTGATAGTGAGAAACGTTCCAGGCCATGTGCAAGTTTGATGCCGCCACGGGACACCCAAGGGTGTGGCCGACCGCGAACTTCTATATCAATATCTTCCGCTATTTGATGGCCGGGTTTGTCCAGCCGTATTTCGCCAGCATAAACTGTGCCTGCAAGGATGAGCGCCTGCGCACGCGTTCGATTTTCGGCGAGACCGCGCGTCACCAGAAGCTGGTCAACGCGCTGTTTCGCCGCCATTATTTAATCCGGCTAGGCCCGGGCGGGCGCTTCACTGATTTCCTGTCCCAACGCCTTGAGAGTCGTATCAACGATGTTCGCCGCATCCAGACCAGCAATCTCATTTTGCTTAGGCTGGGTATCGTGATCGATGTAAATGTCAGGAAGGTACATAGGGCGGAATTTAAGACCATTGTCGAGCAGCCCGTTAAAGGCAAGAACATGGGTGACCTGACTGGCAAAACCACCAATTGACCCTTCTTCGACGGTTAACAAAACCTCATGTTCATTTGCCAAACGCCGAACCAAATCTTCGTCGATCGGTTTCGCAAACCTCGCGTCCGCAACGGTCGTGGACAATCCGCGTGCTGCAAGATCGTCGGCCGCCAACAGACAGTCAGCCAAACGGGTTCCATAGGACAACAATGCAACCTTGGTCCCTTCCCGAATAATTCGGCCTTTGCCGATTTCAAGGATTTCCGCTGTCTTTGGCATATCGACGCCTACGCCGTTGCCGCGCGGATAGCGGAGCCCCGAAGGCCTGTCGTCTATCGCCACTTGCGTTTTCACCATGTGAACGAGTTCCGCCTCATCTGCGGCAGCCATAAGGACCATACCCGGCAGACAACCCAGATAGGCAATATCAAATGACCCCTGATGGGTAACACCGTCAGCACCAACCATGCCCGCACGATCCATTGCAAATCTCACCGGAAGGTTCTGGATTGCAACGTCATGGACAACCGAGTCGTAGGCCCGCTGTAAAAATGTCGAATAGATTGCCGCAAACGGTTTGTAACCTTCTGCTGCAAGCCCCGCTGCAAATGTCACGGCATGCTGCTCTGCGATGCCGACATCGAAACAACGATCTGGATAAGCTTTCTCAAACAGGTCAAGGCCCGTACCGGAGGGCATCGCGCCGGTTATCGCGACAATCTTGTCATCCTTTTCCGCTTCAGAAATGAGCGATTGCGCAAAGACTTTAGTATAGGCCGGCGGACCTTGCGGCGCCTTCGCCAGGGTACCGGTAACAACATCGAACTTGCCGACGCCGTGATACTTGTCAGCTGCAGATTCGGCTGGCGGATAGCCGCCACCCTTCTTGGTCACGACATGAATTAATACCGGACCAGGCTCATCTGAATCGCGAACGTTCTTCAATACGGGCAAGAGATGGTCAAGGTTATGACCATCGATCGGGCCGACATAAAAGAAGCCAAGCTCTTCAAACATCGTACCACCGGTCACGAGGCCACGAGCATACTCTTCAGATCTTGTTGCCGCCTGCTCCAGCGGCTTGGGAAACTTCTTGGCAAGATCACGCATCAAATGACGCAATGAACGGTAATAGCGCGAGGAAATGAGTCTTGAGAGATAAGCGCTCATCGCTCCAACGGGTGGCGCAATCGACATATCATTGTCGTTGAGAATGACAACGAGCCGGGAGTCCATAGACCCCGCGTTGTTCATAGCCTCATATGCCATTCCCGCCGTCATAGACCCATCGCCGATGACGGCAATAGAATTATTGGTGCCTCCGTCTAAATCCCGGGCAACCGCGAAGCCAAGCGCCGCTGAGATTGAGGTCGCCGCATGGGCTGCGCCAAATGGGTCATATTCACTTTCTGAGCGTTTCGTAAAACCAGATAAACCGCCGCCCTGACGCAGAGTACGGATTTGCTCGCGCCGTCCGGTTATGATCTTGTGCGGATAGGCCTGATGACCGACATCCCAAACCAATCGATCTTCAGGCGTATTGAATACATAATGCAAGGCGACGGTTAACTCTACGACGCCAAGACCAGCACCCAAATGTCCACCGGTAGTAGAAACGGCATCAATGGTTTCCGCCCGGAGTTCATCCGCCAACTGCTTTAAATCTTTTTCTTCTAGCTCACGCAGATCCGCCGGAACTTTGACAGTATCCAGCAACGGCGTTTCGGGTCCCTTACTCAACGCAACCTCCTTATGTCCGCCGTTCGACGACGAAATTTGCAATTGCCCGCAGATGTGCAGCTTTTTCACCGAACATGTCAAGTCGCGCGATGGCCTGATCAACGAGCAACTTCGCGCGTTCCTGTGCCTCCGGCACGCCGAGAAGTGACACAAAAGTGGCCTTTCCGGCCGCTTCATCTTTCTGCGTGGCCTTTCCCGTATCTTCGGCAGTTCCAAGCACATCCAGCAAATCATCAGCAATTTGAAATGCCAATCCAAGGTCATGGGCGTAATGCAACAATGCCTGACGTGCATCATCAGACGCTCTTCCGACAATAGCGCCAGCCTCACATGAGAAGCTAATAAGGGCACCAGTTTTGAGGCGTTGCATGCGCGTTATCGTCGAAACATCGGCATCGCTATGCTCTGCTGCCAGGTCAATCATTTGACCACCCACCATACCGTGACCACCAGATGCGAACGCCAACCCTTTTATAAGGGCATTGCGCACCTCAGCATCGGGATGGGTCTTCGGATCGGCGAGAATTTCGAATGCGACGGCTTGCAGCGCATCGCCCGCCAGGACCGCAGTCGCCTCATCAAAGGCAATATGACATGACGGTTTGCCGCGCCGTAGATCGTCATCATCCATCGCTGGTAAATCGTCATGTATTAATGAATAGCAGTGGATAAGCTCTACCGCGACGCCTGCCCTAAGAGCATAGTCATCGGGCACGTCAAACAACCGTGCACTCTCCAACGCTAAAAAGGGCCGCAAACGCTTACCGCCGTTGAGCGATGCGTAGCGCATAGCCTCAAACAGCCGCGCTTCATGACCCTGAGGCGTCGTCAGTATTTCATCCAAAATCTGTTCTACAGCGGCCGCCCCCTCCGCCATGGCCTCGGGTAGCGGCACCAAAACCTTCGCTTCACTCAAGGTTCGTTGGCTCCAATCCTCCAGCCCCGTCTGCTCCCATTTTTATTTTTTCAACGCGGGCCTTAGCTTCTTTTAATTTTGTTTCACAGTGCTTTTTCAGCGCTGCACCTCTCTCATAGGCACCTAGAGCATCTTCTAAATCGCTTTTTCCTTGTTCAAGCTTGCGAACGATTTCTTCCAGTTCTGCAAGCGCCCCTTCAAAGGAAAGGGAGGCGATATCAGCCTTTTTATCGCTTTTGGCCATCGAACAGAATCCCTGTTGTATATGCGTGAAAGTTTAGTGATTGCTGCAAATTAGAGCAACTTAGACAGTATTTTCGGTCTTTCAACCACCGGATATCGAATTTTCCAGCGTAATTGACGATAAAAGCGTCACTGAGCCCGCATTAAGGCCGCTAAATGGGCGGAAACGCTGTTTTCTAAGGCCTCGAGATCGTATCCCCCTTCAAGAGAGGAAATGATTCGGCCATCGCAAAATTCGCCAGCAACATCCACCAGCTTACCTGTAATCCACTCAAAGTCTTCCTCATCCAGGCGAATATTAGCGAGAGGATCCCGCGCATGCGCATCAAAACCTGCCGAGACGATAATCAAATCAGGATCGAAATCTTCTAGTGCGGGTAGCACGACACGTTCCATACCTTGACGAAACAGTGCTGATCCGGTGCCGGCGCCAAGCGGCACATTGAAAATATTCCCAGCACCTGTTTCATCCTCACCGCCTGTACCTGGGTAAAATGGATATTGGTGTGAAGAAGCAAAAAGCACATTCGGATCTGACCAAAATGCCGCCTGCGTACCATTGCCGTGATGAACATCGAAATCCACGACAGCCACCCGCTCTAAATTGTGGATTTGCCGGGCGTGCTGAACGCCAATTGCAACATTGTTGAAGAGGCAAAACCCCATTCCCTGGTTCGGCTCAGCATGATGACCGGGCGGCCGAACCGCGCAGAACGCCGAATTGGCGTCACCATTCATAACCGCGTCTATTGCACCAATAATTGCACCGGCTGCCCGGAGCGCAGCTTCGCCGGAAGCGGGACACATCGCGGTATCAGGGTCAATGCGTACAAGACCTTCTTCGGGGACAGCTGCAATCAAATGTTCGACATAGGATTGTTCGTGAACCCGTGAAATTTGTTGCACCGTCGCTTGCGGCGCTTGCCGGCGTTCGAGGCCCTTAAACCGCTCCGCTTCCAGCGCTTTCCTTACTGCGCGTATCCTATCGGGCCGTTCAGGATGTCCTTGCCCCATATCGTGTTCTTCAGAACTCTGGTGGTCGAATATCAACGTCGGCATATTTCGTCCCGTCTTTCGTAGTCTAATTCAGCCACGTTAACGCCAACAGTCGACGGAAAACACCGAATCATTTCGTGTTAAACAAACCGAAGGAACAGGAAAATCGCGTTTTGCATATTGTGTCCAATCGACATTCCGCTTTTCCCGGTAAGTTAATCGGGCCTATAATTTCACCAAATTTGACCAGGGTTTGTGACCCCATGAGGTACAGAGCTAAAAAGAATTGCCGTAATTCAACGGTGGCTGAACTGCTGCGTAGCTTAGGTGTCGTCTGTGCCATCTTTGGAACAACGACATTGCTATCCACGCACGTACTTCAGTCCGTCGCCTATGCGCAAAAATCCGAAAAGAAGGCAACCTCAAATCCTGATGATGCGAAAAAGGGCAGTAATTCTGCAAAGAGCGGCAAGAGTCAGCGCCGCCGAGGACGCGGGGGCCGGCGTGGCAGAGGAGGTCCGGCAACCGTATTTGTAGACGCTGTAACGAAAGGCTCAGCGGTTGAAACGGTTCAGGTCTATGGGCGGGTCATCGCGCGTCAAACCGGGGTGGTTGCTTCGCGAACAAGGGGCGCTATCGACGAAGTAAAGGTGCAGGTCGGGGATCGCGTTAAAAAGGGTGACGTCATTGCAACCCTTGTTTCAACTATGCTGGTCGCGGAGCGCGATCTCAAGGCGGCGGAACTGAAGGAATTTTCCGCCAAGATACGTACCGCTGGCGCACAGCTGAGATTATCCGCACAAGAGTTGGAACGTCTTGAGAAGCTTCGAAAGTCCGCCGCATTCTCAGTCGCCCGATACCAGGACAAACTGCGCGACGTTGAACGCTTTCGCAGCGCTTTAGCTGAAGCGCGAGCCAAACAAGAACAAGCCCGGGCCGAATTACGTATGGCAGATATAAACCTGTACAACGCCAAAGTCCTTGCACCCTTCGACGGCGTGATTACAAAGCGTGCCGTTGAATCGGGAAATTATGTCGCCGTCGGTTCACCCGTCGTCACGATGCTCAACGAAAAATCTATGGAGATCGAAGCTGAAGTACCTGCAAACCGTCTCGGCGGCTTGACGGACGGTGTAGAAATCGATGTCAAACCAGAGTTCGGTGTTTCCTTTAAAGCGTCAGTACGCGCAGTCGTACCAGAAGAAAACGCATTGTCACGAACGCGTATTGTGCGGTTCACGCCAAAGTTCCTGACACCAAACGATACTATTGCTGCGAATCAAAGCGTTGAGGTTCACATTCCTTCGGGCGCTGCCAAAGAGGCCGTTACGGTTCACAAAGATGCGATCACCCAGCGCCGAGGGAAAAAAGTCGTATTCCTTGTCCAGGAAACTGACAATGGTCTGCGAGCCAATTTGCGTCCTGTGCAACTTGGTGACGCCTTCGGACTCCGTTTTGAAGTTCTAAAAGGGTTAAAGCCAGGAGACCGCGTCGTCATCCGCGGCAATGAACGACTTCGGCCACGGCAGAAAATTAAAGTTGTAAAACCAGGTCAACGGCGAGGACGAGGCGGCTTGCGTGGCAAGCGCGGTCGTGGCGGAAAAGGCGGCTGGCAAGGCGGCAAAGGTGACCGCCGTGGCTCAGGAGGTCAAAGCAAGCGTGGCAGTCCCAATTCCTCGCGGGAGGGATAGCGAATGAAACTCATTGAACTTGCTGTCCGGCGTCCTGTCGCCGTTCTGTCGATCGTTTTGATGGTTTTACTGTTGGGGTCGCTTGCGATTACAGCGATCCCAATTCAGTTAACACCTGACGTCAGAAAGCCCCTAATCATAGTGCAAACACTATGGTCAGGAGCATCACCCACAGAAATAGAACGTCAGATCATCATCCCCCAGGAAGAAAAACTCAAAGGCCTTGAGGGTCTTGAACGTATGGAATCACGAGCCCGTCGCGGACGGGGAACTATCAGTCTTGAATTTAGCGTGGATTCGGATCGAAACAGATCGATCCTACTTATAAACAACAGGTTGCAGCAGGTAACCGGACTTCCTGACGAAGCCGATGAGCCACTACTTAGAACACGTGACACGGATGACAATCCGATTGCCTGGTTTTCCATCAAAAAGCTACCCGGCAACAATCGTTCGATACGGTCTTATGGAGATTTTCTTGATGACGTCGTCCGTGACGGGTTGGAGCGCGTTGAAGGTGTTGCCGCCGCCAACATATATGGCGGCAATGAATCTGAAATTCGGGTCATCGTGGATCCGAAACGCCTTGCACACTATCGAATAACAGTACCCGATCTAAATAATGCACTTCGTGGCACCAGTATAAGCGTCTCAGCGGGCGAGGTTGACGAGGGAAAACGCGAATACCGTGTCCGAACCGAAAGTGAACTCAATACAGTTGAGCGGGTTCGGGAGGTCGTCCTTCGAACTGAACGCGACCCAAGTACGGGGAGGGTTTTCCGTGTTCGCGTAGGGGATATTGCCCACGTAGAATTCGGCCACAAAAAACGACAATCCCGAATTCGCAATTTGGGCAGCCCCGCAATCGCCGTAAATGCCATTAGAGATACTGGTGCAAATGTCGTTGAAACAATGGCTGGCATAAAAAAGGTTGTTGAACGGCTCAACAGAGACATCCTGCCCAAGGAAGGCCTCGTCATGAAGCAGGTACATGACGATACGGTCTATATAAAATCAGCGGTCAAACTGGTAACTCAAAATATTTGGGTCGGCGGAACACTTGCCGCAATCATATTGCTCCTATTCCTGCGATCATTCGGCGCAACTGCGGTCGTCTCGCTGGCAATTCCTGTTTCAGTGGTGGGATCGTTTGTCGCACTTGCGGCTCTCGGCAGATCGATAAATGTGATTTCACTTGCAGGTATCGCCTTTGCAGTTGGCATGGTTGTCGATGCTGCGATTGTCGTTTTGGAGAATATTTACAGGCATCGCGAAAAAGGCAGTTCAAAATTCGAAGGCGCCGTTCGGGGTGCCGGCGAAGTATGGGGTGCAATCATGGCATCGGCGGTAACGACCGTGGTGGTTTTTGCGCCTATCCTGGTGATGAATTTGGTTGTCGGCCAGCTTTTTCGAGATATTGCCGTTGCTCTGTCCGTCGCTGTTCTTTTATCACTAATTGTTTCCATCACTGTCGTGCCCACCCTTGCCAACAAACTCCTTGGCGAGAATACACATAAGATCGCAGGCACCCGGCGTATTCCTGTAATCGACTGGTTTGCCGGTATCTTCGTGAGATTTATCGGTAAATTCACGCTCCTGGTCACAAAGAACCAAATAGCGGGACTCCTGGTCGTCGTCGGAATTTCAGGTTTCGCTGCTTTGGCAACCTGGTTTTTATTGCCCAATCTAAACTATTTGCCCGAAGGCAATCGGAATTTTGTGATTGCGATCGCCAATCCACCGCCAGGATACAACCTCAAGACATTAAACGGCATGGCGAGCAAAGTGGAAGGCAGCGTACGCCGCTACTGGGCCAAGGAAGGTGAACAACCGGTTAAATGTGACCCTTGGTATACGCGGATGGAGTTCGGATTTGAAAAGGGATGGTTTCCGTTCCATTTAAGAGAGTGCGATATCGGACCGCCGAAGATGGGGCGCTTCTGGTTTGTCGCACGATCGAGTTATTTGTTCATGGGCGCCAATGCACTTGACCCGACACGCGCGCGCGAACTTGTTCCTATCATGCGCCGAGCAGTATTCAGCGAACCCGGTACATTTGGTTTTGCGCGGCAAACGTCATTGTTTGGGCGCGGATTCGGAGGTTCTCGTGTCATCGAACTTGACATCACGGGCCCTGAACTTGAAGACCTCCTGCAAGTTGCCCGGCAGGGGATGGGAATACTGAGCCGTATCATGCCGAAGCGTGATGGTTATCAAATTAGACCTAAACCTGGATTGGAACTTGGTGCGCCGGAGGTTCGGGTAGTCCCGAATTTATTGAGGCTCGCTGACGTTGGCCTAACAGCGCGCGATTTCGCATTAACCGTAGATGCATCCAATGATGGCTTGCGCGTAAAGGAGGTTACCCGAGGAAGCAAACGTATAGACCTTACGCTTACGGGCCCTGGCCAAGCCAATACGACCCAAGAAATCGGAAACCTGCCAGTCGTCACGCGGACCGGTCATATTCTTCCTGTGTCCGCATTAGCGGATATCGATGTCACGGAAGGACCAATGGAGATTCGCCATCTTGAAAGAATCCGCACAGTCACTCTGCAAATTAGGCCCAAAAACAACGTCGCTCTCGAAGAAGCCATTAAGATGGTCCGTAACGAAGTAATGGCGCCATTGGAAAAAGGTGGTTTACCTCCGGGCGTTAGGTTGACCATGTCGGGAACGGCCGATGAATTAAATCGTACCTGGGATGCAATGGTGATCAACCTGCTGATAGCAATTGCTATCGTCTATCTCGTCATGGCAATCCTGTATGAAAGCTTTGTGTTTCCGTTAATCATTATGTTTTCCGTGCCACTGGCAACGGCGGGCGGTGTAATCGGGATCAGCTTCCTCAACCTTCCCGGATATATGGAATATTTTTCAGAGTACTTGAAGCTATTCACCTTCCAGGAGGGCATACAAAGTATATCGGCATTTTTATACGAACCGATAGGAAGTATGCATGAATTAAGAGAGACACTGCAAAAGCTAGCAGTTCACAAGCTCGATATGTTGACTGTACTCGGCTTCGTCATTTTGATTGGCATCGTCGTGAACAACGCCATTTTGCTCGTCCATCAAACCCTTCATCACGTTCGCAAGGAAGGGTTGGAGGCAGCTGAAGCAATCGCAGAAGCTACCAGAAACCGTATTCGGCCAATCTTCATGTCAACTATGACGACTGTATTTGGAATGATGCCGCTTGTTGTCGTTCCTGGAGCCGGATCGGAGCTCTATCGCGGCCTTGGTGCGGTCGTTCTGGGCGGACTCGCGATGTCGGCAATCTTAACCTTATTGATTATTCCGCCATTGCTTTCCTTCGCCTCCCCACTCCTGCGCCGCCAGCGCGGCTCGATGATGGACGAAGTACCAGTAGCTTCAGCAGCGGAATAGCTGACCGCTAGAACGCATTCAGAGGTATTTTAAGAAACCGATTGCCATCTGCATCTGGCGGTGGCATTTGCCCCGCCCGCATATTCACTTGTATTGCGGGCAAAACCAATCGAGGCATTGAGAGCGTCGCATCACGCCCGGTACGCATTTCTATAAACTCTTCCGCTGGCTTTCCGGCACCAACATGAATGTTGGCATCTCGTTGTTCCGCAACCGTTGTTTCCCATGAACAGTCGCGCGAGCCTCCGCAGCCATAATCATGATTTAAAAACAATCTTGTTTCTGGAGGCAGATCGAGGATTTTCTGAAGAGAACTGTAAAGATCGTCGGCGCTGCCACCAGGAAAATCACACCGGGCCGTCCCTGAATCGGGCATAAAGAAAGTATCACCTGTAAAGGCGGCGTCCCCGATCACATAGGTTGCGCATGCTGGAGTGTGGCCCGGCGTATGAATTACTCTCGCGTCCAGATCACCGATCTTAAAAGATTCACCATCGGCAAAGAGATGGTCAAACTGGGATCCATCAGGCGTGAATTCGTCTCCTAAACCATAAATCTGCGAAAAGGTCTTCTGAACATCGACGACGCCAGCGCCGATTCCTGTTTTACCCCCCAACCGATCCTTCAAATGCGCTGCCGCCGTTAAATGGTCAGCGTGAATATGGGTTTCCAATATCCATTCAACCGTTAATTCCGCACCGCCAATGAAATCGATGACTGCGTCCGCCGCTTCAGTTGAGGTTTTTCCCGCCGCGAAATCGAAATTAAGGACCGAATCAATAACCGCACATGATTTTGCATTCTCGTCAAAAACAACATGCGTTGCGTTATTTGTTTCGTTATCAAAAAAGGTTTTTATAGAAGTATTCATTTTCGAATCTTTTTCCTGCTTAGGCGTGCAATCACACCATGAGCGTTTGTATAATGCAAAGGCTTGATAACCGCCGACCGTTTAAATAATGCGGATTTGACGCCTGAGGCGTTCTCTTTTAACAAGGCGGGCAACAGAGGAGCTGTTCGTTAATGACACGCGGGTACTTCGACCCAATCGAAGAGATCGACACGTCACCCACGGTCTCGGACGAAATCAAGTACACCACTTGTTATATGTGCGCCTGCCGTTGTGGCATCAAAGTACATATGAAAGATGGCGGTATTCGATATATCGAAGGAAACCGTGACCATCCGGTAAATAAAGGCGTCCTGTGCGCCAAGGGCTCCGCGGGCATAATGAACCATTATTCGCCTGCGCGATTGACCAAACCACTCAGAAGGGTTGGCGAACGGGGCAAGGCGGAATTCAAGGAAATCGAATGGGATGAAGCGCTAGAGCTCGCCAGCACATGGCTCAGCGACATTCGGGAAACCGATCCGCGAAAACTTGCTTTCTTTACCGGCCGTGACCAAAGCCAGGCGCTGACCGGCTGGTGGGCAAGTCAGTTCGGCACACCCAATCATGCTGCCCACGGCGGATTTTGCTCCGTAAATATGGCGGCAGGTGGCATTTACACGATAGGCGGCTCTTTCTGGGAATTTGGCGACCCGGATTGGGATCTTACCAAATATATGTTGATGTTTGGCGTCGCGGAGGATCACGACAGCAACCCGATCAAAGCGGGTCTCTCCAAACTTAAAAGTAATGGCGCCAAATTTGTTTCTTTAAATCCAATCCGCACCGGCTACTCAGCAATTGCCGATGAATGGATTGGTATTCGTCCGGGGACGGATGGAAAATTCGTGTTGGCGCTGGTGCACGAGCTTCTCAAAGCGGACAAAATAGATCTCGACTATATCGTTCGCTATACCAACCTTCCCTGGCTTGTCATAGAAAATCCGGGTCACGCCGACGACGGCCTTTTTGCCCGCGGTGTCGATGGAGAACCGATTTGCTGGGACACTGGTACCAACCAGGCGGCTGATGCCCGTCTTGCAGGGGTGTCACCAGCGCTAACCGGAACCTTTACTCTGGAAGACGGCTGCAAAGCGGTCCCTGCCTTCTCTCTAATGGCGACACGCTATCTGGACGAGAGCTACTCGCCTGAATCAGCCGAAAAAGAAACCGGCGTGCCTGCGCACACGATCCGCCGAATTGCCGCGGAGATTGCCGACGTCGCATTTGAGCAGCAGATCGAGATCGACCAGCCATGGACCGATTGGGCGGGACGGCGACACGAGAAAATGATCGGACGTCCGGTCTCGATGCATGCCATGCGCGGCATCTCCGCGCATTCAAATGGCTTTCAGACATGTCGCGCCATCCACATGCTGCAGATACTTTTGGGAAGCATCGATTGTCCCGGTGGTTTCCGTTACAAACCACCCTTTCCAAAACCAGCACCGCCGCCGCTCAAACCCACCGGCAAGCCTGACCAGATTGTGCCCAACACGCCCATGCCTGGGCCGCCGCTCGGCTTCCCGGCAGGACCGGAAGATTTACTCGTCGAAGAAGATGGAACGCCGAGACGAATTGACCATGCCTATTCCTGGGAGGCGCCGATAGCCGCGCACGGCATGATGCATATGGTCATCACCAACGCGCACAATCACGATCCCTACCCCGTTGATCTGCTGTTTATGTATATGGCGAATATGAGCTGGAATTCGTCTATGAATACGTCGGGCACCAAGGAGATGCTCACCGCCAAAGACGAAAAGACCGGCGAATATCGAATCCCCAAGATAATGTATGCAGACGCGTATTTCTCGGAAATGGTCGCGTACGCGGATCTTGTACTGCCCGATACGACTTACCTTGAGCGCTGGGACTGTGTGTCCCTACTCGATCGTCCGATATGCAGCGCAGAATGTGCCGCCGATTCAATCCGCCAGCCCGTGGTAGAGCCTGATCGTGACGTACGCGCCTTTCAGAGCGTGCTCATTGATCTTGGGTCGCGTATCGGATTGCCCGGTCTAACCAATGAAGACGGCAGTCCTAAATATCCGGGCGGATATCCTGATTACCTTGTCAATCATGAACGTGCACCAGGTATAGGCTCCCTCGCTGGCTGGCGCGGCGAGGATGGCAAAAGCCACGGCACCGGCGCGCCGAATAAACGGCAGCTCGACAAATATGTCGAAAACGGATGCTATTGGGAGCACGAGATACCGTTGGAGCAGCAGTACTTTAAGCACGCCAATCGTGACTATCTTGAATACGCAGCATCGGTTGGCTTCATCGGTTCTGCAAATCAAATCATTCTGCAGGTTTACTCGGAGCCGCTCCAAAAATTCCGGCTAGCGGCCCAAGGCCATGGCGAAGTTCAACCGCCCGATGAACATCGCGAACGGATCGAAAAGTTTTTTGATCCGATGCCGATCTGGTACCCGCCCTTCGAAGGCGAGGCCATCGATACCAACGAGTATCCGATGCACGCTCTGACACAACGCCCGATGGCGATGTATCACAGTTGGGGCTCGCAGAACGCATGGTTACGACAAATCCATGGGGCCAACCCATTATATATAAACCGCCAAACAGCCGAGATTCATGACATTGAAGATGGCGACTGGGTATGGGTAATAAGCCACCACAACCGGGTTAAAGCGCAGGCCAAATTGATGGAAGGCGTCAATGACGCCACCGTTTGGACATGGAATGCCATCGGCAAACAATCTGGCGCCTGGAACCTTGATCCGGACTCGCCGGAGGCCAGAAAAGGGTTTTTGTTAAACCATGTGATTTCCGAACTCCTGCCGCAGCGCGGAAACGGATTCCGCTACGCCAATTCAGACCCGGTTACCGGCCAGGCTGCCTGGTACGACCTGCGCGTCCGAATCGAAAAATGCGGCGCTGATGAAAGCGACGTCAGTGAACCGCAATTCGCCACATTGGAACCACCCGAAGCGCTTCCCAAACGGCCTGGCATCCTTCGATATGGCCGAATGTATTCCCGCACCTTTAAAAAAGGCGGCGGTGGATGACACAAATTCCGCAGAACACTACAGGTAAGAAACTCGGACTCGTTATCGATCTAGATATCTGCGTTGGCTGTCACGCCTGTGCCGTAAATTGCAAGGAATGGAATACGGGCGGACATTCCGCACCGCTTCCCGATAACAACCCGTTCGGTGACAATGCCGAGGGGGTATGGTTCAACCGCGTACATACCTTCGAATGTGGCAATGGTGCTGATAGTCGCACAGTTCACTTCCCTCGCTCCTGTTTACATTGCGAACAACCTGCCTGTGTCGAGGTGTGTCCGACAGGCGCATCGTACAAACGGGCTGAAGATGGAATCGTTCTGGTCAACGAAGACATCTGTATCGGTTGTAAATTGTGTAGCTGGGCCTGCCCTTATGGCGCACGGGAATATGATGGTGATGCAGGGGTCATGAAAAAATGCACTCTTTGTATCGACCGAATTTACAACGAAAACCTTAGTGAGGAAGAACGCGAGCCCGCCTGCGTCGCAACCTGCCCTGCAAATGCACGCCATTTTGGTGACCTCGGTGATCCGAGCTCGGAGGTTTCACGAATGGTGGAGGAGCGTGGCGGCTACGATCTAATGCCGGAGCTGCAGTACCAGCCGGTCAATAAATACCTACCGCCCCGCCCGAAGAGCACTGGCTATGAAGAAGAGCGCCCGCAACGGCTAACGCCGATCAATCCCACTTCGGAAAACGAAGACGCCGGTGGTCTTTTCCCGTGGCTTGATCGTGTGCTTTCACGATAAGCGTGAAATTGCGTAAGACATGCATCCTGCCTACTCCGTTATAATATTTACGACTTTTTCTGGCGCCGGTTACGGCCTCCTTTTCCTAATGGGCCTGTTCGCCGCCGGGCAGTGGATCGAACCCGATCGCTGGTTCGGTTTCACTGGATTCTTTTTTGCTTTTACGATGATTGTCAGTGGTTTGATATCGTCAACCTATCACCTCGGCCATCCCGAACGAGCCTGGCGCGCCTTGTCGCAATGGAAATCGTCCTGGCTTTCCCGAGAAGGTGTTTTGGCCGTGGCCGGATTTGGACCATTCGCACTTTTTGCCTTCGGATGGGTGATCCTTGAAAGTCACGATGGTGCATGGCGGCTGTTTGCGATTCTCACGGTACTATTCGCGGTTTTGACTGTGTATGCCACCTCAATGATTTACGCCACGCTGCGTACGATCCGCGCCTGGTTTAATCCGCATACGGTTCGAGCCTATCTCGCTTTCGCGATCTGGACCGGGAGCATTTGGTTCAATCTGTTGACCCATCTCTTCGATTTGCACACCCCAGGGATCGGGTTCATCGTCCTCGCCTCAGGCATCCTAATCTGGTGGTTCAAACGGAAATACTGGATGTTTCTGGATGGATCGCCGAGCTGGGTTTCACCAAATTCCGCCACTGGGCTAAACGATCTCGGACCGGTTCGGCTCCTGGATTCTCCGAACACGCAAGAAAACTATATCCAGCAGGAAATGGGATTCAAAATCGCGCGAAAACACGCGGTGAAGCTGCGACGTTGGGCTTTTCTCACCTTCTTTTTGATTCCGTACTGCCTCGCCCTGATGACCGTCGAGGCGGAAGCATGGCTCAAAATTCCCGCCGCCATACTGGCCGTTGGATTTGTTATGGTGGGGACAATGATCGAGCGCTGGCTTTTCTTCGCCGAGGCCAAGCACACTGTGATGCTGTATTACGGTGCGGAAGATTCCTGAATTTTTGTGAAATCAAATCACCCGCTCGGTGTGCACTCCTCTGACATCCATTTCGTAATCGAGGCCTTCGACCGGCGGACGGGCGAAGTACCAGGTCAGCCCACTTTTGGCCGCACCGCGCGAAACAATTTCGTCGGCAAGAAATGGGTGCACATCATAAACCGTATAAGTCTGCGTCACCGTTGCATCCGCCCAACTCCTTCCGAGAGCAGCCATTCTGGCTTCCATAACACCCAACACATAATACGCCTTCTCTTTCATGGCATCGGGTGATTGATCGCCGAGCCGGATGATCCGCTCGTTATAGCTGCCCTGACCTTCGGGCGCTTCTGCGGAACCCGCTATGACGAAACTACCATCATCCATTTCAGCAGGAACCGTGTAGGAAAATGCTTGGAAACTCGGCTCCGAAGGCGGGTCGACTTCGGGACATACGTTGGAGCGCGCAACAGGGTTTTCCTCATCCTTAAAAATTCCCCAGCGTTCCAGCGTGCCGACATAGATGCGATTGAAATCGATAAACCCCTGTTCGGTAAACGGCGCCGGCGACCGTAATTCACAGGCGCAAAAAGACGTCAGTGGCCGCTCTAGTTCCTTCAAGTGGGCCTCGATCTGTTCAAAACCCTCGACAAGCGGGACCGGCGACTTAAATCGAGCCCGCTCAATAGCGAAGCCTGATTCTGCCGCTACACCACCAGAATACTGAAACGGCCCACGAACATATCGATAGCCGCCTGGTTCAAATATTGCGGTTTCCATTTTCTGTCTCCGTTAGCCGAGAATGGCCCGCGCTGCCGGCAGAGCGGCACCAGCGTTGATCGCCGCTCCCTGTTCAGCCAGCGCATCCTCGATGGCGCTGAGAAACAAGGTAACGTGCTCACCGGTTGCGCTTTGGCCCATTAGTCCAACGCGCCATACCTTGCCGGCCAGATCGCCAAGACCCGCCCCAATTTCAAGATTATACCGGGTCAGCAGCGCGCCACGCACCGCCGCTTCGTCGACACCCTCTGGAACAGCAATTGTATTGAGCTGCGGCAGGCGACAATCTTCATCAACTATAAATGACAGGCCCATGGCTTCAATGCCGGCGCGAAGGGCGGTATGCATGGCGGCGTGTCGTGCCCAAGCCTCCTCCAACCCCTCCTCCTGCAACATTACCAATGCTTCATGAATTGCATAGAGTGGGTTGATAGGAGCGGTGTGATGATAAACGCGCGCGCCCTCACCGCTCCAATATCCCATCACCAGGTTCAAATCCATAAACCAGCTTTGGACCTTGTGGTTGCGGCTGCGCACAACATCGGCGGCTTTATCGCTAATTGTCACAGGCGAGATACCCGGCATACAGGACAGGCATTTCTGCGATCCCGAATAGACAGCATCGGCTCCCCATTCGTCTGTTAAAACGGGTGTCCCACCCAAAGAGGTCACCGCATCGACAATCGAAAGGGCGCCATGCTCTTGCGCCAAGGCGCAAATCGCTGCGGCGTCAGATTGCACGCCAGTGGACGTCTCCGCATGCACAAAGGCCACGGCCTTGGCGCCAGGGTTAGCCTTCAAGACATCGCCTACCTTTTCAATATCAACGGGTTTGCCCCAACCATCCATCACCATCACCGCTGTGGCTCCACAGCGTTCGACATTTTCTTTCATCCGCCCACCGAAGGCGCCATTCTGACAAACAATTACGGTGTCACCAGCCTCGATAAGATTGACAAAGCATGTCTCCATACCAACCGACCCGGGGCCGGAAACCGGAATTGTCAGTGAATTCTTGGTCCGAAACGCATAGCGAAGAAGATCTTTAATCTCTTCCATCATTCGCGAAAATTCAGGGTCCAGGTGACCGATCGTTGGACGCGCTAGGGCACCAAGAACCCGCGGGTGAACATCTGATGGGCCGGGCCCCATGAGCCGCCGCACTGGCGGATTAAACGAAGACGTCATCGAAACCACTTTCTCTTGTTAAATCATTGAATGTGAGCGGCATCGTAGTGCAAAAAATTCTTAACGAAAACGCCAGTTGCCAGTACGTCTAGGCGGCAAATCTAGAAAATAAATGAAAGGCTTACGGAACCGAATTGATCAGTATCGTCTTGGGAATCAAACTCTTTGGTTCGGAAAATGTGGGTGTAGGCAAGCCGTGTACGGCCCCAGATGACGGCAACCCCGCCCTGAATGTCGCCAACAAACGGCTTTTTGCTGACGCTGTGACTGCTACTGAACGTGTTGCCATCAAGGAATATATTATGGAGCACACCTCTACCGTCGGCGCCGAAAAACAGGTACCAGCTCAAACCGTCGCTGCGAACGAAATAATCTGAGCCCGGCAGGCTGGGTCTAATACGAGGCGGACCATAATCGTCGTGATTACGCAAATTTCCACCGACACGAACCGTAAAACCAACCGAGGCCTGCGTTAAAACATTACCCAGACTAACGCCAGCATGCGGCGTGAAATCTGCGTCGAGCCCCCCAATCTTTCGCGGCGTTCGCATGCGCCATTTGCGCTAATAATTGAGAAGAAAACCGGGTTCGTTTTTTAGCTGGTTGTCCCATCCGTTTGGCCTCTGGAAATCAAACCATTCGTGCCATGTTTTCTGAACGTCCTCAGCAAGCGACGCCGGGCCAATTACACCCAAATTTAATTCAATATTGTCCAACCTCTCTTCTGAGACCGACACGAGGCCGACACCGCCATACAGCCAACCCGCATAGGGCCGTTCATCGCGTAATAAATTTGTCGCCGAGAGGTCATCTGGCGTGAATATACTTTGACCGAGCGAAAACACGACGCGCTTTTTCCCTGCAGGGTCAAAGAGCGGAAAAAAAGACGCCCCGTCAATCACCCACTGGGGTACAGACCTCGCTGAAGGCATCCAGGCGGCGCGAAACCCATTCGTGAAATGTTGATCGGTATTTCCGAAATAATCGTTTTCAAGTTGAAGCGTTATGATCTGATCTTCATCGGACGTCTGCGCCGATGCAATACCTGTCAAAAATACAAGTACCACAAACGCAATGAAGACCGGTATTGCCGATTGTATTGTCGGTCGTCGAAATTGAACCAAGTGTGCTTCCTAACCTGCTTTTGGCAAAGTTACGCCGACCAGCGCATCACGCGTTACAAGCGCCGCTAATTCATCTTCATTCATATCTTCGGTGCCCGCGGGTCTCATCGGTATAACGATGTACCGGATATCCGCGGTAGAATCGTGGACGCTAACACCAACATCATCCGGTATCTTAGTACCAAATTCCTCCAGAACAGCACGCGGCTCGATGACGACGCGCGATCGATAGGCCCGGCTCTTATACCAATCAGGCGGTAAACCAAGTACCTGGCGCGGATAGCAGGAACAGAGGGTACAAACAATTACGTTGTGACGGGCTTCCGTGTTCTCTACGGCAATAAGCGCAGCTTCACCCATATCTGCGCCAAACTCGCGAACGGCTTCCGTACCATTTTCGAGCAAGCGTTCCTTGAAATCGGAATCGCACCACGCCCTTGCAACGATACGCCCGCCCAACGAGGCTTCAACACTATCGATCTGCTCAACAGCGGCTCTAACCTCTTCTGCTGTGAGCACCTCCTTCTCGATAAGAAGACTGCGAATAGCCTCCGCCATTAACTCCCCTTCGCCCGGCGAACTGTCTTCAATATCGGGCTGAAAGGTTTGATCATGATCATGATCATGATCGTGATGTCCAGAACCGCGTTCTTCTGCCATCGTTAACTCCTATGCCTCTGCGCGCTGTGCGCGCAGCTCTTCAATGCGCGCATCGATTTCTTCGTGTGTGAGAACGCCCTTCTCAACCAGGATCGCTCTCACGGCCCTGATCCATTTATCAAAATACGGCAAGGCCTCATATTGATCTTGTGGCAAGTCTTCGATTGCCCGGCGGAGCTCATCTGCTCGAATGAGCCGCCTTCTCTCGTCACCAAGAACTTGTCGCATTGCATTGGTTGTTTTTTGCCAAAGTTCAACCGGATGCTCTGCAATTTCCATTTTGCCTGCATCCATACCGCCCATGTCATGAGGTCTTTGCATTGGTATTATCCCAACAAATTAAAATATGCCTCATTTTCAGACCGCACGCCGCAACGGTCAATGGTATAGGTGGGGTTGCTTCCGCTATCACGGCCACGCAGAATGCCGCCGCATTTGCGCTGCGCGTCATCGACAGAGTGACCGCGAAATAAAGGGAGGTTAATAATTTATGCGCGATCAATCTTTTCGCGGGCATGTCCAAAACCTCGACCAGCAAGGCGAACTCGTTCGCGTTGATGCTGAGACTGATCCACACCAAAACGTCTCGGCGATTGGGTGGAAGACATATGACCAGTTTGGCAAATCCACGCTATTTACAAATCTAAAGGGTTTTCCAGGGTGGCGACTGGCCAGCCAGGTCATTACTGATCGTCGCAAATGGGCAATTGGCCTGGGGGTTTCGGAAGAGGACGTTATTCCCACTGTCGTGGAGAGAATCAAGGAGCCGCGTGAACCGGTCATCGTCCAACCTAAAGATGCTCCGGTAAAAGAAGTCGTCCTGACGGGGGATGATGCTGATCTCACCAAACTTCCTGCGATGTGGACGTCGGAACAGGACCCCGGACCATATATTGCAGCCGGGATGGCGGTGATCAAAGACCCTGAATCCGGGACAAGGAACATGTCGTATCATCGGCAACAGGTTTTGGGCCCTGATCGCAGCGGCTTTCTCATTTGCCCGCGCCATGCTCTTCGGACATATCAGAAATACCAGGAACGAAAACAGTCGATGCCGGTTGCGATGGTTGTGGGTGCCCATCCCGCCATTTTGTACGCCGCCGGATTCACAACACGGTACGGAATTGATGAACTGTCATTGGCGGGCGGCCTGCTCGAAGACCCGGTAAGACTGGTCAAATGCGAAACATGCGACCTCGAAGTGCCGGCAGATGCCGAGATGATTATCGAAGGCGAGATTTTGCCTGATGCCATGACGGAAGAGGGTCCGTTCGGTGAGGTTACTGGTGGCTATGCTGAAGAGGGATCGACAGAAATATTCGTTGTCAAAGCGATCACGCACCGTAAGGACCCGATCTTTTACGGCATGCATTCCGGTGCGCCGATGACCGATCCACAATCGATTACGGGAACATGTGTTGAAGCGGCACTTTATGAGCACCTTGCGAAAGTCGAAGGTGGTCTGGATTTGCTGGACATTCGCTGTCTCGGCGTATCAGGATTGATGGCGGTCATTATAAAGCTGCGACCGCGAATTGCGGGACAGGCCAAAACGGCGCTGATGGCTGCACTGTCAAGCCCTTACCTTCATCCAAAGCTCGCAATTGCAGTCGATGAAGATATGGATGCATCCAATCTCAACCAGGTCTTTTGGTCACTGACAACGCGTGTGAATGCTATCGACGACGTATCTAAAGTAGACAACACCCGAATTTGGTCACTCGATAACGTTTCTGACATTGTGCCGGGAATGAGCCCGATGTATCGCATCGGAACAAAGGTGGCGATCGATGCAACGAAGCCCTGGAGTCCTCGCGTCGAAGACAGAACACGATTTGACCGCGCTATGCCCACGAACTACGCATCCGTGGACATTGAGGATTTTTTATCGTGACCAGTCGTAACCCCGAAGACGAAAATTGGCTCGATCCAAATGAAAGCGCCGGATATTTGGTTCGCAACACCAACCTCGCGGTTGGCAAAGCATTGAGGCGCAATCTATCGAAGTACGGCATGACCTTAGGTCAGTACTATTTTATGCGTACCCTTTGGATCGAAGAAGGGCTGAGCCAAAGGGAACTTTCCAAACGGGTTGGCACGACCGAGCCAACCACCGCGAGTGTTCTCCGTCTGCTGGAAAAAAATGGCCATGTCAGGCGTGTGCGCAATCGGCGGGATCGGAGAACGATAAATATTTTTCCTACCCAAAAAGGCCGCAATCTAAAGAACGAACTCCTTCGAATGGCAACCAATATCAATGATATCGCGACGAGCGGTCTTACGACTGAGGAGATTGAAACGCTTAAACGTCTAATGCGTGCAATGAAACAAAACCTCGATCGCGACGAAGAAAACACCAAATGTTGATCTTTAAAATCGCGAATAAGTAAGGTATCAAAGTATTTAATATCCCTGATTTCCGTGGCTTTGCCGATTTTGTTTGGCCGCGGTGCAGAATCATTGGAGGACAGTCATGGCTGAGCAAAAAGGCATATTCATCGATAAATCGGGCAAAACCGAACCCGCCCCTGAACTTTGGGAGCCCGCTATTGTTAAAAAGGCGGACTTTGATGCCGAAATAGAGCGCCTTTCCAAAATGCCAGCGCCAAATAATGGCCGCCGGCAAAGCTGGGTCGTCCATCCCGATTCCCACAAGCTTGGCGTGGGTTTAGGACTGGCCCCGGGGATACGGCCCATCGTCGAGGTTCTCAATCCAGGTGAACAGACCCGCCCCATCCGCCACAACTCGACACAGGTGAATTTCTGTATCCAGGGTAGTGGCCATTCCGTTGTTGGTGGCAAACGCATCGATTTTGAGCAGTATGACGTTTTCAACTTCCCCTCAATGCAAACATACATCCACGTCAATGACACCGATGAAGTGCAGGTTCGATTAACCTACACCAACGCGCCATTGCTCGAAAAAATGAATGTTCATATTGTCGAAGAGGATCCAGCAGCCGAGGTACAACTCGTTGAAGAAGAGAAGGAAGACGCGATTGCTGAAGACGATCCACGGCGCAAAAGCCCTTATGGCACATTCGAGTTAACCGATGATGGCGCCTGGCTTATGCCGTACGAAATTCTTATTGCACCCGAGGCAGTCGAATCACATGCGCTTCACTGGCCATGGAAGAAGGTAAAGACTGAACTCGACAAACTTACGGCGCTTGGCTCCGATTATGTCGGCCGCAGATTGTATCTCTTGTGGAATCCGATGACCGGCCGGACCAACGGCACGACACCGAATTTCTTCGCAACGATCACTATCCGCCCGCCAGGAATTGTCGATAAACCGCACCGTCATGTGTCCGCGGCGATGAACTATATATTCCAGGGTGAAGGTCGTTCAACTGTCGAGGGCAAGGTCTACGAATGGCAGTCCGGCGATCTTCTCCTCACAGCGCCTGGTTGGGGAGTCCACAACCACGCCAGCACGGGGACAGAGCCGATATACGAACTAACCATCCAGGATCAACCACTAAACATCGTCATGGAGTCGCTTCTGTGGCAGGAGGATCTCAAAAAACCCTGGAGCGTTCTAGGTGCTGAAATGGGATTTGACACGAACCGCAGCAAGATCGCGAGTTAAGCCAATGATGCGCTTGCCGAGGAAGTTCCTTAGGGGTTCGATCCCGCCGTTAATTACGCCTTTCAAAAAAGGGGAGGTTGATTACGACGCTTACGCCGGGCTCGTTGAATTTCAGGTAAAAAATGGATCCCACGGTATTTTGGTGAACGGCACAACCTCGGAGCCATCCACGCTGACGGTGGAAGAACGTAACCGGACTGTTGATGTCGCAATCGAGGCAGCCGCCGGTAAGGTTCCTATCGTCGCCGCGACGGGATCACAGAGTCTTGCCGAGACAGCAGCGCTTACCGCTCATGCGGACAAGGCCGGTGCGGATGCATTGCTCATTGTCACGCCTTATTACATTCGGCCTTCTCAGCGCGGTCTTGTGGCGTATTACGGTGAGGTCGCCAAACAAACCAGCTTACCGTGGATGATCTACCACATTCCTGGCCGAGCAGCGGTGTCCGTGACACTCGACGCCCTTGATCAGATCAGCCGTGAGAGTCCACATTTCGTCGGCATGAAGCATGCGGTCGACGATCTCGGTTTTGTTTCCAAATGTATCGATCACTTTGGCAAAGATTTTCGGATTTTCGTCGGTCTCGAAGATTTGTCCTACCCGATGATGACGGTCGGTGCGTGTGGCCTCATGAACGCTGTTGGCAATCTGATGCCCAAAAAACTCGCCCGAATGTGCGAACTCATTTGGGAGGGCAAAATGAAGCAGGCCCAGAAAATTCACTATGAATTATTCGAGATCAATCAGGCGGTGTTTTACGACACCAATCCGCAGCCGATGAAATACATGATGAAAAAACTCGGCATTATGCCTAAAAACGAACATCGTCTTCCAATGATGCCCGCATCCAAAGAATTGGAAAAACGCCTTGATGGCGTATTAAAGCGAGCGGGATTGATTAAACCGAAGACACGCCGCAAAGCAGCCTAAAGAGTTGGCTAGTTCGAACCGGTGAGGTTAGTGACCTGTCGAAAATAGTCAGGCTTCAAAAACGCCCTAAGACGGCGTTGTTCCAGCTGTTGAAGTTCGTTTTGCCGCGCGTCTTGTGCTTTGATTAGGTCTGTCTGGCAATTGCCATCTTCGCCGGAAGACTCTGAGCAATTTGACCTAATCTCATCTAAAACGCGCCGCCACTTGAACTCAATGTACTGTTTATAGCGGCTGTACCAGCGATCCCGCTCGGCTGCAGAAGCAAATGAGTGTGGCTCCAAATGAAGTACCACTCTCCTGGGATATTGCTCATGGTTTCCGTTCATGAGATCGACAGCCATTCCCATTGAGCTGCCAACCAAAAAATTACGGAGCACGCGATCATTAAATGTCGGTTTCAATACCGTGTTAAATGTTCTGTACCCAACGGCAACACAAGAGAGATTAATTTCACCGGCGCTCTTAGGTAACTGTGTTTTAAGTGGTGTTTGAGCCCGGATGGCGAATTTATTTCCGGTGAGGTCGCAAGTTGCGCCAGATGGCTCGGTAACGACCTGGGTCGCAACTGGCCCTCCTCCTAATCCTCCGGTGCAGGCGGATAAAATAGTGCCGGCAACACAAATGACACCCATCGCGATGATGCGATTTCTACACAACAAAATTCTTTCCCCCTACGCGGTTCAACTATTTGAACCGACATCGTTAAGGACAACTTAACGATCAAAAGCCACAGCTACACAATAACCCACCTTGATCGCTATGGCTGGCCTAACTCCATTTTTCAGGCTATCAAAATACGACGATGTTTCAACCGGTTGTTGATACGAAAGATGACAATGGCTGACAACACAAAAAAAGATGAAATTGACACCTCAGCCGCGGCAGCGTTTGAGAAATTTTTGGTGCCAACAATTTTTGGTCCCTGGTCACAGGCAATGGTCGACCACGCAGGGACACAGAAGGACCACCGACTTTTGGATGTCGGATGTGGAAGCGGCGCAGCAGCACGTTATGCCGCAAAAACTGTCGGCAAACAGGGGGTCGTTTCCGCGATCGATCTCAACGAAGGAATGATCGCCTATGCCAAATCAACAGATATGGAAGGTGCCATTGACTGGCGGCTCGGCAGCGTAACGGACCTGCCCTATGACGACGGGTCATTTGATATCGTTGTGGGAAATCAATTGCTGCAATTTTTGCCGGAAAAAGAAAGCGGTTTATCCGAAATGAAAAGGGTTCTGTCATCTGGCGGACGTCTTGCGCTCAACGTTTATTGCCCTCCCCACCGAAACCCAGCGCACGCCGCGGTTGGCAGCGCACTTGAAAAACGTGGCGTGGATGCAAAAGGTGTGCTGCATCCCTTTTCATACGGCGACCCTGTTGTTCTCGGCGATATTTTGCAGGATGTCGGTTTTCGCGACGTGTCGGTCGTCCGCAAGCAAATGGACAGTTATTTCACATCAGCGGAGAATTTTGTCGATTGTCTTGCCGCAGGGGGGCCGTCCTCCCGGCTTGCGCTTGAAAAACTCGATGAGAAGGGGCTGGACGACCTGAAAGCCGAAGTCTCAGAAACCTTGGCCGAGTTCATGGACACTGAGAAAGGGTTGCGGGTAATAACAGCGGCAAATATGGCATTGGCGACGGTTTAACCGAGCTTCAAACCGCATTCTTCAATCAAATTTAAATACTGCTGAACCAATGTTGCTGAAGCCTGGTTTGTTGAGCGAACGCAGGAAGCACACATATTCCAACTTCCCAACTCAGGCTCGTGAATTTCAAAAGCCGCGTCGAAATGCTTGATTTCCTTTTCGGTTTCAGGCGCCAAATGCGCACCACCGCGCACAAGGTCCTGCATTTGTTTCTCGTTTCCTTTGGTCAGGCGTTTAAGGATCGACAAGGTGCCGCGGTGATAATGACTCGCGCGCGCGTAGTGTGCATTTACGCAACACTCTGGGTAACCCAACAATTTTGCCTCTTTGGGGATCGAAAGCCTGCCGTTTGCGCTATTAACTGACTGAACCGCATCAACCGTCTCCGCATCCTGACAAATGTACCAGGCGCGATATGGTTTTAATTCAGCACGGCAATGTTCGTGATACCAATTGGGGAATTCTCCGTAGGGTGTTGCGTCCCAGAATGGCCCTTCAATTATTTCTAATTCAAGGTCTCTCGCCAGATTAAGAACCTCCTCAATCCAATTCTCCGGAGCCAATCCGCGGCCATGCAGAAAAACCGGCTTAATACCGTAAAGCATGGCCAGGAAGTCGTGGATTTCCGCTATCAACTCGCTGCGATCGATATCTGCGCCCTGCCGTTTCAGTAATTCGAACAGTTGATGGGAAATTTCGGATAGATCGTAAGACATTTACAAATTCATATGGAATGAAGGAATTCCGCTCTTTCAAAACACTTATACAGTAGCTGGAATCGTCGGAGGCGTGCAGCTATAATGGGAATAAGTCGCAAACATCAGGATTTCGGTAGTTATGGCTAGCGTCTTAGAATCGCGGATAACGGTTACACCGGTTTCAGACTCAATCGGTGCGCAAATCACAGGTGTCGACCTCGGCGAAACACTGGATGCAGAAACCGTTTCGGCAATTACAAAGGCCTGGCACGAATACATCATTCTTGTATTTCCGGATCAGGATTTAACTCAGGATCAACAGCTCACCTTCGCAAGAAATTTCGGTGATACCGGTACGCGATCGCGCCGCGCAGAAGATAGGCCTGAGGGTGCAGACTACAACGCGTCGATAATGCTGATCTCCAACGTTAAAGACAAAAAGGGCCGCTATATCGGGTCGCTGCCGGATGGCGAAATGTATTTCCATCATGACATGTGCTACATGCCGAAACCGCACAAGGGAACGATGCTTTATGCCATCGACCTTCCTTCAACGGGCGGCAACACACGGTTCACAAACATGTACCGTGCCTATGACCTGATTCCGGATGCTTTGAAAAAGCAGCTTAAGGGCCGTACGGCGTTACAGGTTTATGATTATCATACGACGGAAACTGTCGACATCGATGGCGACCTGACGGGTATTCACAATAAATCGCAGCCAATTTTCGTGCGCCATCCAGAAACCGGACGCACTGCGCTCTACGTCAACAGGCTTATGACAGCCAGGATCGATGGCCTTCCAAGGGACGAAAGTGATGCCATCCTTGAGGAGCTATATACCATCAGCGAAGCCCCCGATAATTATTACGAGCATGTTTGGACTGAGGGCGATCTCGCAATGTGGGATAATTATTGCTCCTGTCATGCACGAACGGATTTTCCGGCAACGGAGCGCAGGTTGCTCCGCAGATGCACGCTGCTCGGCGAAGAAATGATACCAGCATCATGAAAATTTCTCCCTTATCGAACATCGCGGGCGCGGAAATCACGAATATTGATCTGGCGCAGCCGCTCTCAGATGACGATCTGGGAGAAATAAAGGCAGCCTGGAACGAATACGTGGTCCTGGTCTTTCGAGATCAAGAACTTACAGCGGACGACCAGTTGGCTTTTGCGGGTAAGTTCGGCCCAACGGGCGAGCGTGGAACACCAGTGGATCGCAGACGCGAAACTGATGATTACGGTGGCGCCGTTATGCTGGTCACCAATAAAAAGGACGATGAGGGGAAATATGTGGGGACCATTCCCGAGGGAGAACTGTGGTTCCACAGTGACCTGAGTTATCAGGAAATCCCCCACATGGCGACAATGCTACATGCCGTTGCCGTACCGGATACCGGCGGCAATACGATGTTCGCAAATATGTATCTGGCTTACGAGAACGTTCCGGCAAAATTGAAAGAAAAACTTGCCGGGCGGCGCGCATTGCACGCATACGACTTTGCAACAACAGAACGTGTTGATGTCGATAAAGGGTTGGATGAAATACAGAATTGCTGGCAGCCGATTTTTATTCGGCATCCTGAGTCAGGTCGCACCGCACTTTATGTCAGCCGCCTAATGACCGCAGTGATCGAAGGGCTGGAACGATCGGAAAGCGATGAAATTCTTGCAACATTGTTCGACATTTCTGAAGATCCGAACATTATTTATGAGCATAAATGGCAAACGCGTGATTTTTTAATGGCCGACAACAGGTGTTCTATCCATGCGCGGCAAGATTTCCCTCAAGATCAACTGCGCTTATTACGACGTTGCACTGTTAAAGGATCGGAAACATTATCGGCTGCGGCCTAAAAACTTAAAAATCGGGAGGCACAGGTGACATTAAAAATAACGCCTTTTGACGCCCCGATCGGCGCCGAAGTAACCGGTGTCGATCTGCGCAATCCACTTGACCAATCTGAAATCGATGAAATTTATCAAGCTTGGCTGGATCACATTGTCCTTATTTTTCGTGATCAGTCATTATCGAAAGACGAGCAAGTCGCGTTTGCCGGTTATTTTGGTGATGTCGGTGTACGGGCCACCCCCAAAAGAGAGCAAAATGAAGTAGCCAATGGCTATGACGGCACCATTATGCTGGTTACCAATCAGCGTGATGAAAAAGGAAATTATATCGGATCGCTGCAAGACGGTGAAATGTGGTTTCACCATGACATGAGCTACAAGCCGGAACCGCATAAGGCAACATTACTCTATGCGCTCAGGCTTCCATCAACGGGTGGAAATACCAAGTTTGCAAACCAGTATCTTGCATACGACAACGTACCTGCGGAAATAAAAGAACGTGTGGGCGCACGCAAAGTCCTACAGGCATATAACTTTACGATGCTTGAGAAAATTGACCCAAAGGACGGGCTCGAGGGCATTCAACATCAATGGCAACCAACCTTTGTCAAACATCCCGAGACCGGCAGAACGGCTCTTTACATTAGCCGTTTAATCTCTGCACTTATCGAAGACCTGCCTCGTGAGGAGAGCGACGAAATCCTGGGTCAACTCATCGAGATCGCCGAAGACCCATCGATCGTCTACGAACATGTCTGGCGTGATGGCGATCTGGCGATGTGGGACAATCGCTGCTCCACTCACGCACGAACCGATTTTCCCGCTGATGAGACTCGGCTTCTTCGCCGCTGCACGCTTGAAGGCACGGCAATGATCGGCGCAGCTTAAATTCCAGCGGGGTTCCAAGGCCGAAGCCGCGATGTTAGTTTGGCGCCAAGAAAATTAAAGTCGAAATCGCGTTAGGAGACCCGTTAAATGCCGACGATTGAAGCGAACGGTGAACAGATTTTTTTCGTGGATGAAGGTGATGGTCCCGCCATCCTGTTTATCCACTCCCTCGGAACAAACAGCTACCTTTATCGTGATCAAATTGCCGCTTTGAGTTCTGACTTTCGGTGCATTGCGCCAGACTGTCGGGGCCACGGTGCTTCTTCCTTTAATAGTGAGTTTTCTATGGTAGGTTGCGCCGCAGATTTGAAGGCGGTTCTGGACCATCTCGGGGTCGAGAAATGCCACATTGTGGGACTATCAATGGGTGGCCCAATTGGTCTTTGTTTTAACAGGCTTCATCCTGACGTTGCGTTATCGATGACGATTGCCGATAGCTTTGCACGGCTGCGTGACGGTTCCGAAGATCGGATTTATGCAACACAGGAAGCCGTCGCCTATCTCTCAATGCTTGAATTTGGCAGCCAATATGCCGGCGACCGCCTGATGCCAACGACCCCAATTGAAAAACTGGATGAATTGGCAGAAGAAATTTCGAAATGCCCGCCAAAAGCATATGTAAGCACCATCAGAGCGTTACTGACCTACGACGCGAGTGGCGATCTATCGCTGGTGAATGTGCCTACTGTCGTTATTATTGGTGATTCAGACGATGCAACACCTATGGCAGAATCGGAATTTATTAGAGATGGCATTTCAGGCTCGGAGATTAAGGTCGTTCCGGATGCAGGACATTTGGCGACAATCGACAGCCCTGATGAGTTCACAGCGGAATTGAAGTCATTTCTGGCGGCTCAAGCCTAGACCGCAACGCTACCGGAGGGAAAGATGCCCAAGGTTTTAAGCGAAGAACAGATTAGCGGATATCGCAAAGACGGCTTTGTCGCGCCTATACCAATTTTTAGCGCGGACGAGGTGAAAGCTTGCCGCGACAATGTCGAACACACAGAAGCGACAATGACCGAATTCTTTCGGGGAATCGGGGGAACCAAATTTTATTTGCGATTCCCCTGGGCGTTTGAAATGGCAACACATCCGAAATTGTTGGATGCCGTCGAAGATCTCATCGGTCCAAATATAATGATCTATCACAACACGGCGTGGATCAAAGAACCAGAAGACGACGCCTATGTGAGTTGGCATCAGGACAATACTTTTTTTGGACACGATCCCTGCGAGGTCCTAACTGCGTGGGTGGCCCTATCTCCAGCGACAAAAGAAACCGGCTGTTTGCAGTTTATGCCAGGCACGCATAAGGGCGGGCTACGTCAGTTAAATACGCCCGATATCGGCGGAAAGAATATGCTTTCAAGCGGTCAAAACGTTGACGTCAGTGAGGACCAAGTCCAACCCGTACCAATTATTTTGCAACCGGGTGAAATATCTATTCATCATGCTTTTCTCGTACACGGGTCGCTCCCGAACAAAGGAAATGACCGACGCATGGGCATTACCTTTATCTATCATCCGCCGAACATCGGGCAACTTGGTGAGGATCGGACAAGCGCGCTTCTGGTACGTGGCGAAGACAGGTTTGATTTATTCGATCATGAGCAAGCGCCAATTGTCGACGACGATGCTGGAAATGCGGCGCGTCACGAGCAGGCCGTTTCTGCATATCGAAATAAGGTTCGTGAGCTCGGAAATCGTACTGTCGATCGCTTTGATTAACTAGATTGCGACGGGACTATCACGAGGGGCAATGCGGCTTTAAGGCCGATGGCAAGGGCCAATACCGGCTACGCCGACGTCGAGAAACCCAACCCGGTGCTTCCTTTTACAAACGCAGCAAAAAAGAAGGCGCCGGCTATAACGGCAAGCGCCTGTAGATCCAACAAATTTATCGACTAGTCAGCGTCAGGCTCGGACACAGTATAGCGCCTGAGCATACGGCGTTCGTCAGCAGGAAAATCATTGCGCGCATGGTTTACGCTGCGATTGTCCCAGATCACGAGATCGCCGGGCGTCCATTTGTGTTCATAAACGAATTCCGGGCTCTCACAATGATCAAAAAGGGACTGTAGCACCTCCTCACTCTCATCCGGTTCCATATCTACAATATTGCAGGTCATGAGGCGGCTGACATAAAGCGACTTCCGGCCGGAATCTGGGTGAATCTTCACCAAAGGGTGTATGGCATGTGCAACGTCGTCTTCCCGTCGCATTTCCTCTCGGGTGGTCTTGTTATAGTTAAAGACATGTCGTGCTTGAAGCGTATCGAACTTCGCACGTTTGTCAGCTGGCAATGCGTCATATGCTGCCGCCATTCCTGCGAATTTGGTTTCCCCGCCAACACTGGGCACTTCAATGGCAAAGAGCGTCGTTGCACGGTATGGCGTATCCCGATGAGCGCCGTCTGAATGGAAATGCATCTCGCCGTCTGGCAAAACGCCTATGGCCTTACCATTTTCCTTAATATTGCTGACATACATAACGCCCCGTTTCGATTGCTTGTTGTCGGGGTCTTCCTTGGTTCTGTCGGCGGTGTCCGCACGACCAAATAAAGCAGCAAAATCGGCCTGATGGTCATTGGTGATATCCTGCTCTGGAAAACAAAGAACAGAATATTGGGTAAAGGCGTCACGGATTTCCTGAGCCAACTCCGTGTCGATCTGTCGCGCAAGATCGACCCCTGTGACACGAGCACCGACAGCTGGATGCATGGGATCTAGTTTAAGAGATGGAAGGATCGCTGCCATTTGCCCCACTTAAATGATTTACATCTGAATAAGCGATACTGAGACCTTACCACAGCAGCACAACAGGCAAAATGACACTGATTGGACTTGCGCAAAATATCTTCTATTGCGGGTTAACAGGGCAGAATTGTTCGTCTAAGCTATTGCCGCCTAACATATTAAAGGCTCCGACTTGGAGTAATGGAGTTAATTAAACACGAGGGAGGTATTTCATGATTGGTAAAATTACAACGAGCGTCTTGGCTGTGGGCGCCGCAGCAATGCTCGCAAGTTCGCCGGCGATGGCCGACTATCCCAGGAAAAAAATTACGTTCCTGATTGCATATGGCCCAGGTGGTGGTTTCGATACGATTACCCGTAAACTTGGCCCTTATTTAAAAAAATATCTTGGCGGAAAAGTTACAATCGTCGCCAAAAACCTGCCCGGCGGGCGCGGCAAAAAAGCTGCGCAGTTCCTTGCGAAACGTAAAGCCAATGGTTCTCACATATTGATGTTCAATATGCCTGGTCATGCAATGCCGAATATTATCGGTGAAAAGGCTGGCTATGATGTCCGCAAGATTGACTGGCTCGGCCGTGTGGCTCAGTTCCGCTACGTCATCGTAACAAGCGCCTCTAAGGGCAAATATAAGAACATTCAGGAAGTCCTGAAATCTAAAAGCCAGATCAAAATTCCGATTACCGGCCCAGGTACAACTGGATATCTCGCTAGTGCCATTCTTTGGAATGCGCTTGGTGTACAGCCGAAATACATCACTGGGTATAAGTCGAGTTCTCGCTATGCACTTGGCGTCATCCGTGGTGACGGCGACCTGACCATTCTCGCAAAGGGAAGTTTCAAAAAATATATCAGCAGCAAAAAGAAAAAGCGGGCTGCTTTCAAGGACTTGAAACCTATCCTCGAGATCACCAATGGCAAGTCTGAATTTGGTGTTCCGACCACAGGCGAGATGGGTCAGAAAGATCTTTCAATTCTCGGCGGCGACCGCATTGTCGGTACCACTCCGGGCACGCCAAAAGCTATTAAGGATCAGCTTGCAACCGCCTTGTATAAGGCTGTAACAGATCCTGAGTTTGTAGCATGGGGTAATAAGGTTGGCCGTCCTGTCGCGCCGTTAAACGCTAAAGACGCCACCAAGCTCGTTGGCGAGCTGTTCTCGTACTACACCCAGTACAAGGACCTCCTCGCGGCAAGCAACAAGAAGACACGGTAATTTATTTGCCGATAACGGCCGGTGCTTTTGAGCACCGGCCGATTTCTTTCTGGGGCCGTTAATATTGTTCCGACGTACTCACTGAGTACGAACGGAAGAAGTTCGGCATACCGGGACAATAAATTTAAAGTCAAAGCAGGTATTGGGGAGCAAGGAAGCCCGTGTTTGAAGCTTTAATCGAAGGGATCATTAATCTCGGAACGCCACATTCATTGATGTTGTTGGCGGCAGGATCGGCTGTTGGCTTGTTATTTGGCGCCATTCCCGGTCTCGGTGGAACCACAGCCGTCGCTCTCCTAATTCCTCTGACATTCGGTATGGAACCATGGCAGGCCATTATCTTGATGGGCGGTGTGATGGCGGCGACGTCAACGGGCGGTTCTGTGAGCGCCATACTTTTGAACACACCTGGTATCGCCCCCAACGCGGCAACAACCTTTGATGGCTATCCGCTCGCCCAGCAAGGTAAAGCGGGTATGGCTATTGGCGCTGGAGCAACAGCGTCCGCTTTAGGTGGCGTCATTGGCGTGATTTCACTGGTGGCCGTTATTCCAATTATGAAGGCCATCGTTCTTCTGTTTACGCCTCCCGAATTCTTTATGCTCGCCATATTCGGTCTCTGCGCCATCGCTGTGTCATCGGGCGACAGATTATTGCAAGGCCTCATAACAGCGATTATCGGCCTCATGGTCGGCTTCGTTGGTTATTACGATGTAACGAGCACCGTCCGGTATGACTTTGGTATTCCCCTTCTTGAGGATGGTATCAAACTCGTTCCCGCCCTGATCGGACTGTTTGCAATTTCAGAGATGATTAACCTCGCCATGAAGGGCGGATCGATCTCGCAAGAAACGGCAGACGTTAAAATCAGCCGCATTTCAGATGGTGTTAAATCGGTTTTCAAAAACTGGTCGACGATGCTTGTCGGATCAGGATACGGCACCTTTATCGGCGCAGTACCAGGTGTTGGCGGCACGGTCGCGGCATTCCTGAGCTATTCCACACAGGTGCAACGCGATCCGGCGCCTGATGTCGAATATGGCGAGGGCAATATTAAGGGCGTCATTGCGCCAGAATCGGCGAATAATGCGAAGGATGGTGGCTCGCTAATCCCGACTCTCGCCTTTGGTATTCCAGGTAGCGCAGAGACCGCTGTTTTCCTCGGCGTGTTGGTTTTGCATGGTATCGAACCGGGTCAAAAGCTGCTGGAGGACCATCAGGACCTGGTCTTTACACTGGTCGTCGCACTTACGGTGTCAGCTGTGTTCGCCACACTCGTTGTTCTGATTTTGGCGAAGTACATGGTGCTATTGACCAAAATTAGCGTTCACATGCTTATCCCTACGGTGACTGTAGTTGCGCTTGTTGGTGCCTTCGCGCTCAACACGGAAATTGGCGATGTCGTTATCGCGTTTATCTTTGCTTTTATCGGGTATTTCATGATCCGATTTAACTATCCCCGGGTCACCTTCACTATCGCAATTGTTCTCGGCAGTATTACGGAGCTCAGCTTTCACCAGTCGATGCTTATTTCCGATGATCAACTGTCAATCTTCTATACACGAGGGATATCGGTCTTCCTGTTTGCGTTGACAATTCTTAGCCTTGCTTTCCCCACTTTCCGGCGAAAGATGAAAGAACGAAAACTCGCCAAAGAGGAGGCGGGCAAATGAGAATACCTGAGCAACGCCAACCAACGGCATGGTACATCCTGATCATTCTTGCCTTCGTCGTTTTGTTTATTGTCACGAGCTACAAGTATAACCTGACGGACCGGATGTTTCCGCTCATGGTCGGGTACTTCGCGGTGCCCCTTCTCCTGATGGATCTGTTGTCACTGACAGATACCAAGATTGGCGGACAGATTTCGCTATTCTTTTCGGGCAAATCGCAAAAGCAGGTCGATGAGGATGCAGATCCCACGCCCCGTACTTTGGGACAAGAACTCATTATTTTTGTCTGGATGGGCGCATTGGTACTCGGCATTTACTTGATCGGTTTTCTGCCATGTACGCCGGTATTTGTTTATTGCTGGATGAAATACCGCGGTGGATATTCAGTACGGCAAAGCGCCTATCTTGCGATAGGAACCATCGTATTCGTATACGTCCTGTTTGAACTCATTCTCCAATACGAGCTCTATCCGGGGATATTCCTGTACTGGTACGGGTAACAACAAAATCAAACGAAATACACGGGCGCCCCAAAAGGGGCGCTTTTTTCTTGCAATCATTTTTCGTGTTTCTTTGGATTTCTTTAACAACGCATGCCATGGTCCCTCTAACGGAGTGCTCAAGAAATTTGCTGCGATGTTCAAACCGATATTGATCTCTATTTTCCTGATTTCTTTCGCCAATCATCCTTCCGCCGCGCAAGAACTCATAGACCGAAAAAACATTGATCATCAGAAGATTTCTGCCAATTACGATAAATTGAAAAAGGCCGCAGATGCGGGAAGTGCCGAAGCCCAATACAAGCTTGGAAGCTTCTATTTTTATGGAAAACCATGTTTTAAGGAAGATTACGCTAAAGCCCTTATTTGGCTAACGAAAGCCGCTCGGCAGGGGCATCTTGATGCGATGAATCACGCTGCGTGGACTCACCAGTATATCTATGGAGCCACCAATCGCGCTCATGCACTATGGAAACGAGCCGCATCCCGCGGCTATGGCAAATCTATGTTCAACATCGCCCGAGGTTTCGAAAAAGGATGGTGGGAGGGAAAACCAGACATTGCCTTGGCCATAAAGTGGTTTGTGCGTGCCGGAAATAATGGTTACCCAGGCAGCTTTAATGAAATTGGAAACATGTACTCAAGTGGCAGAGGTGTCCCCAAGAATCCCAGAATTGCTGTAGAATATTATAGAAAAGCCGCTGAAAGCGGCGGCGGTCCAGCACAATACAACCTCGGCCTTGCCTATGAACTTGGTCGAGGAGTCACGCAAAACTATTCACGCGCAGCACAACTTTACTTGCTTGCTGCTAAACAGGGGTATTATTGGCCAATGTATCGGCTAGCTCGATTATACCAATTGGGAAAAGGTATTGAAAAGAGCGATGGTCACGCCGCCTTATGGTACAGGAGGTCAGCAATGCATGGGTATGCACCGGCACAATATGCATACGGCAAACTTCTGGAAACAGGGCGCGGAACAATCAGAAGTAAATTGCTCGCTGCGCAGCAATTTGACAAAGCGGCCCGTCAAGGTCACTTCGGAGCAAAAATCAGCCTGAATGAAATCAAAGTTCGAAACCCCGCAATCAAGCTTCCCAAGCAATATTCAACTGAATCACGCCCCTGTATATCCTAGGGATTGCAGATTTTTTGCAACCGTCTACCCCCAGGAATCAAGAGCTGCGGCTTCCTTACCTGCGATCTGACCAGTTACGAGACATTCGGCAAGATTTCCGCCTGACATATAAAGATGACCCCAGGCGCTGCCCATTTCGCCGGCGGCATAGAGCCTCGGAATGGGGTTATCCTCGACATCGATAACCCGTTGGCGAGCATCATGTTCGGGTCCGCCCTGGGTGTTGGAAACAACCGGCCACACCTGCCCCGCATAAAATGGCGGGCGCTGGATTTTCATCATTGTGCCGGATGGACGTCCAAAATCGACATCGTTTTTTGAGGAACAGAGCTCGTTCCACCGTTCGAGTGTAGCTTCAAGTTCTGCGGGCTCCATATCAATCATGCCGGCCAATTCAGCAATCGAATCCGCTTTCTTGATAAGCCCAGACTCGATTTCCTGCATATTGTCCAGGCTCCAGTCATAATGTGCTTCTGGGTCGTTCCGCGTCGGCGCACCAACGCGATAACGACGGCGGCCAACTTCATCAAAGATTACGTAAGATGGAATTCGCGGAAAATCCTGGGTGACGGGATCAAAATGCTCCATTGGACGATGCGATGTGTCCTGGGTATAGGGCGGGTTTTCGTTCATGTAGCGTTTGCCGAACTTGTCGACGACTATCCAGGTCATCTGAACGACCGCTGTTGCCTCACGACCGGGGATCCAATCAGGCAAACGTTTCATACGAATGGCATAGGGATATTCGGGATGCTCAAACCCATATGATCCGTGGTAATGCCACATATGCCACAGCTTGGCGCCAAGCTCCTGCGCCATGCGAATACCGTCGCCTGTATTGGAATTTGTCGTGGCTGCCAATACCGGCTTCATTTGCCAATATTGGCGCTTCATCTCCTCATTCGCCTCGAAGCCACCACAACACAGAATAACCGCTTTGCGGGCTTTTACATTGCGAATGCCGCCGGTGGTTTGAATTACGGCACCCTGCACCTCCCGGGTACCGTCTTTTTTGTAAATTAAGGATTGGACCGGCGCTTCAAGCCAAATCTCGATATCGCGCTGAGCGACGTTGTCTTCCAATGTCTTGAACACACGAGCGCCACCGGGTGCGCCACGCACGTGTGGATAATAGGTGGCAGGATCAAAGTTGGGGATTTCTTCGATCAAGGTTTGGTAGAACGTGTCATATCCTTCAAAAGGATAGTTTGCGACCTTCTCACGTGGATTGACGATAGCACCGTTTGCCTTTGCCAGCTGGCGCATATAGGGCTCGATTTTCGACATACCATCGGCCAGTGCGCGATTTACCGAAGACGGCGTACGACCCCCATTGGTTGCTTCCAGATATTTGAAAGCCTGATCAGCGTCGTGAGCAGAACGCATCGCACCATAGGAACAAACGGAGATACCACCAGGGTTCGCCATTTTATCGACCAATAACACCGATGCACCTGCATCAAATGCTTCGATTGCGGCGATGCCGCCGGAGTATCCATACCCGACAACCACCACATCATATTCGGCGTCAAAATTGGGGGACCCGTTACTACTTTGTTCGTCAGACATTTCGCCCTACCTGCTCGACTAAATTTTCGTGAAATGCACTTTGCCTCAGCAAAGAAACCCGTGCAACCGCACGCCAATAAGTAGGCAATCCAGCAATCTTTCCGCTATTGGGCTACGTCAATCTGCGGGCGGGATTCGTTATATCGCTGGGTGGAATGCTCTCCTGCAGTACAGGGCGGAAATTTGGGTATTTCGCCCGGCGTCAGGCAGGTCGGCAAACATTCAACATGCGTTTCATGCGCCTGGTTAAAGAAGAGGACAATCGAATGCCGATTGCGACCGGATCGATTATTCATGACCCGATGCAGGCTCGAATGATATTGCCCGTTTGTCCAACGCAACATGATGTCTCCGAGATTGACGACAAATGTCCCCGGAATAGGGTCCACGCGAACCCAATCACCTGACGCTGTTTCAATTTCTAAACCGCCGAGCGAATCCTGAGACAAGAGAGTAATCCACCCCCAATCGGTATGGGCGCCGCAACCAAGTTGATTGAACTTTGCGTCACTCGGATGAGGCGGATAACGAAGAATTCTCAATGGTGACTTTTGCGGGGCGAAGGTGTCATCGAAGTAATTGAATGGCATTTCGAGCGACAAGGAAATCAATCTGGAAACTTGAAGACCTGCCCGCCACACGCCCTCTTCGTATGCTTCCAGGCGTTCCCTAAACTCGGGGAAATCTTCCGGCCAGATGTTGGCTTTATAGCCGGGCGTTCCCGGAACATTGCCCATCGTAAAATTAAACGACTCCTTGATATCCCCCGGAGATTCGTTGTCAAGGCGTTGGGTCTCGGGAGGCTCGTAACCGTTGGAGAATCCCTGCTTTTTCCATCGATCTTTCCATTCCGCAGGCTGGTCAAAAAATCGATTTGCCTCTGCAAACGCGCCGTCGATCAGCGACTGATCCACCCCGTGGTTGGAAATATAGAAAAAACCGTTATCGCGACAGGCATTACCAACCTCAGCAGCTATGAGTTCACGTGCGGATTGGTCGTCTGAGAAGCTCGGACCAATATCGATCACCGGTATATTGCTCGCCGTCTTTGGTTCGGAGTAGATGATCATAATGAGGTTCCTCACTCGTTGAGGGGGATGCCCGCCATTTGCATCGCTTCCGTAATCACATATTCGAGCGGACTGGTCTCTGTCACCAAATGATAACCCAAAACTTTGCGAAATGCTTCCTTGCAAACGGATACATGATGCCGCGCGGCGTCGGTTCGTCAGCTTAACAACCGGTTTCCTCAAAGATTTAGTGCGGATTCACAGGCTGAAAGTCGAGTTTCTGTTGCCAAAAGTTCGGCCAATACAACATCAATTTATCCGATTGGGGCCGCCGCCTTGCCCAACAGCGTTCGCCATGCAAAAGTCCTTCCAACAATTTTTTGGAGGCACGTATGAGTCCAGAGTCCGGCAGTAATATTGCGGGCAAGATCGCCTATGACGATTTGCGCGAATGGCTTGAGTTGGCTGATAAGATCGGTGAAGTCGAGTACGTCAAAGGCGCAAACTGGCAGGAAGATATCGGCCTAGCAGCAGAAGCGGTACTCCGGGAAGAAACCGGACCCTGTGTGGTATTCGAAGATGTCGAGGGGTGTCCTAAAGGTTTTCGGTTGCTGATGAATATGTTTGCCGGCACGCGCCGCAATATGACGCTTGGCTTTCCAACACATCTTAGTAAATGGGAACTGTCGAACGCATACCGCGAGAATTTCCTGATCGATCAGAAAAAATGCGAACACGAGATCGTCGATGACGGCCCCATTTTCGAGAATGTATTGACCGGCGATGACATCGACGTCACAAAATTCCCTGCCCCTGTCTGGCACGAAAATGACGGTGGACGCTACATCGGAACCGGCACCTATAGCGTGACGCGTGACCCGGAAGAAGGATGGCTCAACGCTGGCGCTTATCGCGCTCAGGTGCACGGGCCTAAAGAAGTTGGTTTTCTGACCGCACGCGGTCATCACGGCTATATCCATCGCGAAAAATACAAGGCGCAGGGCAAGAAGATGCCTGTCTGTATGGTTTTAGGCGGTGACCCGCTATCCTTCTATTTTGGCGGAACCGAAACACCTTATGGAGAGTTTGAACTCGACTATGTCGGTGGCTTGCGCGGCAAGCCCATTCAGATGGTCGAAGGTAAAGTCACAGGCTTACCATTCCCCGCTAACGCTGAGATCGTTCTCGAAGGGTATGTCGATCCCGAGGAGACTATGGTTGAAGGGCCGTTCGGAGAGTGGACCGGTCACTATGCGGGTGGGAAGGAACCACGGACTCTCTTACGCATCGAAGCAATTTATCACCGGAACGATCCGATCCTGTTGGGTGTTCCGCCGATGGGCCAGGGACCAGACGAGTTGGCCAGGTACCGCGCCGTAATGCGGTCCGCGATGCTCAAGCAGAATATTATCGATGCCGGTGTACCGGATGTGCACCAAGTCTGGTGTCACGAAACGGGCGGATCGCGCATGCTGCATGGTGTATCCATTAAACAGCGTTATCCTGGGCATTCGCGGCAGGCTGGGCAGATCGCCGCGCAATGCCGTGCCGCAGCGTATGCTTCCAAGTACGTTATCGTCACCGATGAGGATGTCGATGTGACCCGTCTTGATCAGCTGATCTGGGCAATGATGGTCCGAACTGATCCAAAAAGATCTATCGACTTTATTTCCAATGCCTGGGATTCGCCTGCTGACCCAATGTTGACACCAAAACAGCGTGAAGTAGGTGACATGACACATTCAGTCGCCGTAATCGATGCGTGCCGTCCTTTTGACTGGAAGGATCAATTTCCGATGTCCAACGCGCCAAGCCCCGAAGTCGCACGCAAGGCCGAGGAGAAATTCGGTTACTTGATGAAAAACCGTTGATCGTCTGGATTTGGCGGTATGGTCGAAACACTAAAACCGACCGGTTTGCTGCCGAATAACTACGTTTCCGTTGGCAATCAGATTAAGGATAACGCAGAGCGCGCAGATGCCGACGATGCAATAATATTTGTTGAAAACGGAGACAGCATCACATGGCAGGAAATTGCTTCCTGGACAGCGCGTCTCGCAAACTATTTAAGCAATGAAAATATTCGAGCCAATGACCGCATTGTCGTCCTTGGTGAGAACTCTCTCGAACACCTAATTCTCTATTATGGCATCCAGGCCTACGGCGCCACCTACTGCACAATTAACACTGAAATCAATCGCAATCATCTGGTTGAGATGCTGCAGCGGATCACGCCAAAACTCATTCTTTGGGATGACAAACTGGATAAGGAAGCCGTTGGTTACGAAACTGTTGGCAAATGGCTTGACTATAGAGGAGGGGATTTTGCGGTTGGGCTTTTTGCGTCCCTTGCGGCGGACGAAGCTGAAACACCACCAAACGCGGGCAATGACATTGAAGATCGTTGCGCCATTTGTTTTACCTCCGGCACGTCGGCCCAACCGAAAGGCGTCCTTCACAGCTTCAGCAATTACCAAGCAATTGCGCAACATCAGCTTGAACGCTGGACGTTACAACCCTCGGATAGAGTTCTGGAATTCCGATCTATCAGCTGGGCTTCCGCGCACATGATCTCGCTGAATTCAATCATGCTGGCAGGGTCAACCTTATTGATTGCTAAAAACTTTTCGCGCTCGCGGTTTGTCGATTGGATAGTGAGTTATCGCCCAACCATTATCGTGGCAGTACCAACCGTCGTTAACATGCTGTTGGAGCAGCCGATCGAAAACGGCAAGGAGATATTCTCAAGCGTTCGTTTTATTTCCTGCAGCACCGCACCTCTGATGCCGGATGCGCATCATCGCTTTGAAGAACTGTATGACATTAAGCTCGTGCAACTCTATGGGATGAGCGAAGGCGGCATTGTCGCTGCAAATGCACCGGAATCACGCAAAATCGGGAGTGTCGGGAAGCCGGGAAAATATCACGAAATGATCATCAGAGACGATGACGGAAACGCTGTGCCACAAGGCGAAATCGGTGAAATCGAAACTGTCAGCGCTCAGCACGCCCAGGCTTATCTTCATGCAGGCGGCGACATTGAAACAATCCGGGGAAATCCTCTTAAGACTGGCGACCTCGGCTATCTTGACGAAAATGGGTTTCTGCACATTACGGGTCGCGCAAAGGATGTCATCATCCGCGGCGGGGTAAACATCTCACCACTTGAAATTGATGCCGCCCTTTCGAAGCATCCGGGTGTGATTGAAGCCGTGACTTTCGGTATTCCCGATCCTGTATATGGCGAAAACCTGGTTTGCTGGGTGACCGCTTCATCAGAAATTGATTTGGACGCTGAAATCCTAAATTCGTATTGCTCAGAAGTGCTGCCGGAGGCCAAATGTCCGAAGTATGTCGAGATTGTTACAGAAATACCCAAAAACAATCGAGGCAAAATAGATCGCAATGCTGCCCGCGATCTATGGCAAGACAACAATAAAGGATAATTACTCATGCCAGATGACAGCACATATGATCGCTATGATAACTTCATGGGCCGCTGGAGTCGTGAAGTTGCCAAACAGTTTGTAGAATGGATCGATGCTGACGAAGCGTTGAGCTGGTTGGATGTTGGTTGCGGCGCGGGCATGCTGTCACAATCAGTGGCGGAACAGTCCACATCGTCAAAAGTCACCGGAATTGACCCGCTGGAAAATTCGATTGTTGCTGCACGACAGCATCCCAACAATGCAGGTATCGTATTTGAAGTTGGCGACGCGCAAGACCTGCCATTTGACGATGATCAATTTGACATCGCGATATCGGGACTGATGATCAAATTCATTCCGGACAAGGTCAAAGCTATTCGCGAGATGAAACGTGTCGTCCGCCCCGGCGGGATTGTCGCCCTCTATGATTGGGATATGGACAGCAACATGAATACGACAAGACACTTCTGGTCCGCCGTATCAGAAGTTGCGCCCGAGCGCATGGAAGATCGCGCCACCGACCGCACACCGATGACGGAAACGGAATCACTGGCTCAATTTTTTGAGCAATCCGGCCTTGGCAATATCGAACAGAGAACAATTTCTTTTTCAACAAAGTTCCGCGATATAGACGACTATTGGGAACCCATTACCAACAATGTCCAAAATGTCGGCAAATTTTATGACACATTGTCCGAAATTCAGCGCGCCGACGTTCTCCAAAAGTTGAAAGAGAGCCTGCCGATTGACAGCGATGGTTCGATTTCATTTGAAAGCCGTGCTGTCGCCATAAAGGGTGTCTCATAAGAAGCAGACGACCGGAAACCAGCTCCGATCAAGTTGACTTTCATCCTGATAATTCTCACATAAGATGTATAATAATTGAATTTTGATGAAAGGTTTTCTCAATTGGAATTACGAACTTTGTCGGCGGAAACGCTGGAAAAACTACGATCCCAGCCCGAACTTGTGATCTTGGAATCCTTTGCCAATGCCTTTGCACTGATAGCGACGGCGGACGGCGAAGTAGACCCGTTGGAAACCGCAAAATATTTCGAAGTAATTAAAGGTGTCGAGGCATTACAAAGCGTTCCGCCAGAGAATATTGAAAGCGCCTATAAAGCGGCGATTGACAACATCAAAGCGAACGAAGAAACGGGCACAGAAATAGCGTTGGAAGCTGTCAGTCTCGCAAAGGGGAATGACGATAACGTCGAATTAATTCTTTCTACCTGTCAGGCAGCAATTGTCGCCGACGCCCGGTTGCGGGATACGGAAGACAAAATCATGCAGAGAATATGTACTGCGTTAGGTGTTAATCCTGACGATTTTTAGGTGCTTAGTATTTTCTAGCGCTTTGCGTCCGCCAACGCCTGAGCGTCGTCATACGATGTCTGAACGTTCAAAACCGCCTGCCGTTTTTCTACATCAACAGCCTTGAGCGCCCGCTCGAGTGCGTTTGGCAGATCTTCCGCATTGTCCACCCGCTCTCCATAACCGCCATTCGCTTCGACAACTTTCTCGAATTCTGGATTGGGTTCGAGCGCCGTCAGGGGCGACCGGTTCAGACGAGAAGCGGCACCATCGGGATGCATTCCCAGTGTGGATTTGCGGACCGATCCCCACATCCGGTTATTCAGGATTACCGTGCACACGGGCAGCTCCATCGCGGCACCAACAAAATGCGCCGGTGTCGGATTGCCGAACATATAAGATCCGTCGCCGGCCACATTGAACACACGCCGCGAACGATCTCCAAGTTGAAGCCCTAGAGCAGCACCATTCCCCCATCCGAGACCCCCTGCAGGGCTGGTGCCGAATACCGTGCCAGGATTGCGGGAACCGAGGAAACCTATGGGTAGCTGCGACTCGCTCACCAACGCGTCGCTCTCATTCATGACCTGTCCGATACAATGAGCAACCCAGGGATACTCCATCGGTCCGCCGACGGATTGCCGTTCGAGCAATGTTTTCTGCGTTTCGGCCAGTTCTTCTTTGGCGGCACCAATTTCTTTACGTGTGCCGCCAATCCGGTCTGCATTTTCTGTCATGGCCGACGCGATGGCGCGAACCGTCGAACCCGGATCACCTGCCAAGGTCAGATCGCTTTGGAATCCCCGTATCGGGTAATTGGCAAATAGCGGGTCGACGCCAGCCTGAATTACCTGAGCATCAGGAGCGAGTTTGTGCAGACTTGGTATCCACGGCGTATCCGCCTCCAGCGTCAATATGACGTCTGCCGAACCAAGCCTTCCAGCCGGCTCAAATCCGACATGCATCGGATGGCTCGTTGGAAGGCAGACATATCTCGGCCGGTAACAAACCACAGGAATTGCGAAGCGCTCCGCCAAATCTGCGAGATCCGCAACGTCATCGGGGTTTTGCCCATAGGACGACGCAATAATCAGTGGGTTTTTAGCCTTGCTCAGCAGGTCCGCTGCCTGATCGATAACGTTTGAATTTGGACACCCCGCAATAGAAGGGTTTGCGACGCTTGGGCTTGTGAAAGAAAAATCGCCGGGCTCCTGGGCCAGAATTTCGCGCGGCAATGTTAAATAGACAGGACCGCGCGGTTCCGACATCGCCACCGTGAGCGCGCGGTCCACAACGGTTTCGAGCTGCTCCAAATTTCGGAGTTCGTATTCCCATTTAACCAGCTCACGGACCATGCCCGCCTGATCGAACATTTCCTGCGCCCAGTGAATATAAATACTCCGCGCGCCGGGCAATCCATCTTCTGTAATTGGCGTCCGACCCGCTGAAAATAACATCGGTATGCGCTCGCGTGCGGCATTCATGATTCCACAAACGCCGTTTGCCGTCCCGACCGTTACATGCAACATCACCGCTTGTGGCCGACCGGTTGCCAGGAAATACCCATGCGCCATCGAAACCGCTACATTCTCATGTGGTACCGTGACAGGCGTGGGAGCTTTCGCTTCTCCCAACTGTGCTTTGGATAATGCTTCGATGACAGATGCGAAATCTGTCCCTGCATTTCCGAACAAATAATCGACGCCGCGATCAGCCAAGAGCGCAAGATATGCTTCGGCGGTGGTATCCGCCTTGATAGTCTGTTTTCCCAATGTGGGTCTCCCCGAATCCGGATTTGGTTTAAGACGAGTATGTCCCACGATCGTTTGATTGCACAGCCCGCAATCCATTAGGAGCCTGAAATTGTTGGCACTCAGAATTTCTTTGTTTTACGGCGCCATTTTTGCCGTCATCGGAATTCTGATGCCATTCTGGCCGCTTTGGCTGAGTTCCAAGGGCATCACTCCTAGTGAAATCGGATGGATATTGGCGGTTGCAACTTGGAGCCGTGCCGCGATTAACCCGCTCCTTGCCCAAAGCGCAGACCGCCATGGCCGGCGCAATCTCATGATTGTCCTACTAGGCTGGGGGGCATTCCTAACGCATATCCTGTTTTTCTTTTCCGAAAGTTTTTGGAGCCTTTTTGCCATTAGCGTTGTTTCTTCAATTCTACTCTTTGCGCTAATGCCAATGGCCGATGCAGTGACGATGCTCAAGGTCCGGGAGGGCGCAGTCGATTACGGCAGGGTAAGGCTCTGGGGTTCACTCACTTTCATTGCTGCCACTCTTGCTGGAGGACAATTCCTGAAAGGACAACCCGCGGACCTAATACTTTGGCTGGTTGTTGCACTTCTAGTCGTGATGGTCGCAAGTTGTCATGTCGTACCAAAAGTCACCATAAAAGGTGCGCGAAGTTTCCTGGAACCATTGTTGTGCATAGTTCGAAACCATCGACTGATTGTCTTTATGTTGTCGGCAAGCCTGATTCAGGCCAGCCATGCTGTGTATTACGGTTTTTCCACGCTCCATTGGCAGGCCAACGGCCTGGATGAATTTACAATTGGCGCGCTTTGGGCAGAGGGCGTTATCGCCGAAGTCATTTTGTTTGCGATCGCCGGCAAGTATGTTGAACGGTTTGGTCCCGTCTTCTTTCTGACTTTGGGCGGCCTGGCAGGAATAATTCGATGGTCTATCCTCGCCACAACTACCGATGTTTATGCACTTATAATCGTACAATGGCTGCATGCCTTCACGTTTGGCGCAACCCATCTCGCGGCGTTATATTACATCGCGAAATCAGTCCCCGCCGAATTCACAGCAACAGCACAAAGTATTTATTCCAGTTTCGCTGTGGGCACGACAATGGCTTGTGCGATGTTGGCTTCAGGATGGCTTTACGAAGTATATGTTGGTGGCGCCTTCCACGTCATGACAGCGATGTCCGGCGCCGGAATTCTGATCCTTATTTTATTGAATCTCATTGCACGAAAATAACTCTGGGCGTTAATCCAGAGCGATACGAATGGCCACCGAGGCCGACAGAGATTGCGTACCACGAGAAACAGGAACTGATTCCGCTTTCCGCAACGCGTCCGCCGCCATCAAACGAGGCTGCGGAAATCGCGTGCCGCGTTCCCGTATTTGAAGAATTTTACCAAGCTGAGCGCCGGCGGCATTCGCCAATATATTTGCGCGCCGCATCGCGTCCTTGACAGCCAGTCTCCGTGCGTGATCGAGAAGCTTTTCTGGCTCCGCGACACCGAACTGAACGCCGTTGACGCGGTTGGATCCTGCAGAAACGACAGAATCGAGAAGGCCACCAAGCTTCTTCAGGTCGCGAACGGTAACTGTCACCTGGTTGGTCGCCCGGTATCCTGCGATCCGCCGGGGTTTGTTACGTTGATATGATTCGTAAAAGGGAGCCACGCTGAAATTGCTTGTTCGGATATCTTTGTCGTCGATACCGTGTTTAGAAAGGCGATCAAATAAAGCCTTCATTGCCGCATTATTCGCCGATAACGCTGCCCGAGCCGTATCTGCGCGGGTTGTCACACCTGTGTTTATGGTGGCTATATCGGGAATAGTGGTAACTGTTCCCCGCCCCTCCACGGCGATAAATCGCTTTCCGTCATCGTCGGCAATAGCTGGAAATGTCGCGACGACCGTCAGCATTAAAGCAAATCCCGCGAGCAATCTGTGTGTCATAACTATTTTTCCTTGGTCAGTGAATCAGCGAATTTTGGGACGCTAAGTATGAAATATGGAGTTTATAGGGCAAAATGGTACAAGTTTTTGCGTGGCACCATAATCGGAACCGTTAGCACCAACCGCCGCGTAATTATTTCTCTCTAACCCAGTATTGACTGGGAGATCATAGCCCGCCGCGATGAACGCACCCGCAAACCTGTCATTTCTCGCCAAAGCCCTTGTGATCCTGATTTGTGCACTTTGGGTATTGAATGTAATTCAGGCGTTGTTCCCCAGCCAAGGCCTTGCACAAATATTGACGGTACTTCTCGCCTGCACAGCGATCATTGCTCTGCCCCAGGCAACAGCAAGCGTCAAAATTCTGTGCGGTGCTCTTGTGAGCATCACGGTTGTTTTGGCACATACATACGGCAAATGGGAGGCCATTGAAGTCGGCCTCGCACGAGCGACCATTTTCCCCGCATTTCTCGCGACAATCGTTCTCTTACGGGCAACTGCCGACCAACGCCGGGAGGTGAGCGTTGCACGAAATTTGTTTACGGCCCTTGACCGGGAAAGAAGAGATAGCGGACTGGTGGTCGGTGGCTTCCTTATCGGTTCGATTCTGCAGGTTGGGGTGTTCGCCATTATGGCGCCAATTCTGGGTAGAAACGCCAATGAGAATGAACGTCAGGAAGTTTTCCTGGCAGCAATGCGAGGGATGGCGCTGGTTCCTCTCTGGTCGCCGTTTGTTGTTGGCATGGCAGTAACAAGCCAGTATTTGCCGCAAGTTCTTGTCTGGCAGATCATGTTGATGGGGTTGGGTCTTTCCGCACTTTGCATAATTCTGTCAATCATCTGTTTTGACCGGCACGGAGGCTTATTGGCGCTCTGGCGGTCACTGCAGACACTCGCCCCGATTGCCCCGTCAATTGCAATCGCCGCCCTTATCGTAGTGGGCACGGCGGTAAGTACCGGTCTTTCAACACTGCAATCTCTTGTGCTGGCATTGCCGGTGCCATGCCTGCTTGCGGTTTATTTCTCACAGGGCGGATCTATTCCTACGGCGTTGAAGGAAACGAGTCTGCGGCTTACCAGGATCGGACCGGAAACTACCATTCTAACATTTGCAACGGTGCTTGGGATCGTTTTCGAATCGGCACTTCCCGATATGGGTTTATTGGCATGGCTGCAAAATCTAAACCTGACGCCGACGATCGTAATATTTGTCGTGATTACGGCGATGAATTTAATGGGAGTGATGGCGATTCACTCGATCGTTTCGGGCACAATTCTATTGGTAATATTCACAAATGTATCAACGGGTGTTTCAGACCTCATCCTTATGCAGGCTGTTCTCGTCGGCTGGGGGCTATGTACAGCTGTTTCACTAAGTAGTCTTTCTGTGGTGACTGGCGCAACGATGTTTGAAATCCCCCTAACGAAAGCTCTCAGCTGGAGCAATCTCGTTTATGCATTTTTGGGCGGGATCATATGTGCTTTGATTCTCTCGGCAATTAATCCGGTTCTCGTGGTATAAAAGCGCCCAGTTTGATAGAACAAACCCTATCTGGATTGCCGGAATTTGTTGAAAGCGTAATCAGCGAAATAGAGTGACATCATCATGGGCTGTATTATTAAACTCTGCGGTCTTTTTCTCATTGCAATTTTTATTGCGGTTCCAGTCACAATTGCAATGAACGCGATCCAAGATCGCCCGGCACTCAAACGACCCGGAGAAATTAATCTTCAGGATTTAAAAAACGCTCAGCAGCTCGCGAAACGCTATGATCCCCGCCTTATGCCGCCAGAGCGAATTACCGAAATCCGCGCCACAACCCGAGAATTGAACACTGTTCTGAAAGGCGTAATGGGATCGCTTGACAATGTTGCCACTCAAGTTAAAGCAGCACGTTTCGGGGTATTGGTTGGAATTTCGGTAAAAATCCCTGAAACCTCATTGGGACAGTACCTCAATATTCGTACAATTATCGCATCTTCATCGCGTGGATTGCGGTTTTTCAAAATGTATGTCGGAAAAGTCGAAATACCGCGCCAGTTTATACGACCCGCGCTCCGCTATGCGCTGGATAATCTTGTCGGCAAGGGTAAAGCTGACCCCATTCTCGATAGCGTAAGGGCAGTGAAAGTTCTTGGCCCAACAATTTATGTAAAGTTTCAGCCACCAAAAAACCTTATAAGAGACCTAAAGACCGCAGCGCAAAAACGTATCCAGGTGAGCAGTCCACAAGCTGTGAAGCCCTATTATAGCCTGTTGGACAAACTCGGATCACAACAGGCTTCGAAGAGCAAAGTCTCACTCACGCAGTTTTTACGCCCATTATTTAAATTGGCGGGAAAGCGTTCCGTTTCAGGTGATCCGGTAAAGGAAAACGAAGCGGCATTATTGGCGTTATCCCTCTATTTCGGAGACCCACGGTTTGAAAGATTCGTAGGAAAAGTCCTGACGCCTCAACAAAAATCCAGTCGCAAGAAACTCTCACAAGTTCGATTAAACGGTCGTCACGATTTCGTCCAACATTTTGCCATTTCGGTAGGACTCGCCCTCACAGGGGGCGAAAATGCCGCAAATATTATTGGCGAGTTAAAAGAGGTGAAAGACGCAGCCGGTAAAAAGAGTGGCTTTAGTTTCACCGACATTGGTGCTGATCGGATGGGAGTACAATTCGCCAAAAAAGCAACAGAAGGTCGTAGCAAAGCGCTCGAATTCCAGCGGGTGATATCGACTGTAACTTCCGAACGCCGTTTCTTCCCAATTTTCACGGATCTGCCCGAAGGGATGGCAACGGCACAATTTCGTAAGCGGTACGGCGATGTTAATAGCCCGAAATATAAAAAGGTCATAAGCGAAATAGACCGTCGGATAAAATCTATCGGGCTTTATAGATAATTTGTACCAATCCATCGCACAGATGTAAGAGCGATACTGAATGACCCACCCAATCCCCGGTGCAGCTGCCGGCAATCAGGTTCTTATCGGCGTGGCGTGGGGCGTCGGTGCGGCAACGGCGCACTCGTTTGTACCGATCGCCGTCCGCCTTTTGCATCATATTCCAGCGATCGAACTCGTATTTTTTAGGAACCTCATCGGGCTCGTGATATTGCTCGGCATCATTGCCTGGCGCGGTGTTCGTTTTTGGCAGACCAACAGGTTGGGGTTCCATCTCCAACGTAATTTTTTGAATTTTGCTGGAATGTGGATGTGGTTTGCCGGTTTGGCATTTTTACCCATCGCCAAGGCAGTTGCTCTGCATTTTACGGTCCCGCTCATGGTAGTTGTCCTGGCTGTGTTCTTTTTGCGAGAGCGGCCAGGATTTGTTCGCATTGCTTGCACACTCATCGGATTTGGTGGCGTGCTGGTAATCCTGCGGCCCGGAGCGGTGCCGATCGGTCCAGCGGCGTTTCTGGTTCTCGGATCAGCATTGTCTTATGCTGGTGTTGCCATCTATACCCGATCATTGGGAAAAACAGACCACCCAACCACAACGACCTTCTACTATCAGTTTAACCTAACCGTTTTTGCTGGCATCTCGATGTTAATCGGCTGGATTATGGCGGTGAAATTTCCTGGAACGGGTGTGCCGCTTTCTTGGTTTGATTGGGTGACACCTAATCTCGCGGATGTACCCGCGCTTCTTTTGCTGGCAATTTCAGGGACGGTGGCGCCATACTGCCTGGTCCGCGCCTTCGTTCACACCGAAGCAACAATTGTCGAACCCATCGAGTATCTGCGGCTCCCGATTACGGCAGGCATTGCCTATCTGGTCTTCAATCAAACAACTGATTTATGGGTTTGGGTCGGCGCCGCGATCATCGCTGGATCGACTTATTACATGACGATTTACGAGGCAAAACAAATCGATCAACCTTGACCGGCTTATCCCAAGGAATTTTGCAGAATCTTAGTTTGCCGGCGCTGAATTGCTATTGAGCAACCAGCCCCATTTTTCCTGAGCACGCTGATAGGTTTCCGGATCTGGCATATTCACTTTCGGATAGCGGTCGATCCAGTGATAGGGTTTGCAGGCATTTATGATCGCCCGGCTGTTGGTTGTATCGCCAATGGCTTTGCGATCAGGATGGATCGAAGGATCAAGACCCGTTGACCAGCCACGTTGGATGATATCGATATCCGTTGCCGGATCAGCGCGGAAGCATAGGGCCCACATCACCTCTTCAAGATTTGAAGCGTCGATATCGTCATCAACCACCACAACGAACTTACCGGCATAAGCACCGAGACGGCATTGCGATGCGATCTGACCCGCCTGCGTCGCGTGGCCAGGGTAGCGCTGCTTAATCGATACGGCAGTGAACATGCGACCACCGCCGCATTCATGGCACCAGGCCACCTGCACATCGGGCACGCCAACCGCTTCGATCTGCTCCTTCAGTAGTGCCGATCGTACGACCGCCCGGTAACGGGACTGTTCCTCTGGCGGACGTTGTGGCGGACAGCCAAGCATAATCGGATCGTTTCGATGATAGATCGCCTTAATATCCAGAGTCGGCCCATTGTGTTCTGGGTTGCCGTAATAACCGGTCCATTCGCCGAAGGGGCCTTCAGAATGCAGCTTGTCCGGATAGCAAAAACCTTCGAGCACGATTTCGGCGTTTGCTGGGAAAGGCAAGCCGGTGTGCTTGCCAACGACGCATTGCAAAGGTTTCCCGCGATAGGCGCCCATGATGTCAAATTCGCAGACCCCATAGGGAATTTCCGAAGACGACATCAGAAAGCTAAGCGGGTCGATACCAACGACAACGCAAACCGGCATCGGTTTGTTCTTCGCCATATATTTTTGGCGATGAAGACGACCATGTTTACCGGGCGAGATATAAAATCCAACGGTATTTTTATCGTGAACCATCACACGGTATGTGCCGACATTGACCCAGTCTTCTTCGGGGTCACGCGTCACATTGAAGGAACCGGTGCCGATATAACGGCCCCCGTCCCCTTCATGCCAAAGCGGCGTCGGAAAGGCGAACACATCTACGTCGTCGCCTTCCATGATATTTTCCATTACCGGACCAGTTTCAACTGTCTCGTAGGGCAGTGGATTATTGACCACACTTTGATAGGCCCTGTTGAAAGCGACACTTAACTCAAATTTCGAGAGATGCGGCGGAAACCCAAGCGTTATGTTTTGGCGGCGCCCACCGAAGAAATTCGTGAAAACCCGATGACCTTTGGGATAACCGGGGATTTCATCGAATAACGCGCATGGAGCCGTCTCGCTATGCAGCAGGAGTTCCGCGGCGAGCCCAATATCTTCCTCCCAGGTCGCCCCTTCGATTCGCCGCAATTCGCCTAGTTTGTCGACTTCTTCAATATATTCGCGGAGATCGTCAAAAGTGACTTCATGTTTAAGGTTGCTGACCGGCGATCCGTCCATGGCAAGGGCCTCCCAGGGGAAATTTGTTGAAGTCAAATTAAGCCGACGCGCAACATCTGTAAATCACGCTTTCTCTGTCATACTGGCAAAATCAGCGATTTCATGTCATGAGAAGAAAGAACCTTCTTTACTCTCTGAAAATCGACGGACAACACTTCTGTGACCGAGCCGAAAAGCACCGCAAACGCGACACGCGCGGAAACACTCCGTGGAATAGGCTGGACGGTTATTGCGACCGGCGGGCTCGCCGGCATCGTTATCGCGGTACGGGCTCTAAAACCTGATATTTCAGTGCCTGAACTGTTGTTTTTGCGCGCAGTTATCGGGCTCGTCGCCATTTCGGTAATTATGATACCGAAACAGGGGATCAGAGCGCTGATAACAAAACGGCCAGGGCTTCAGTTTGTCCGTAACGCTACACATGTGGGGGCGCAATATTGCGTATTCTTTGGCGTGATCTACGTGCCGCTCGCCGTCGTGACTTCCGTTGAATACACTATTCCGGCAATTACTGCTGCGATAGCCGCTATGACCATTGGCGAAAAGGTCAAACGATATCGGTGGATTGGTATGGCCATTAGTTTTATGGGTGTCTTGATTGTTGTTCGACCAGGTATCGTCCCCGTTACCCTACCGATAATGGTGGTTATTTTAGGCACTCTGCTTTTTTCCGCCCAGAACGTCATGGTCAAGGTGCTGTCGCAAACAGACAGCGCAAGCACGATGGTCTTCACCATGAATGCGATCCAGTGCTTAATCCTGATCGGACCGGCGATCTATCTTTGGGTTACACCGCAATGGCATCATGTTCCCTGGCTTTTACTGCTCGGCTTTTCGGGGATCATTACGCATTTTTGCCTGAGCAAAGCGCTGGTCCTGATCGACACGTCGGTGTGTTTCCCCATCGACTTTCTGCGCCTGCCGTTTATCGCCGTAATCGCCTATCTGATATGGGACGAGACGTTCTCGCCCTGGGTCGCTGTCGGCGCCTTTGTCATCTTCGTCAGTACCTATTTCTTAGTCCACAAGGAAGCAAAAGACGCGGAGAAAAGCGAAAGCTAGCTGGCTTCTGCGGCGCCTTCACGTGCATCGGCAATGCGCTTTAGTTCGCGGAAAGAAGCAGATAGGCCGGAAGCGAAAATTGCGGATACAAACAAGCCAAGCACGAAAAAAATCATTGAAACAATTTGTGGAATTCCAGTGGAATCACTTTTTAGGAGACCCAATAAATGGGGATCAAATTCCAGAACGAATATGCCAAATAAAACCAGACCTGCCAGCCACTCAGCAATCGTCAGCAAAATAAAAATGGATATCATGGCCAAGAAGAACGGAAACCGATTCCCCACAATCAATGTGTCTGCTAGCGAATAAGCGCCTTTTTCGTCAATCGTTACGGCGGGAAACACAAGAAGCCAGTGACATAGCAGATAGAAGATCAAAGCTGACAAGAGGTATGAGACAACCAGAGGAATCCAGGACAGTTGTGGAAATGAAGTAATCGTTGATACAACGAGTATTACTATGAATCCTATCGCAAAAAATATAAGCGCGGCGAGGACTGCGAATAACAGGGCATATCCGATAAACTTGAGATCCCTCACATCAAAATAAGGAAAAATATTTCGTGCGGTTGCGTTTTCCCCAAGAAGGGCGAGCCGATGCCAGGAAACAACAAAGGCCACCAAAAAAACTAAAGAGATAAAGTGACCTATCACGAATATGGTTGCTGACCCGAGAGAGGCAGCAAAAACAATCGCGAGACAAACAAATGGTATGAATGCAATCCGTACGAACTGTTTCAGGTGCAAGGCCGGAAATACAAATGCGAAAATAATAATTTTCAGAATGGGTAATTTATTCGGCTGCATCGGCAATGCGCTTCAGTTCGCGGAAAGAAGCGGATAGTGCGGACGCGAATATCGCGGAGCCGATGAGCCCCCACAAAAAATAAAAAAAAGTGCCAAACAATCGTGTTTCGACTTGGTAGTGAAGCATAAATGAATCGGCATCGGTGATGGGAAATAGTTCAGAAATATATTGAACGGCGATATACGGAACCAACTCCAAGCTCCAAACAACTATCAGCACAACGGATATCACCCAGAAGAATCGAAGACGATTATTACTAATCATTCCACGCACCAGCGTGAAAACTCCAGAATTATCCTAGGCAACAGCAGGAAAAATTAGAAACCAATGACAAAAGAAGAAGCATATAAGCCCTAAAATTATAAAGAGGCTCCCGAAAATTATCGCCTCGTTAATAACGCTTGAAGAAAATATCAACGCAGTGAAAATACTGAAAACAGTCATACCGCCAATAGGGAGCGCGATACAAAGCACCGCGTAACCTATAAATATTAAATCTCTTTTTTCGACCATGGGAAAATAGGTTCGACGGACGGCTTCTTCCCCCAACAAAACCAATCTGTGCCAGGAAACGATGAACAATAACGCCATCAGTGGGAAAATTATAAAATGTCCGATATCACCAAATCGATCATCCCCCAAACCGTCTCCAAATAAATACCAAATTGCGAGCCAAACGCCGGAATAAATGATTGGCAATCGGATCATGCGCAAAAACTGTTGGAAATGCTGAATAGGAAACATAAACGCAAAGACGAGAACTTTTGATACAGGCAGTTTTTCCACAACTCAAATTCCCAAAAATTGCGTTACATTTTCGTGATCCACACTATCACTCAGAAGTTGAAAGAGTTCAACGCCGCGCCATTTGGATTTCACCAAAAAGAATGTCGCGGGCTTGCTCATCGAGAACGTCGCGTGTTTTCGCACGTTTTTCGCTGAGCAGCTTCATACCTTCTTGCACGGCGGGGCGGGTGGCAATCTCATCGAACCAGCGTTTTACATTCGGATAATCTTCCCACGGCTGACCGTGATAACGGTGCACCCTGATCCACGGCCAACAGGCCATATCTGCTATCGAATAGTCTTCGCCAGCCAAATGGGCGACTTCCGCCAAACGCCGATCCATCACGCCATAGAGGCGTCCCGCCTCATCAGTAAACCGATTAATGGCATAGGGAACACGCTCCGGTGCGGCATCACGAAAGTGGTGCGCCTGACCGCAGATCGGACCTAGGTTGGCCATCTGAAACATCAGCCACTGCATCACGTCATAGCGCGGGTTACCCGCTTCCGGCATGAATTTTTTGGTCTTGTCCGCGAGATATATGAGGATTGCGCCGGATTCAAAGATTGAGATCGGCTGACCGTCTGGCCCCTCATCATCGACCAAGGCTGGCATTCTATTATTTGGGCTGAGAGTCAGGAACTCAGGCTCGAACTGGTCACCCGCAGTAATGTCGACGGCGCTGACTTCATACGCCAGTCCACATTCTTCAAGCATTATCGAGACTTTATGTGCGTTGGGGGTGGGCCATGCATAGAGTGTGATCATGTTGCAGCCTCCTTTTTCCGTGCGCCACGTTGCACGGTATAGGTCGTCGCACAAAAGATGACGATGGCGCCGATCCATGTCCAGATATCAGGAAACTCACTGAACAAGACCCAACCGAAGACGGCGGCGATTGGCATCCGCAAAAAGTTCACTGGTTGAACCACCCGCGCGGCAGCCATTGCGATTCCTTTGGAAACCGTGAGGTACCCGATCGTCGATAATACCGCAGCCCCTACGATTGCCGGTACATCTGCCAAAAGCGGCGCTTGCCAATCGACGATCGCCATCGGCAGGGAGATCGGTAAGAGAAGAAAATTCGCATAGAACACAATGACCGTCGTGGGAACATTGCTTGAAAGCGATTTTATGATCGTATTAACACTGGCATAGCTCGCGGCGCACGCAATCGCTGCAATCGCCGCGACAGAAACCGCAATCAATCCGGGACGCAAAACGATCAGGACGCCGGCAAATCCTACAAACGTGGCAATCCAGCTCGCGATGTCAGACCGCTCGCGCAAAAAAATGATGGCAAAGGCGATCGTAAATAATGGTGTTGCAAACTGCAGCGCGAAAAACTCCGCAACAGGCATCCGGCCCGCGGAATAAAACCATAAAAATATACCGACATATGAAATGACGCCGGTCATCAAAACAGCGAAGGGGCGCTCCGGCCACAATGAAGAAATTCTGACGGGGAACATCAACGGTGCGAGCATGATCACCGCAATCACAGCACGAAAAAATGTCAGCAAAAACGGGGAATAATCCTCTCCGATATACCGAATGAGGGTAGCTGATCCTACATAGCAAACGGCGCTGGTCAGCATCCAGAGCGCGCCCTGAACCGCTACTGGAAGCGCTTTCATATAGCTTCTTTTGATTCCTTGTTCTGAGTACCCCGCCGCACTGCGTAGGTCGTTGCACAAAATATAATAACCGCACCGACCCAAGTCCAGATATCGGGGAACTCGCTAAACAAAACCCAGCCGAAGACCGCCGCTATCGGCATTCTCATAAAATTCACCGGCTGAACAACGCGGGCAATTGTTAGCGAAATGGCTTTTGTTACCGATAGATAGGCCATCGTCAGGCACAAACAAATAGCCACGATAATTCCAAAATCGTAAAGCGTCGGATCTTTCCAGGTAACAATTGCTAGTGGAACAGAGATTGGGATCATTAATAGGTGGGCGTAATAGACGATCATGACCGCCGTCGCCCCTTTGGAAAGCGATTTGATGACCGTATTGTCGCTCGCATAAAACACGGCACTGATGAGTGCCGCCATCGCGGCAAAGGAAATTTCAATAATTCCAGGGCGTAATATTACCAAAACGCCGCTAAAGCCGATCATGGCGGCAATCCAGCTTTTTGCGTCCGCGCTCTCACGCAGGAAAATAACGGCGAACGCCATCGTCAGAAGCGGGGTCACGAATTGCAGCGCAAAAAAATCGGCAATCGGCATTGAGGCCGTCGCGATAAACCAGAAGATTATGCCGAGATAGGTAAAAAGCCCCGTCAGGAAATGCATAAAGAAACGTTCAGGAATAAAGAACAGTTTTCCGCCTTCACGCATATAGAGTGGCGCGAGTACCGCGACAGCCACCACTGAACGGATCAAGGTCATTTGATAGGCGGTGTAGCTGTCACCGATCTCGCGCACCAACGAAGCAGCGGCCGCATAAAAAACGCAGCTGGACAACATCCAGAGCGACCCAAGAACAGCACCAGGTAGCGATTTCACGCTTTTTTACCCTGTTGAACGGCGTACCAGGCGGCGCCAAAAATGATCACTGCCCCAAACCAAGTCCACAAATCGGGAAATTCACCGAAGACCATAAAACCCACCGCCGCTGCAATTGGCATACGTAAAAAATTCATTGGCTGAACAATTCTTGCATCTGCCAACGAAATACTGGACGCAACGCAAAATTGCGCCATTGTCGCAAATAGTGCAACTCCTATTAGAACTGGCCAATCTTCAGCAACCGGCGTTTTCCACGTCAAATAGGCCGGAATCGCCGATAACGGCAGGATCAGAACATTGACGTAAAAGGTCATTACAGTAGGCGAGTCATGACGTGACAACACCTTGATGCATGTATTTACGAAAGCATATGCAGCAGCCGTGCCAAGCGCCGCAAGCACGCCCAAGGATATGGGAATATAGCCGGGTCGGATAATGACCATAACACCCGCGAAGCCGATCAGGGCCGCCAGCCAACTTTTTGCGCCGACCTGCTCGCGCAAAAGTATGGCAGCAACGGCGATCGTAAAAAGCGGTGTAACAAACTGAAACGCAAAGAAATCAGCGACCTGCACTTCTGTCGTTGCATAAAACCAGAGCAAAATTGCCACGTAGGTGATAACGGTGCGCAAACAATGCAGCGGAAACACCGCGGTCTTGAGTTGACCAAGACCGCCACGCAACACCAGGGGTGTCAGGACCATAACGCCTACGACACAGCGTAAAAAAGTTAGTTCATATACGGGATAGCTGCCTGCCAGGTAACGAGTAAGTGTTGCCGATAAGACATAGCAAAGCGATGCCGCCAGCATCCACATCGCACCTTTTATTGAATCGGAATATGCAGATTCCGTCACTTGGCAGCTGCCTCCATGCGGATAACGTAATAAGCAGCACCAAATATTACGACTGAGCCCACCCAGGTCCAAATACCGGGTAGTTGAGCAAACATCACAAAACCAATGGCTGCGGTAAACGGCAGGCGAAGAAAATCAAACGGCCAAACAATTCGCGCATCTGCCGTTGCGATTGAACGCGCCAAGGCCCATTGTCCGCCCGTTGTGAAGACGCCTAGCGCGATAATCCAACCAACGGTTTCGACAGGTGGCCACCGCCAATCGAACAGTAGCGGGATCAATGCAATAACCAGCATCACCAAATTGCCGAATACCGTTATCGTTGTAGTACTTTCGGTTCTGGACAAAATTTTAATAAAAACGTTCGTCGTGCTGTAGAGCACAGCAGACGCAAGCGCAGCGATGGCAGCGATGCTGATTTCTTCAAATCCTGGGCGTAAAATTATAAGGGTTCCCCCAAACCCAACGAGACAAGCCACCCAACTTCCGAAGCTCGCTTTTTCACCGAGAAATAAAACGGCCACAATAATCATGAATAGGGGCAACGTGAACTGCAGCGCATACACATCCGCAATCGGCATATTTGCCAATGCGTAGTAAGTCGCACCCATCGCCAGATAGGTAAATACGCCGCGAAACAGGAAGAGATGCCAGTGCTTCAGGGATTTCTTGCCGGTAGAACCGATATGTTTGCAAAGAAACGGAAGCAAAATAATCGTCGCGATCACCGAACGCCAGAATACCATTTCCATTGTATTGAGATCGGACGACAACTGTTTGACGATACCGGCATTGAGCGAATATCCAATCGCTGCAACAATCATCCAGGCAATGCCGCGTATTGCCGCGTTCTTATCGGAAGCTAACTCGCCGCCAACGGTCATTTCTTGTTCGCCCCACTCGTCTCACGACGCAAGACATCATATGCGCCGAGGAAAATTACAACGGCGCCAACCCACGTCCATATATCCGGCAATTCGGCAAACATAATCCAACCGACCAAAACCGCCCACGGCAAACGCAGGAAATTGATAGTTTGAACAATTCGCGCTTCGGCTTCTCGAATGGAAAATGTCAGGCATACCATCGCTCCCATGAACAGAAATCCCATAGTCAAAATCCCGGGCACCTGTTCCCATGTCGGTGTCACCCAGGTCAATGCTGCTGGAATTGCAGCGAGCACGGCAACGATCGAATTCGAGATCATTGTAATCATGATCGGGCTTTCGGTCGTTCCAAGCTTGCGAATAGCAATATTTGCGGCGGCGAACGCAAATGCCGCGACGAGCGCTGCGATGGCGCCAGGGTTCATCGGGATTATGCCTGGGCGGACAATTATAAGGGCGCCGCAGAACCCGACGAGGCAGGAAAGCCAACCACGGAATCCGACATATTCTCCCAGCAATAGACCGGCGAGCAATATCGTAAACAGCGGTACAGTAAAGAGCAGCGACTGTACATTCGCAATGTCCATCACTGAATAGGCATAAAACGAGGCATACATCCCACCGAAGGAAAGCAGGCCACGCACTAGGTAAAGTCCTGAACGCCTTCGAACGCCCGCAAAAGATCCCTTACCCAGTCTTAATGCCATGGGCAGCAGCAAAATTGCGCTAATGCTGCTGAAGAAAAAGAGCAGTTCGGAAACACCAAACTCGAATGAAAGCTTTCGGACAAACCCGCTGGCCGTCGCCTGAAATCCGGTTGCCAACACCATCCATAAGGCACCACGAATGACTGCGCTCGACAAAACACTTGAATTCATACTGAGGGAAACCCAATCGAAAGCAAATTAGCGCGGCGATATGGTCGCCGCAAAAAGACGTTAGATTGTATCGGGAATTAGTGTCGAACACACCAGTCGGTGCGAAGAATTAGAGGTTATTCGAAAAGAGAAAGCTGGTATTCCATCTCATCGGTGCGCATCGGGAAATCAATACCGTCCCGCGCATTCATGACCTTGTTGGGTGATATGAAGGCCAGATCGCGTTGCAGATCCATTGCAAAACGCGCGCTAAAACCCGCCTTCCAGGCCAGTGCAACGATCGTTTTTACACTTTGAACGCGGACCATACGCTCGACAGTGGGCATTGGAAGGCCGGCTCTCAAAGCAAGTGCCGCCAAGACAAATTCCAAATTCTTCTTATCAAGTGCTGCTGCAACGGATTCGTCGGTCAGCTTCTCATTCTCAAACAAGTGTTTGGCTCGGTGACGCGGTGCTTCTCCCCCAGCCTGACCGGCATTTGATACAGGCTCTGCATTCAACGAATTTGAAACTACGCGTTCCGCGGGTTGATCGCTGCGGCTTTCAATCGCCCGGTTCATCCTTGCCGCAACACCAGCATCAACAGCACGGCCAAGACATAATTTAGAAAGCAAGGGAGCAGCGACAAATTTGGCCATCCGTACCAGTACATTGTCGGTCAGGTCGTGCCGTTTAACCAATGCTGGTTGAATTTCAGGAACGGACTCAGACTTTTGAACCATTTTCTCGAGCACGGGTTCATCCAGATTCACGCTGAGATTTTCTGCCAGTCCAGTCATCACCTCAGGACATTCATCGCTGATCAAAATATCGCAAAGATGAGGAGAGAGATCGGTCCGACTTGCGACTGCGGATTTAGCCCAGTCGGGAGCATCATCTTGAATAAAGGCAGCTAAATCATCCTCGGTCAAAATAGGCGATCCGGATAAAATCGGTGCTGCGACATCGCTTGCCTTATCACCTGCCAAACCAACAACAATCTGTCGTGGCGCATCATGTGACGTGCAAAATGCCTCAGAAAGAATTTTGCGGACACCAACGACCTTGTCCCGCAACAACGTTTCTAAAATTGTAAATCCCATACGCCAAAGATTGCTTCGAGCTTCGTGATCCAATCCTTCGCCGACGATCTTTCGTGCCAGAGCGCATCTCACGGACACATCGTCGTCCCGCGACAAGAAAACATCGGCTTGGTTAGGGGTTGAAGAATTTTCAGCGACGGCCCGCCGTATATCGACTTCGCCGTTCTCTGCAAGAAAGTAAAGGACTTCAGGGGGTGTCGTTGGGTCTACGGCAAGTTCCAACCAAGCAGAAGAATCTTCGCTCTGAAGAATACTGCTAAGGTCCTGATGTTGTCTGGCAGTGCTCGCCATAAATATTCCCCGTCATTCGGGGCTCACGCTAGCCGGACAGCATTAAAAATCGTTTCCAATCAGCCCAGAAATTGTTGGAATTTTAGATATAAATTACTGAAATTGTTTATTATTCTGCGGCAGAGGCGGTAACGTCCCTTGCCTCCAATTCGAAAGCATCCGCAAGTAATTCGTAAGAACGCAATCTTGCTTCCAGCGTCGGGCAAATTGTGAGAACGATAAACTCGTCGATGTCATAGAGTTGGCCAAGTTCAAGCAGACCGTCGCGAACCTGCTCGCCCGTCCCCCAGATGCAACGCTGTCGATTGTAGCGGCGTAATGCCTCCTCCTGCGGGGTGTATTCATAAGTTTCAGCTTCCTCGACGGAAGGCACTGGCCCGGCCCGGCCGGTGCGTTGTCGAACCGAAGAAAGGTCGCGGCATTTCATCAACCGTTCAGCGTCATCTTCCGTGTCCGCAGCAATTGCAAACACACCAATATTGGCAATCGGCTCCGGCCAGGATTCGGAAGGACGGTAGTTCTCCCGATATGCCGCGACTGCTTCGGGACCGCCTTCGGCGACGATAAAATGGGCAAAGGAGAATGGTACGCCGAAGTAAGCTGCGAGCGATGCGCTTTGATCGCTCGATCCCAACATCCAAACATCCGGAACTGTTGGTCCAGCCGGTTGCGCTCGAACATTGGCGAATGGATGATCTTCAGGAAGGCTTCCCGCGAGATAACCCATCATGTCGCGGACCTGGACCGGGTAGTGCTCCGGCCCCGATGCTCCCGGTCCGGTTTGCAGCGCTTGATCCGTAATATGGTCGCTGCCGGGAGCGCGCCCTATTCCGAGATCAATCCGTCCTGGAAATAACGTCTCAATCGTCCGAAATGCTTCCGCAACCTTGAGGGGGCTATAATGGCTGAGCATGACGCCGCCCGATCCCACGCGGATTCCATGCGTTCGTCCGGCAACCTGAGGGATCATAATCTCCGGCGCTGCACCCGCGAGCCCATTGCTGCTGTGATGCTCTGCGAGCCAGTACCGGTGATAACCCAAACGGTCTACGTGTTCGGCAAGAGCAAGCGTATCGCTCAGGGCATCCGCCGGTGTCGCCCCGCTGCGAATTGGTGATTGATCCAGAACACTTAGTTTGGTCATAGCCCCATTTTAGACGGACATTGCGTGAATTGCACCGCGCCGCATACACTGCATTGATGTCAGATAGTCCACCCTCCACCGAATCTCCTTCGGACAAAACCAAAGACGAGAAATCAAGCTGGATGGACCTTCTTCGGAATGGTCTGGGCCCCTATACAATCCTCCTTAATCTCGGAATAGCCCTACATGCCATCGACATATTTGTGATCACGACAATTATGCCGACTGTAGTCGCGGATATTGGAGGCATCTCATTTTATGCGTGGACATCGATGCTCTATATGGTTGGTACCATCGTGGGGTCGGCTGCTGGCGGCCATATTCGGGCGCGTTTGGGTACGCGTCGAGGTTATGTCTGGGGCGGTATAATCCTACTCGTGGGAACCATCGCCTGCGCCATCCCGCCAGATATGGGAACTCTTCTTGTCGCCCGCGTTGTAAAAGGAATTGGCGGCGGATTGGTCATTGCCCAGTCGATGGCATTGATTAGCGACCTTTATGGACCCTCCATTAGAACGCGAATTCTTGCAACGGTATCAACAACATGGACTGTGGCTTCGCTTTTTGGACCCGGTATTGGCGGCGTATTCGCCGAGATCGATTACTGGCGCGGGGCCTTTTGGGCACAAGCACCTTTCGTGATCGCTTTCGTCGCAATGTCGTGGCAGCTTATACCAGAAAAATCGGGTTCAGAGACCCAAGCGCAACTGCCGTGGCGGCGGCTTCTATTACTGGCGGCGGGTGTCATGTCCGTCGGACTCACCAGTCAGTTCAAGACGCCAATGACAAGCGCATTGCTCATCGTCCTCGCTACATTCCTCGTCTGGCAAACGTTTCAACGGGACGAGGCATCCGAAACCAAACTTTTTCCAAGCAAAGCCCTTTCAATATTCGCACCTGTCGGATTGGCCTATTGGTCGTACTTTTTGATTTCAATCACCTACACAACGCTATTGATATTTGCGCCTCTTTTCCTTCAGGAATTGCACCAAGTCACACCACTATATTTAGGTTATTTGTCGCTCGTGTTTTCTACTGGTTGGACAATCGGATCAATCGCGGTCGCTGGCTGGACGGGAATGTGGGAAAGAAGTGGGTCTGTCTTAGGCATGGTATTCGCAGCCGCAACGACGGTCGCTTTTACCTTATCAATTCTTTCCGGGACTTTGGTGTGGATTACCGTTTGGGTTACCTTGGTCGGGTTCGGCATCGGTATCACGAATGTTTTGATGACGAATTACGGAATGGCGGTCGCACGCGAAGGAGAGGAAGGAATAACAGCGGCAGCAATGCCTACGATTAGGGCCCTAGGCGTCGCCTTCGGAGCGGCGGCTGCAGGTCTGGTAGCAAACAGCGCCGGATTAGACGGGGGGATGTCCAAAGAGACCATTCAACACGTCGCTGCCTGGGTGCTGGGTTTAACAGCCCTCCTTCCGGCGATCGCTGCCATCGTCTGCTATCGAGCCGTGGGATGGGGCTGGAAATTTCGCACCGGACGCTAGCACAGCACATCCGTCATCCCTAATATTGAAAAAATGGAAATTCAAAGGATTTGACCATGACGATCAAAACCATCGCAATTTTGAGTCCGGGCGAAATGGGTGCTGCTACCGGTAAAGCCTTTCAGGAACATGGCTTCGACATCGTAACTGCGCTCGAAGGACGCAGCGAAACGTCGCGGAAAAGGGCCGCGGCAGTTGGATTTCGGGATTGCGGAACCATCGCATCGGTTTTGGCGGAAGCGGACATCGTGTTCTCAATATTGCCGCCGGGTGATGCATTGGCGCAGGCTGAGCGCGTCGCCGCTGCCATGACTGAAACAGGCCATACACCACCCTATTTCGATTGTAATGCGATATCCCCGGAAACAGCTGCACAGATTGGTGCAACGATCGAAGCAGCAGGCGCCGCCTATATAGATGGTGGCATCGTCGGCAACCCACCCGGCGCTGCGGCTCCTACAAGATTTTATGTGAGCGGAAGCGGCGCTGCGGAAATGGATATCTTTGATGGTATGGGCATCGAAATAAAACAATGTGGACCGGTGGCCGGTAAGGCTTCAGCTGTAAAAATGTGTTACGCGGGCATTACCAAAGGCACGAGCGCGCTCCATGCGGCGATGCTGATGGCGGCGGAGAAGCTGGATATTGCTGATGAGCTTCATGCCGAGCTAAGTTCGAGCCAAGGTGCCATGTACAAGCGTATGGAAGCGCTTACACCTGCGCTGCCAGCGGTTTCCGATCGCTATATCGGTGAGATGAAGGAGATCGCCAAGACCATGAGCGCTGTGAATTTGCCAAGTGGCTTCCACAATGGGTCTGCAAGCTTATACGACCTTATGACCGAGTCGCCTTACGCCTCCGAAATTCGTGAAACTGTCGACAAGAGCAGAACTCTGCGTCAAACCGTAGAAGGTTGTGCAGCCGTAATCGGTAAAAAGGACTCAGCTGAATAGAGTCTCCCGCCGGTCTTTCCCGCGAGCAAAAATAAGGTTTCCGACGCTTCTTCTTCTGAAGCGAGAAGATGGGCAGGACATCGAGGACAGTCGCTGCTACCGAAGCCGGTAACCGGCACGGAAATCGAATTCAATTGCATAGCCAAATGTCGAAGATCACATTCGTCCCCGCCTTCGACCGCCAAGATCTCAGTGACCTGACCAAAGGTGGTTAGATGATCGACATGCCAATGAATTGTTTTCTTCATTCGGACATGGCGACTCAATCGTGCCGCTAGTCCGCCTGGGCCGCGGGCACTGCCAAAATAGAAATAGTGCCCGGGAGACAAATCAACATCGCCCAATGCGCCGACTTTACCGCAAAAGGAACGCTGCAGTTTGATCGAAAGAACATAAGCCCCAAGCTGCTGTGAGGTCAGGTCTTCTTGCATCCTACTGGCTCAATCGGCAATCATGTAATCAATGCCCCAAACATCAACCCCGGACAGTACAGCTTTAAGATTGCCGTCAGGCAAGACAGCAGTTGTCAAAATCAGAACAAGCGATCGGGCGCGGAATGTGGCGGTTCGGATACTGCCTGGAGTGGGTCAGGCTGAACTTGTCCTGCCCCGTCGCCTGTCCCGACGAAAGGGACTTGCGTTTCTGCGAGAAAAGGCGGAGTGGCTTGAAGAACGTTTGGCGAAATATGAAGAGCCAGTCCCATTTCAGGATGGTGCGGAAATTCCTCTACTCGGCCGGTTCCTTAGAATAGATCACAGCGACGCGGGGCGCGCCGACGTCAGGGTAGACGGGAACGCGCTTTTAGTCGCATGTCCCAAAGCGCGAATTTCACGCTCTGTGACGGACTGGTACCGACGCGAAGCAGGTTGTGAAATAGCGTCCCTCGCAAAACAAAAATCAGCAATGCTCGGCCGGCACTATGGTCGACTATCCGTGCGCGACACGACAACCCGCTGGGGTAGTTGTTCATCGTCAGGCGATCTCAGCTTTTCATGGCGAATTATCATGGCACCAGAAATTGCCTTCGACTATTTGGTTGCCCACGAAGTTGCTCATTTGGCCGAGATGAATCATTCGGCGCGTTTCTGGACGATCGTCGAAAATCTATCTGAGGATTGTGAGAAAGGCCGCAACTGGTTTCGCTATAACGGCCATGAACTGCATCGTTACGGTTTAGAACTGTCGACGTCGGGCGACCGGGAATCTGAGTAGGTATTGTAGAATACCGCGCTAAAGATCACGACGGCGCCGATACCAATCCAGATTTCGGGAATCTGATTGAAAAAGAAATAGCCGATCATGCTCGCCCAAATCACCTTGGTAAAATCTGCGGGCAAAACCAGTGTCGCATCAGCTTTTCGGAAGGCTTCAGTTAACGCCAGCTGTGACAAAGTCCCAAAAATGGCGATAAACGCCAACCAGGCGAGCTGTTCACCGGTCGGCCACTGCCAGAAAAACAACGCGAAAACAAAAGCGATTGGTGCCTGCAACAGGCTGGCGTACAGGGCGACGGTAACGGAAGAATCCGTGCGGGTAAGCACTTTGATAACCACGAGCGCTGATGCCCAGAGCATATTGGAAACAAGGACCATCAGCGCGCCAATAGAAACCACCTGCACGCCGGGCCTGAGAATAATCAATGCGCCAGCGACACCGATCGCAAGTGCAATCCACCGATGTGGCGTCATGCGTTCTCTGAGGAATATAACCGCACCGACAGTTGCAAATAGTGGCGATGTCAGACCCAAAGAAACGACCTTCGCCAACGGCTCCAGACTAAGTCCATAAAAAAATGCCAGCATCGCACCGACGTTGAGTACTGCCCGCAATAAATGCAGTCCGATCTTTTGTGTAAACAAAGGTCGCAAACCACCGCGTAAAAAAACCACGGACATAAAAATCACACCAAGGAGTTGTCGAAAAAATGCGATCTCAAAGACATGGATGCTATGCGACAAATATTGTACTGCTCCGTTAGCAGCCGAAATTGACCCCGCAGAGCTGAGCATAAGCCCAACACCCTTGGCATTGTCAGGGACAGGCGCGAACAACGCAGTAATACGAGACTTGAAATTTGCCATTCATAAATCTTGGTGTGCAGAAACTCTCCTTAGCATGTTTGATAGTGGATGGCACAGCATTGCCGAAACCTGCTAAAGAACGCCGATAGTCGCGCTTACCCTATTAAGAATATGAAAACCGACATCTTCGATTTTGAGCTACCCAAAGAATTAATCGCTCAACAACCCGCATCCCCACGAGACTCTGCCCGACTTTTGCATGTTGGAAATGTCTTTACGGATTTGTGCGTTCGCGACTTGCCGAGATTGTTTTCTCCAGGCGATGTGCTGGTTCTGAACAACACAAAAGTCATTCCAGCGCGACTACGCGGGAAGCGCCATGAAACGTCGATTGAAATTACTCTTCACAAATTGAACAGAGATGGAAGCTGGTGCGCTTTCGCCCGGCCGGCACGGAAATTAAAGGCAGGCGATGTCATTAATTTCGCCGAAGATTTTTCGGCCCGCATTTCCCAAAAACTAGATAGCGGCGAAATCATTGTAAATTTCTCGGGTCAGGAATTTACAAAAGGCCTGGAAGAAAACGGTTCTATGCCGTTGCCTCCCTATATCGACAGAAAAACAGGCAGTCATGAATCCGACCATCAGAGTTACCAGACGGTCTATGCAGCAGCTGCGGGCGCTGTGGCGGCGCCGACCGCTGGTCTGCACTTTACTGAAGAGCTTCTAACGGAAATCAGGAATAGCGGTGTCGAAGTTATTGAGCTAACGCTTCACGTGGGGGCCGGCACCTTTCTTCCTGTAAAGGTGGATGATACCGAAGATCACAAGATGCATTCAGAATGGGGCAAGTTAAACCAAACAGGCGCAGAGAAAATCAATGCCGTACGCGGAGCCGGTGGTCGGGTTATTGCCTGTGGAACAACGGTTTTACGACTTCTGGAATCGGCGTCTATCGAAAATGACGTGTTGATGCCCTTCGAAGGTGACACCGACATTTTTATTACACCTGGCTATAAATTTCGGATAGTTGACAGATTGATGACCAATTTTCATCTACCGTGCTCGACCTTGTTTATGCTGGTGTCCGCCTTCGCCGGCTTGGAACGAATGAAAGATGCCTACCAACATGCCATTAATTCAGGCTACCGGTTTTATTCCTATGGCGATGCCTGTTTGTTGGATCGTGACGAGATCTCATGACTGAACCCGGAATTGAATTTGAGGTTTTAGCCACCGACGGCAAAGCCCGACGCGGGCGTCTGTCGACGGCGCATGGCGATATCAATACCCCTGCCTTTATGCCTGTCGGTACGGCAGGGACAGTAAAAGCAATGATGCCCGAAGACGTCGCTGCGACCGGTGCGGAAATTATTCTCGGCAATACCTATCATCTTATGTTGCGCCCGACAGCGGAGAGAATTGCAAAGCTTGGTGGTCTCCATAAATTTATGAACTGGCACAAACCTATTTTGACAGATTCCGGAGGGTATCAAGTCTTCTCACTCGCTAATCGCCGGTCGATCAATGAAGAGGGCGTCGTCTTCCAGTCACATATCGACGGCGCAAAAGTCGAACTAACACCGGAGCGATCTGTTGAGGTGCAGAATCTTCTCGACTCAAACATCACGATGGTTCTTGACGAATGCACCGAATGGCCGGTGACTGAGGACATGGCCAGACAATCTATGGAACTCTCTATGCGGTGGGCGTCAAGAAGCAAAGCGGCCTTTGAAGAACGATCCGGATACGGAATTTTCGGCATAGTTCAGGGGAGTATGTTTCCCGAACTTCGTCGCGAGTCAGCGGCCCGCCTAGTAGATACCGGCTTTGATGGCTATGCCGTCGGTGGGCTCGCAATCGGAGAACCCCAAGATGAAATGTTCAACGTTCTGGATATTACTGTTCCCGCCCTACCAAAAGAACGCCCTCACTATCTCATGGGTGTCGGAAAACCGGATGATATCGTTGGTGCCGTCCGAAGAGGAATCGATATGTTCGACTGCGTAATCCCGACGCGATCTGGCAGAACCGGTCAGGCATTCGTCCGTGGCGGTTTCCTCAATATGAGAAACGCGCGGCATTCTGATGATAGCAAACCACTCGATGCGGCGTGCAGCTGCCGGGTATGCGCAAATTACAGCCGGGCCTATCTACACCATCTTGTAAAAGCGGGAGAGATGCTGGCCGGAATGCTTTTGACCTTGCATAACCTCCATTATTATCAATCATTGATGGAAGGAATAAGAGCGGCCATCGCGGATGGTTCATTCGATGAATTTGTCGCCAAGTTTGATGCCGAGAACGATGCCGGCGCAACGGTAGCGGAGTCCTAGCAATTTTGGAGCTGGTCAATGACTACAGACAGTGAACATGACTTGACCCAACTGGGTGCCCACACCCCGTTGCCTGCATCGCCGGAGGACGCGACGCTGGAACGCGTGCGTAATCCGCAAACGGGACAACTTTATCTCGCGCGCTTCACCTGTCCAGAATTCACGAGCCTGTGTCCGGTTACAGGTCAACCGGATTTTGCTCATTTGGTAATCGATTATGCGCCGGACTCCTGGATCGTCGAGAGCAAGTCACTAAAACTCTATCTCGGGTCTTTCCGAAATCACGGAGCCTTCCATGAAGACTGCACAGTAGGAATCGCCAAGAAGCTGGAGCAACTGTTAAACCCACACTGGCTCCGTATCGGTGGCTATTGGTATCCGAGGGGCGGAATGCCCATCGACGTTTTTTACCAAAGCGGCCCGCCACCGGCAGATCTATGGATTCCCGACCAAGGCGTCAGCAACTATCGTGGCCGCGGATGACTTCAATCCCTCCCGATTCCATTGATCCGACAGAGGCGATCCGAGATCGCGCATTAGCGGTTGGCTTCGATGTGGTTGGCTTCGCACCCGCCGAATTGGGATCTGATGCACGCAATCGGCTTTCCGAATTTGTTTCCAATGGTTATCACGGCGATATGGGATGGTTGTCTGATCGGATGAAGCAACGATCCCAGCCGACCGATTTATGGCCTGAGGCGAAAACAGTCATCGTCGTAGGGCTCAATTACGGGCCGGATGAAGATCCTCTCGAAATTCATGAAAAACCGGAACGAGGCGCAATTTCGGTGTATGCCCGGGGTCGCGATTATCACGACGTCTCTAAGAAAAAGCTGAGAATTTTGGCTCGGTACATCGCGGACAATTTTGAGGGCGATGTAAAACTTTTTGTCGATACCGCGCCGGTGATGGAAAAGCCGCTTGCCGCAAAAGCAGGACTTGGATGGCAAGGGAAGCATACCAATCTCGTTTCAAAAACGAATGGGTCGTGGCTATTCCTGGGAGAGATTTATACGACATTACGTCTCGAGACCAACGAAGAAGAAAACAACAAATGTGGCAATTGTTCGCAATGTATTTCTGCGTGCCCGACAGACGCTTTTTTAGCGCCGTATCAGCTGGATGCCCGGCGCTGCATTTCATATCTGACTATTGAGCATAAGGGTCATATTCCCGGCGAATTCAGGGAAGCCATCGGCAATAGAATTTATGGCTGTGATGACTGTCTGGCGGTTTGCCCGTGGAACAAGTTCGCCGTGAAAACAAACGAACCGGAACTTGATGCCAGGCTCGAGTTGCGCTGGCCACGTCTTGATGATCTTGTGCAACTCGACAATGCGGCATTCCGCTCCGTGTTCTCTGGATCACCTGTAAAAAGGCTTGGGCGAAATCGATTCTTGAGAAATGTTTTGGTCGCCATTGGCAATAGCAGGTCAGAAGAATTTATCCCACACGCAAAGGCCAAATTAGAGGACGAGTCTCCCCTCGTCCGAGCAATGGCTGTCTGGGCCTTGTCGCGACTCGCACCCGCTGAAGAATTTGGCAAAATTGCCAAACGTCACGCCACCAAAGAAGCCGATCCGGATGTCCTACGGGAATGGCGAACTGCCAGCAAAAGCCGCGAAACAGTGCCAGCTTTATAGGGCACCTTACTAAGACTGTCGGTGTATTTTACACCTTCCATTCTAATCCATGTTGTTTGGCCGCTAAACTGCTGGAATCTAATGACCTAGCTCAGATGGCACATTTCTTGCATATTTCCTATTGGGATAGTGCGTCAAAATGGTTTGATTTCGGTCGTTTGGATAGATAGCTGGTAACTGGTTTAATGAAGCTCTGGAATTACATGCGAAAAATGGTTGCGATTGTTATCGCCACCGTCGGTGTATCCATTGCGTTTTCCGGTGCCGCATACGCCATAGCGACATATAGCGCAAGCAGTTCTGCGACCGTTTCGATTACCAGCTTTTCAA